>Ga0213868_10001582_pt1 | contig 22033 bp, 15 predicted proteins | sample PICome_9_FD_160087 | JGI IMG/M metagenome (GOLD analysis project Ga0213868, IMG submission 160087) | Coastal seawater microbial communities near Pivers Island, North Carolina, United States - PICO127 | ecosystem: Environmental > Aquatic > Marine > Coastal | place: USA: North Carolina...
GTGTGTGAGTACTAACAGGGCTAAATCATTAGGTCCGCATTGCTTTGCGCTTTGCGCATCATCATTTTATTTTGTGTGCGTCGATATAGATAGAAAGGAATGAAAGAGAGGTGCATTCACATATGATACATGTCAAACCACACAACGTTTTCATCACGAACACATTTTGGGGTTAATTTGTAATTTGGTCGATAGAATGAAGCAATCATAAAATTAGCGGATTTTGAAATTTATGACAATGCGCATGTGGAATGAACCAGAGTTTGTGATCAGGATGGGAGGGTTGAAGGTGGTGACGCACGTTGGCATGCTTCTTTATGCACAGAAACCGGTACTACGATGATTTCAGTGGTACTAGTAGTTCCTCATGTATATTATACAGTAAAAGCAACATTCACGAGATTGAACGACAAAACAAAATTTTGAATCGAAGACGACTACTAAGTAGTTACTATGATTGAAAATTCACATGCGTACTTATATTAAAAAACACTAAAAATAGCACCAGGACCGAAAGGGCGATCAAGTCAACCACATGAGTACCGACTGAATAAGAAGCCTTTTCAGAATGATCCACGAAGCTTCATCGCAACCAAGACGGACAACCCCACCAAAGGGTAAAGCGGACTAAACCATGACGGCAAATCCAATCCAATCTTGGTCTTGTATAGATCTTCTCTAGTAGCAGCAGCGCAATGATTAGCAGTATAGCGTCCCCCCTTGCGAGTTCCAAAAATACAGTCCCAGATCCCTCCGAGACTTGAAAAGGTATAATTGGACCCCTTGAAACCTTCGTGATGCCAGTCATGATGGTGTGGCATTTGAGCAAAAGGCATCCATTGCTGTACAGAATGTGCTATATTAAATTTACAAGATACACCCGAGTGTTTCTCTAGACTTTCCAAAATTCGAAAGATTCTAGAAAACCAAAAAGTTGGACGATCTAATGGAAGCAATATCTGTGCAAAGACATGTCCCACAATAGCATTTGCAAAATTATCAGCCCAATGGTCCTCATAAGTGTTGCGACTCAAAGGATGTTTTGCATAATGATGGAAAGAATGGATGTGTTCCCATAGAAAAGGAATCACATGCAAGGACCTATGTGCCCAATACATCCCAAAGCTCAAAATGTAATGGTTGGCAACGAGTCTAAGGAAACGCTCTTGAAGTGTCTGTTCCTTTCCTGCAGGTGTTGCAGCTGGATAAATGATTCCTGGCAACAAATAGTAAAGAGAAAAATTGAGAAGAAACTGAGAGATCATGGTTAACTGGTCATGGTAGTGCAATTTCTTGAGTTGCTCATAGTCTCTTCCCATAAGATCTTTCTTCTGCTTCAAAAGATGATCTTTGGGAGGTTGAGTACGTAGCTTTGGGAAGGAGAAGTAAACAGCCTCTAGATAGGCATTGTATACTCTACGAACGATGGCACAAATCACGAAGAACCTAGCAACTTCCTCAAAGGGCATGGAAGATGGAGCATTGAGAACAGATGGGTCCTTGACAAAGGCCATGGCCGCATATGGCGCAAGAAGCAGCGCAAACTCCAAGACAGTATTGATTACGGATCCTCCGAATAAAAGAGATGAAAAATGATCTTTGAAACGAAGGGTATCAGAAGGCGCATCACAATGATGAATTGGAGGAGTTTCTTCGAATTTCGTTTCTCGCTCCGATTGTTTGGAATCCTTTTCGCTTTCGTTTGACTGCGAAATTGATGCAGTGGCTTTGCACATGTTAAGCCAGTGTAACTCTTGTTCAAATAGGACAAATACTCGTTAGAATTGAATATCGTTGAGAGATCCCAACAGAGTGAAGTGACATCAAGCTTAAGTAGATCTCGATCGAGAATGAGAATAAAAAAATGATTTTCTCAGAGGTCTGCATGCTAAGGAAAAATGGGTCCGCATCATGGGTTTGAGTAGAAGAAAAGAGACCTTCAACCAATTAGTTAGGCCTGAGTGTTAACCTGTGTCGACTTGGGAGTGTCAAAATGTCGATTGAAGATGTGTCAAACTGTCAAATCGTGACCTTGTGCATTTCAAAACCCTTTACTAGAAATAAATTAAAATATATTGTTTGAGAAGCCAAAAGAAAAAAACCAAACACGAAACACGAAAACGAAACTGACTTCTGACACATAACACAGAAGACTGCCATCATTTCTGATTTATGACAGTGTGATTCATCACGATTCATTGCAACATCCATACAGAGAATCAGTAGTACAGTCCTGATTGCATCCTTTACTACTGTTGAAAACTTCTTTTGATCCACTGAAAATACCAAAACGCAAATATAATGAGAACCTCAAAAGTCCTTTCCTTGAGCATCACAATTGCATGTAGTGTTTACCACTCACTGGGATTTACCACCACCACTACTACTATATACTCTCCGAGGACATCTTTATCTTTGAAACCATACAGTAAGATTTATACATCCAAGGATGGGATGAAGCTACAGCCATTCAATGGCTCTTCTCAAACAGAACACAGACACATTTATATGAACATGTCATCGAGTTCCTCCGAAAATCAGAGAAGGAAGAATATACAAGGCATCCATCCATTCATATCCAAAACATTCTCCAATATATTCTCTAGCTTAGATCAAAATAAAGTCAAGAGTATTGTGGTTGCAGCAGCCATTATGATTTCATTGCTATTTACACCCCTTCAAGATGCCATGGCTGCTCCATCAGGTGGACGAATGGGAGGTAGTTTTGGAGGATCAAATCGTTCTTCTTCTTCATCATCATCGCCATCTTATCGATCCTACTCATCACCAACTCGCAGTTACTCACGTTCCTACAGTAGTGGCGGATATTATTCTAGGCCAAATATAATCGTAGCTCCTCAGCCCATCTTTGGTGGTGGTTATGGTTACTTTGGTGCTCCCATTTTTCGACCTGGTGTCACAGTAGTAAGCACTGGCCCAAGTCTAGTGACCTTTCTTTCAACAGCTTTTGTAGGACTTGTGCTGTTTAGTACGATTTCTAGCTTTACTCGCCAATGGGATGACGTCGGAAGTACTTCTACGGAAAGTAGTGCTCTTGGACCAGGTGTGACTGTTGCCCAAGTTTCTGTCGCATTGAATGTACCACGAAGAAATGATTCATCCAGTATTTTATCGTATCTTGATCGTTTGAGTGCAACTGCTAGGACAGACTCTCGTGTAGGTGTTTCGAATCTTGTGAGTCAGGTCGCGTTGGAGTTGTTGAGACAAAAACGTTCTATTTTTGCCGCAGATGCTGAATTCAAGCATTACAAAGATGGTAACAGTGCTCAAAGAGAGTTTAACTCCATGACCATTAGAGAAAGAAGTAAGTTTGAGCGTGAGTCCATTAGTAAATTTGGCGGTGTAGATTACGCCGAACGGGGAACAAGGAGGTTGACAGATGGCTTCCATCCACAAGCAACGGCTGCCGTCGTGACGCTGCTTATTTCCATTGATGGGGATAGTACGAAATTGCCGCGAATCAATAGTATAGGTGATTTAGAACAAGCATTGACTCGCATCGCTACGGATGTGAAGGTAGACGATTGTCTCCGATCGGCGGAAGTATTGTGGACACCCGAAGATCCCAATGACGTCTTAACAGAACGAGATGTGACTGCAGACTATCCCAAACTTCGAACGATTTAATTTTACATAGAACATTATACTACAGATATATATATGTATATTCAATTTTTTACAGACTTTGATCACTGCTAGTAGTCGATGGTTGTGTCGTTGTGAAAGACTCCATACTGTTGGAATGAAGTGTTACATGTGGCAAACATGCATACAAACCTTGTAAAAATGTTTGTTGATCCTGTTCATCAGATAGTACTATTTCGGTAAGTACCACAACTTCATCTTCCTTCAAAGATGTACATGATTGTGAATCACTCATGAGTTTGATGGAATGTGAACCACTTTGTTGTACACTGCTAATGGTATGAAATGGAATCAATGTGATGCTTTCCTCACCATCATCTATAGCATTCGTATCGACTCTTTCCAATACAAAACATTCCTTTTCCTTTGGTTTATCATCTGTGCCTTGTTCATCATCGATGCATTCATAAGAATAATAAAGAATTCGTAGTCGAAAGCGTTTTGGCATTTCTCCAGTATGTGCAAATACATACAATCCTTGTTTGAGAATGTTTATAAAATCATGTTTGTACATGTCTGTTCCTATCAAATCAGATGCTGAATCCATAGAAGAATGATTCGATAAGGAATCCATGATAGAATAGGATGGCTTTCGTTTGAATATGGATGGAAAAGAGTCATTGGACTTATTCGACTTTGTCCCTTGGACATGACGACAAGCCTTTTCCTCTTCCTTGCCTTCATCCTCACAAAGCGATTCATCCGCTGAGGTTGTTCCCTTCATCCATGACATCCATTCACCAACTTGTCCTAATACACTCCAACCTAAATCAGTCATGATTTTCCATGAAATCAATCTTACATGATTGTATACACCTTGAATCTTTTTATCCACTTTTTGCTCAAGGTTATACTTTTCCATGACTGGTTCAAATAGTTGATGGTATACAAACAAAGCCCCTTGAAACCTTGGTAAACTAAGCCACATGACGAACACTAGTTGAATGTATCTGCTGACTTTGAAGATAGATACGATCGGTGTTAGGAAATAGAGAAGAAACCAATAGGTGGTCCAAAATTTAAAGGTTTCGTGATCTTGATTGTAAACTGTTCGAATGGATGAGAGTAGAGGAATCAAATATGCGAATAATATGAATAATATAGTGACAATATGATTCGATATGAGTTGTATGGTCACCATATTGGATTATTTCGTGGGTTGGTTTTCGATTGAATTGTTGAAACGTGAATTCATTACGCAGAGACGAGGGGAGGAAGTCATTATTGATTTGATCGTTGATCGTTGGGAGTTTGGGAGTTGAGAAAACTACGAACTCGGGAACACCCAACCCAACAGGTGGTAGAAAGACACGAAGAAAAGGAGAGACGCGAAATAGAACAGAACAAGAAATGTAGGAATCAATCAATCAATCAATCAATCAATCCAATCCAAAATCCAATTTCATAGACATTTTGTGCTCCATCATTCATTCTATAGTTCTCAATAAATAGTACCATACGATGCAAGACGAGAAAACTGCAACTGCAGAGTTAATGGAACATCTCTTGAATGAACAGGAGGGAAGCACCAATCAAGATCCTATCCAAACTACTAGAAGCGACCAGGAACAACACCATGAACACGATCCAACTTCGTTTACTCACCTTCCTACAGACGAAGAACTTCAATCCACACTGGACCCATGGGAAAGAGGAGAAAAACAACCTGTTGCATTCCGTGATTGGCCTTTTGCCATTCTATTCCTTTTACAATTCCTTACTGTCTTCAGTATAGGAATCGCTTTCGTTCAACCCGAACACTTGGACTTGACTCCATATCTCTCATGGGACCACCAATTGTTTTGCAACATTGTATTTGTATTCATCCTATCTATCATCTATACCAGTTTTGCACTCGTACTACTTCGAAAATGGGGCAAACAATTGATTTCCCTCTCCATCTGGTTCTCTGTCGCCGTATCCACAGTACTATCCATCTTATTCACTCTCATGGGTTTATGGTACATGACCTTGCCCTTTGCACTCGGTGCATTCTTTGGTACATTGTACGCCATGTCCGTAACGAATCGTATTCCATTCGCTGCTGCGAATTTACATGCTGCGGTACAAGTACTCAATACCAACAAGGGAATCTGGTTCGTCCATCTCTTTATGATGATCATTGGTATAGTTTGGAGCATGCTATGGTTCATTGGTCTCATTGGTGTTTTAGAAGTTCAAGTGGAATGTTCCAATGATGATGCATGTTCTATGGATTGGAATCATGATAGAAGTTGGATGTTCTTTCCTTTTGTCTTTTCTCTGTTCTTCACACAACAAGTGATGTCAAACTTTGGTCATACGGTATGTAGTGGTATTGCAGCAAGCTGGTATTTTGATCCTCAGACAACGGGGGGATGGTGTTCTAAAGCTGTACATGATTCTATGAAGAGAAGTTTGACCACTACGCTTGGGAGTATTTGTTTTGGGTCCTTATTGGTGGCTGCTGTACAGTTCTTGCGTTTCGTTGTTCATTTGTTGAGGCAACAAAGAGAAGAGGATAGAAGAAGTCATGGGAGAAATAGTGGAGTTGAGTCCATTTTTTTATGTTGTTTGGATTGTATGATGGGTATTGTTGAGGATCTTATGCAATACTTCAACAAATGGGTACGTTTCTATCATCATGTTTTGAAATATGACCTTTCTACATGGATTGATATTGGTATTTTTAACATATTTGCTCTTTTACAGGCATTCATCTACGTTGGCGTTTATGGGTACAACTACACAAAGGCCGGGAAGAAAGTCATGACTCTTTTTCAAGCACGAGGATGGAGTGTCATCATCAATGATGGAATCATCCAATCCGTTTTGAGCTTTATCTCATTGTCCATTTTGGGACTGGTTTTCTTGTCATTACTTGCGTTTGGTATTGATCTGTAAGTCTTTTTTTTGTGAGCACAATTAGACATGATTCCAATCCTTTTTCTTAACTTTTATTCTTTCGTCTTGTCCTCATTCCTTCACAGTAATCTCATGTGGCCAGCGCTAATTTTCCCCATCACAGTGGCCTCGTTCCTGGACAGTATTGTCAGCACCATCCTTGTATGTTTTGCCGAAGCCCCAACAGATCTACAAGAAAACCACCCAGATCATAGTAGAGAAATCAAAGAGGGTTGTGAACACGCGTACCCACTTTTGAGGTTTTGAATTATGAAAAGCGACACGAGAATCAATGATACAAAGTGTAAACTGATTTTATAAAAATTCATAGTTATGCATATCTCTCACTCATGAACATATCGTTTACCATCCTCCACCTTCTCTCGCCCAACGAAGTTTCTTTGGGTCATCTCCATACATGAGTTCTTCAGCCTTTGCCCACGCTTCCTTGTCTAAGTAAAGAGGTTAGTTTCATAGTCATGCTGTAGAGAAGACACTATTGTACGATATATGGTTCCACTTACCTTCGTCACTGAACACTGCCTTGCTCTCTCCTACAATGCCGTTACGGGTCATGGATCCATGGTTCATGATATGATTCCCATCAAAGGATGGATTCTGAGGCATCGTGTACGAAAACATTTCAGTCCTTGCCTTCATGTATGGAAAGGAACATTTTTCCGTGACAACATCTAGTTCATTTCTTGTCAACGGAACGCCGTAGAATTCTGCTAGCTTTTTGACAGTTCCCCTAAGATCTTTCTTAGCATCGTTATAATGGAGAAGAAGAACATTCTTTTCATCCTTCGCCTTCCACCATTCATTAACGTATCCAAAATGCCAGCCTTCAAACAAACCTCCAGGCATCATTTGTTCCAATCTCACTTTGCCTTCAATCTGCATATCACTTTCTCCAGCGGGAGGGAAACCACCCCATAGTTTACGAAACTCATCAGAATGTTCTTTGAAGAAAGGTGTGGCACTGACGACAGTATCGAGTCCATTACGAGCCATGGCAAGAATTTTTACTTTGGAGTTATCTCCTACAAGGCTTCCAAGAGCTGATGGAACGTCATGAGATTTGAAAATCCTGAAAGGATAATCAGGATGATCCCAATAGTCCCTCAAAAGTTTACCATCTGGTAGAACAGTGTTGACCATTTTATCATAACGGTCCTTCCATGAAGTTTCTCCTGGATTTTGTACCAGCCCGGGCCAAGGAGTAGCAAGACTTACATCACGAAAAGGATACAAGTCGTCATTTCCCTAAATTCGCATAATGTCGGGATGCGAAATGTAAGATACGAATCTAATGGTTTACCTGATTTGGAGAAAATATCTTTACTGAAAACCCACCTTTACACGAATCTGATGAGAGCAGAAAAGCATCCATGTTGTTCCTGCTTTGGCACCAGTGCTCACAATTACATCGCCGTCCTTAAGCCATTCTTGATTTCCCTCTTGGAATGGAACGTTATCTATGAACGGTGGCAATGATCCTCCTGTCATAGCCCATAGAATGAAGCCAACATTAGGAACCTTGAAAAATAGGTGGGGATAAAATTTTGCGACACATCCAATGGAAATGGCAGTAATTGCTACGATAGAAGCAAATGATTTGAACATGATTTGATGGATTTTGGATTTTGGCGACCTCAAAAAAGTGACTGTTGAGTGTTGACTGTTAAGGCTGTTATTGTGTTGTTTTTACGACCGGTTTCGGTTTTCTGCGTCAGCAAAACGTTTTCACTTTTTGAGTTCGCTCCAAAGGTTCGGCCCCAAGTGAAAGACAACAAATGGAAATTCGATAAATACTTTTTAGTTACAACTTTGATTTCTGTTTATGAGTATGTTGCATGCCTTCTTCGTAATATTGTTGCAATGTGAGTCCTAGCGCAACACATTTCTTCAGAAGCTTAGAAGGAATGTAGTATGTACTTCCAGGATATTTGTCATTCATCTCTTGAAGTCTCTTTAAAAAGTAACCGAGTCCAACTTCATTGTCGATCCAATACATCGGCCCTCCTCGGAATGCTGGCCATCCATAACCGTACAGATAGATGACATCAATGTCCGATGGTTTGGCTGCGATATTTTCCTCTAATATCTTAAAACCCTCATTTACTAAGGGGAACAAAGTTCGTTCAATAATTTCAGTTTTTGAGTATTTTTGATTTGTCTTTTGATGGCCATAAGATGCAATGAATGTTTCAACTTCTTTAGACTGTATTGGATGTCTTCCCTTTCCCACCTTCATATCATAATCATACCAACCTTTCATAGCTTTTTGTCCAACTCTTCCTAATTTCACAACGAGATCGTCTGGCAAATCTGAGTATCGCATCCCCTTTCCTCTATTTGGACCTGGTGCTCCAGTTTTCGGATCCTTCGTTAGACCCTTACCTTTTCGAACTAGATATCCAATATCATTACCGGCAAGGTCGCCCATATTCATTGGGCCTATTGCCATTCCGAATGATGTAAGTGCATTATCAACTTCAGACACAGTTGCTCCACCCTCCTCAAGTACAAACGTTGCTTCACCGGTATAAGGAAAAAGCATCCTATTGCCCACAAACCCTTCACAATTTCCAACAGTGACACCTACTTTTTTAAGTTTCTTGGAAGTGATGAACTGGACCAGTGCAATTGTTTCAGCGGAAGTATCAGAAGATATTACAATTTCCACTAATTTCATGACATGAGCAGGACTGAAAAAGTGCATACCAGCACAATATGCACGTCTCTTTGGTGATAAAGCACTTGCAATGGAATCTATGTTGAGCGTAGAAGTATTACTCAATAAAAGTGCTTGCGGATTAAGAATCACTTGATCCAATTGCCGAAAGATAGCCTGTTTAATTTCAAGATTTTCGAAAACAGCTTCTACTACAACTATACATTTACAGAATTGACCCTGCGACATGTCAGTTGTAGTGGAAAAGTTTTGTGTTAGAATGGACTTGGCACGATCAGCACTCATGCGTTTCTTCTTCACATCCTGCTGAAGGACTTGGGATATAGTAGATGCCCCACGCTCCAGACCTTTAGCATTGTTATCCACAAGAATGACTTTGTATCCAGCGCGGAGAAAATTGATTGCAATTCCACTTCCCATGGTACCAGCTCCCACTACACCGATGTACACGTCGTTGTTTTGAGGTTGATTCAATGCTTGTGCAATAGATCCATTCAAATATGTACTAGATCCTTTTGCGACAGCCCTTTCTGCAAAGAATGCATGACGAAGCCCACGTCCTTGCTTACTATGTAGCAATAAGTCCCAAAATAAGTCACTTTCAATTCCCATGGATTGTTCAAAATCAGGTTGTTCAAAGGATGCTCTCACCGCAGCAACTGCTGCATGCAATGACTCTCCTCCACGGTCCTTTGGAGGTATCTTTCTCTGAAACGAATCACATATCTTTTGTGCACGTGTGAAACCCAGAGAGTCATCTTCCGCGAACACTCTCATATTCGAACACTTTCGAAATGCCAAGTCTTTCCCCATTGTCTCTCCAAACGTTGCCCACTTTTTGGCAACATCCAAAATATCAGTACTGTGAATGACATCATCCACTACACCTTTACGCCTTGCTTCTTCCATTCCAACCATCCTACCAGAAGTAATAACATCAAGACACCATGCCACATCCTTCGTCAACCTAGGTAGTCTCTGAGTACCACCTGCTCCTGGAATCAACCCAATCTTAACTTCCGGCAATCCAAGATTACAATTCTTCAATGCAACACGAAAGTGACAAGCAAGTGCCAATTCACAACCACCTCCAAGTGCAACACCAGTCAATGCAGCCACGATAGGTTTGGGTGACGATTCAATGAGTTGTGCAAGATCTGTGAGTGATGGTACATCTTCTGAACTTGCAATGGCATCCTTGGCCGATTGATTTTGTTTAGGTTGAAATTCAGTAATATCAGCACCTGCGGAGAAGTTACTCCCACCGTATAGGATGATAGATGTGATATCAGGGGTTTGAATTGCTAGCTGGAGAGCTTTGGATAAATGTAAGCGTGTTTCCCTCGATAAAGGATTGAATGGATTGGAAGATTTGTTGTTTTGAGATTTGATGTGTATTATTTGTACTGTCATAATTGTTGAGCTGATGAGTTGAATGTATTCTTAAAACTGTACTTTTTCAAAATAGTTGTTCGTATTGTATGTATTGCATCGATGAATGACAAAGAGATGGAGTTTGTAGTTAGATAGATACTCAGTTGAATGCTAGAGAGTTGAATGCTAAGTAGTTGAATGTTGAATATGGCTCTAAAATAACATCTAACGTGGAAGCGTCTTTGACACGTACTTACTATGCCCCTTCAGCTCCAAATGAGCATCCGCGTGGTGTTTCGTGTTTTACACTTTTTTTCATTTGTTCCACAGTTCCAACACTGAATGCATCGATGCATTCATCATTCAAGTATGAACTTCAAACACTTGATACGAGAAATCAAGTACTCGAATGAAAACGGCGAAGTTATTTATTATCAGATTGACATTCGTTCAATGGTTCCATTGATCTAATCAAGATCGCCTGATTCTTGTTCTTTAGGTTCTTCGAATCTCTCGATGTTAACCACAGGTGGTTCTTCGTATTCTCTATTTCCTATCCATCCGGCAACAAACTCATCATGACTCTCAATTCATGCTTATAACTGCGTTCATTGATAAAGTCTATCCAACATATCACACGAAACCAAGGGAGCGATCCAAGATAGACAAAGATTTTACTTCAAGTTGACAGTTGACAACGAACTTCCTCAACTACCTACTCATCACGGCTAGTGAAGGCAGAATTCAAAAAGTGCCGACCTGCTTCAAAATGTCAAGAAATTTTTTTGAGAAAGAAGTTTGTTGTGCTGTGTGTTCTTTTTATGCTACCGTTACATATTTTTTTTATATAAACCAAAGATTCAATAGAAGGAATCCAGTTCGTTCGAAACATTGAAACATACCATGAATAAATTCGTCCTTTGTTCATCCATCATTGTACTTTCGATGAAGGTATCTGCCTTTCAAATGCCAGGATTTCGAGCCATGGCAAGTCCACACTTGAACGATTATGCGAATTCTCAAGTGGGTGTGTCCATTTCGATTGGTCTTGACATTCAAGATGTCGTTTCTTCGTCCCGTCTCTACATTGATGGGTTGAAATTCGAGTTTACAAATGAACCTCCCTTTGCAAATAAAGTCATATTGCCTGGATCTCAAGGACCATATTCCTTGGGATCTACTGGACCATTGGCATTGACGAACCATTCTCCAGGTAAATTTATATCTACCAAAGGAGAACAGAGTGTACACCTGGACATGGGTTGTTGGGAGTTGGTTTGGCTACGTGACAGGCCTGCAGGTACCATCGTCTGTGGGTTTCATTTAGATCAAGATGTAAAACGCAATGACGCAGTTTTGCCATCTGGAAATGTGTACATGAACTTTGCTGTTTATACGAAAGAGTCTCTGGAAGAAATCATTACGAAAAAACAGGAATACGATCAACGTTTGAAATCACTCAAGGAAGAACAGCAAAAATCTCTTACGGAGTTTCAACGGGAAGAAAACCTTTTCAAAAAGGCTATTCTATGGAAGCATTTTCTTGATGCCAATGAAAGACTTTCGTTCATGAACCCTTATGCATATGTCTCTGTTCCTGATAGTTTCGATAAAGTTCGTAATATTGGAGACAATCTTTTCATTTGTACAAAAGGTAAAGTGTTTATCAAGACACCCAAAGAGAATTCGATTCGTCATCTCACAACGATTGGTGATGCATTTGTGCGTGATTCATCCTGAATCAAACGTCTCACATTTATTGTTGGTGAGAAGGGGTGTCCTATTTTATTCCGTCCTATTTAGTTAGCATAACTCATGGTACATATGCAGTGCAAACGGTAATAATCAAGTAATAACTATAAGTTTCAGTTAGAGACATAGAATACGTATCCCCCAATTCAATTACACCTCGGCGGAAGAATTTTCAATCCTGCTTTTCTTGGTTGGTTGAGCATCATCCTCTGCTTCTGCAAGTTCCATAAGCATACGCTGCCTTTCCTCAATTTCTGCTCTAATCTTTCGCAATCTCTCCGCTTTACTTTCTTCGGGATTTTCGGTTGAATTATCTTTAGGTTCCGAGGGAATCACATTTGCATGAGTTTTCTGTTGAGATGCGATTTCCTCCTTTGGCTTTTCCTCAGAAGCTTTTCCAGATTGATAACCTTCATCATTATCATCATCATCATCGTCGTCAGATTCATCATCGTCATCATCATCTGCATAATCACCATCGTCAACAACGTTTGCCTTTTTTGGTGACTGTGAAATATTATTTCCATCTGCATTCAGTGACCCATTATTAAATTCATTTTGCACTTGTTGCTGCTTTTTCGTTTGCTTTTGTTGTTGTAACTGTTGTTGTTGATAAATGTTCATCATCAGAGTAGTCTCCTGAATCTCATTCAGAAGATTCATGTGATGTAGCTTGAGCATTTCATAATGCTGACTGGCAGTGGCTGACAAGCCTCCATATGAATTATCTCCTCCACCTACTACGGCTGCAGCTGCTGCTCCTTCTCCTCCTGAGTGTGAAACATTACGGTCGACCCCTCTAGTATCTCTAGATGACGGAATAGACCCACCACCGAAGAAATCTCCATTACTTCCTCTCTTTCTTTCGGCAATGTCACGATAATGCTGTTCTCTAGCAGCCTCATAAGCAGCGGCAGCTCCTCCTCCTACAAGAGGCCTGTGAGGCGGAGCAGAAGAATCTTCTTTTTTCATACTTGGCATCCTCATTCCCACTCCCATTCCACCAACCATATTTCCAATACCCATATTTCCTACACCCATATTTCCCAGACCCATGCTACCGCGACCACTCATATTTTGCATGCCACTACTGAATCCTTCCAGAGGATATCCACCATAAGATGCATTACGTGCCGCCATCATCTTATTTGGGTCAAAATCTTTTCCGGCTCTTTGAATATCGGCAGCATTTAACAACGACGGCGTGATGTTTCCTTTTTGGCCAGGATTATTTCCAGATGCACCAACAATAGGAGGCAAGACAATCGTATCTGCCTCTTCATCTTCTTTTCCCTGTCTTCCACTCACTATACGAACACCCATACGTTCCAATTCTTGCATCACCCATTCCCTGGTTGGTTTCGGTCTAATAGTAGAACGCCATGCTCGAGTTAAGGCTTTAGCTCTGGCACACTTCTCATCGGCTTCTGCAACAGGGAATGTTCCAAGAGCGATTGTTTTACCAGCCCACTGTCATTATGGATAAAATATGGATCGAATGTATGAATGAATCCGTGAGATAAAAACATTTATCGTGAACTGGAACGCAGAGAGGCGATCTTAATGAGTCACACAAAAAAGTCACCATGACACCAAAGGTTTGACTGCACAGTCATAAAGAGTCATTCATGAAATTTTATCCAGTCAACCATTTTTAGAAAGGTTCCAAGAGAAATAGATCTTACCTTCACATGGACTGCTTTCTTAGCAAGAATTAGGTTACTGTTATCCATGATTTATCGTTCTTAGCGAATACTTCCAAATAAGATACGTTGTTTTATGGATCAAGACCCGCCTAGATAGCCTAGATACTCAGTTGATGCTAAATCGATACTCTTCAGTATTACACGAACTAGGTGCGCTCCTAGTTAACTCTTAATATAATTGATGTTTTCTCTTCGCAAGAGTTTTTCAACCAGTAGATACTCTCTAATACTCTCTTCGTCCTCTCTCCTCTCGGCCCCGGTCACCCCCCAAAATTTTCAAGATACTCTTTAACGGGATTCAATCGATGTACGTAGGTACACAATGTGAAGTAAAAATACTCCGAAAGAACAATCAACAATCAACCAACACACACCATCACACAATTAATTGATTGATCGCTCGAGAGTCAATCATTCATTCATTTTTTCTTATTCCACACTTAATTTACTGTATTCATCAATAAAATTTGTAATATAACCATGGGATCAACTACCTCTATGCAAATGGATTCATCTACATTTACTACAAGCAACGGCAACAGAATGACAGCAGAGGAAATGCAGCTCAAGCAAATCGAACAAATGCCATTATACAAAAGACCTGAGACGTTTGACGAAAAGCTTTGGCGAAAAGTACGCATAATTCATAAATTTGTCACATGACGAATGAAGTTTGAATTTCATGTCACTGATAATTCATTTTTTCTCATCATTTTCTTTCTTTTAACTCTACCCTCTATTTTAGTTTTCGAAAGAACCTCTTATCCCAATCGGATGCCTCACTACAGCATACTTTCTTGGATCAGGTATACGTTCCTTTTATAATCGTGATGCGATTCGTTCTCAAAAGATGATGCGTCTAAGAGTGGGTGCACAGCTAGGAACACTTGTTATCTTCATTGGTTATGCTGGGATTAATGCGTTCAATTTGGAGATTGCCCCTGGATATCGAGCTAAGGAGCAAAAGGAGGAACAGAATAACTAAATGGTCTATATTTTTGGTGATGCTGTTGGATACGATTGAAATGTACTTGAATGATACTCTTGTTGTGCCAATTGTGACTGCATCTACATGCTCACGATTGAAAAAGAGCAGCGCTATTTTACTGTATAAATCTTACATCAAATATTCCTTTATTTGAATAGAGTTCTTGAATATAATCTGAAATCAAATTTTAAATACATATTAATCCACCACGCATTCAGCGACTCAATCACTCATGAATCCGATTAGAACCATGAAACAATATGAAAATGTTTTTTTGTCATACGATGATCACCATGCTACAAAGGCTCAATAGTTCGTGAAAAGTTGTTTCATTGGTACATTCATAACACAATCTGTTTGCTTGGAATGATAAAAAACATAAAAGTAGTTGTCAAAAAACATGAATGCATCCACAGGGGTTCGAACCCTGGCGCTGATTACCAGCAGCGCATCTTAAGTGCGCCCCCTTAGACCTCTCGGGCATAGATGCTAGCAACAGAAAATGTTAAAATATCAATATAAAAATTGTAAGTTATTTTTGCGCGCCCTAAACTGGTGGCTGCCGCTGTTCCAATTTTCAAGTTTGTGATGGCTTCTTGCTTCTTCTCCTGACATCTACCGTTTACACTCAGATATAACTCTCTGCTTTACCTTTATATAAAAACAAAATGAAAATCTTTGCATGCGCTATCGGCGTCATCGCTATGGTGGCATCAGTTGAATCTTTCACTGCAACTTCTCCTAATTTTTCGAGATCGATTGTTTCATCTCGTCAATCCACTGAGATTAGAGCTGTTGCTAAGAAGACAACAAAGAAAGCGGCTACTAAGAAAGCTGCAAAGAAGGAGGAAGATACTGTTGAAACTTTGAGAAAGCCTGAATTCATAGCAAGTATCGCTGAAAAGACCGGCATGACTAAAGCTGATAGTGAGGCTGCTTTGGCCGCTGTTCTGGAGACAATCACAGAGGTATGTATAGAAAGTAGTTGATCAAGCGATAGCTTATTTTTACACCACGAATGTTGATGTATTTTGTATCATTTTTTTTCATAATTAGGGTGTTGCATCTGGTAAGAAAATTTCCATGTTGGGCTTCGGAACCTTCAAGCTAACTCACAGAGCCGCTCGCAAGGGTCGCAACCCAAAGACTGGAGAAGAGATTGATATTCCTGCATCGAAGACTCCTTCTTTTTCTGCCGGAAAGTCTTTTAAGGAAAAATGTAACTCTGATTAAATTTTATGCAACATACGAATATAGTTCTTATTAAGAAGGCTACATTTTTCATTTATTTGAAAGCGGGAAATGTAGAACTGCATTACTGCCTGAATGTATAATCATCAAAAAAGAAAATATGTCCAAGGCTAATATACTATTTTAAATACAAATCAATCGATATCATCTTTTTTCAGTACGCATGGTTCCACTTCTATCTATGTTATATGGATACAAAGGGCTATGAGCTATCAGCTATCAATATCAAGCATTTGGCAACTGTCTCGCCCCTAAGAAAAATCACGGATAACCAATACGTGGTGACACCAGATTTGTGTGAGCTGGTCTTTTTAGAAAAATCATATAGCTTCGTATCTATTGCAAGGTTCATACTTCATATATAAACATTGTGTGTTAGATTCATAATTCATACTCGCTACGATCAGCTATGATCTTTTCACGCATCTGTACTGTATTTCTAGCCTCGGCTACCCTCATTGACGCATTTCAAACTGGAAATGTTCAAACAAGATTTCAATCATCTTTGTCTTCAATCGCCAAAGATTCCGATAATCGACGCGCTTTCTTAACTCAAACATCTGGAGCTGTTCTTGCAAGTCTTATTGCCACTACTTCGCTACCAAAGGGTGCAAATGCTATTGTTTACTTGGATCCAGCCATGTATGGCGATCAAGAAAATAGAATCAGTGCCGTCGATTCCTTAAAGGAATCCGTAAGACGCTCAATCCTGCAAAAACCTGATCTTGCGCCAATATTTTACTCAATGGCATTACTAGATGGATTATCTTACATTTCCAAAACGAATGCGTATGGACCTGATGGCCGTGTCGTCACCGCAATCTTGGAATCTACCGATAAAAGTCCATACATTAGCTTAATGAAGGAAGCGGCTCAGGTTCTTGTTGAAAGCAAAAAGAGTTTGAAGAAGCTCACATCCATCACAATCGCTGATGCTGTTGCACTTGCTGGCACTGAAGGTGTTGCAGCAGTTGGAGGACCTAACCTTAGTATTCAAGTTGGTAGAACAGATGCTCCCAAAGGTTCCAAGTTTAACCCTGACATCCCTCTTGACTTGTTTTCCGGTAATAAGTCTAAGGAAGAAGTAAGAAAAGTTTTCTTATCTGCAGGAATGACAGAACGTGAGATGACTGCTTTACTTGGAGGTTTGTTGACTTTGGAGGCCGCAAAGAAGGATGCGGATACAGCAAACTGGGCCAAGAGTGACAAACCGAAATTTGTCGAAAGAGGAAAGATGGGTCGTATGTCAGATTACAAAAGGTTGACAGATGAAGATATTGCTAATGAGCTTGCAAAGGATGGTGTAGATGATGAAGACGATGAGCCAGGTCTTTTCGATGACCAGCCTTATATCGCTGATACATTTGGAACCAAAGACCAGGCTTTCGGTAAAAAGGCTGGTTCGTTGAACGAGAAAAACTTCAATATGTACATCATGGAACTGAATAATTACATGAAGAAAGGATCAAAGCAACCATATGGTTGGATTGGTGATTTGCTCATAGACAAAGAATCACCTGGAACTCAGCAGTACGTTTCCAAATACGCGAAAAGTTACCTCAACTACGAAAAGGATCTTAGAATTGCTTTTAATTCCATGACGCAACTTGGTGGTGAGTTTACTGGTGGTAAATATGATAGTTTGCTAAGAGACAGACCTCGCAAAACTCTTAATGACGAATAAGTTTTGTGAAGGAAGCATTGACCTGTGGATGCATGCATCGTAATTTTAAAATTATACCTTTGAAAGCTAAATTCAAGTTTCTCATTTATATATAAATGTATTGTAAAAAAATCAATCTCTAAAACGACAAACACAACTCGCCAGACCCATGACAATCGATAGATGCATGAGAAAACCACCATCCAGATACACCATAATATCGTCAATTACAACAAACAAACAATAGAACACAGAAAGGACAAACACGAGAATAGCCAAAAAGATGGTAGGCGTATATCCATCCAAGGTCGTATCAAGAAAGAAATATAGAAACTGAGCATCGTCATATTTTCCCGTTTTGGATGGAATCCAACGGAATCGAATGACCCATGCAAATACAATATACACAACACCAAAGAGAGGTGCAAGAGCCATATCCTCAAAACGGACCGGAAGTCCACCGAGTAAACAAATTTCACACAATGCAAAGAATATATTTGCATTATGTTGAATCATCACCAAAGGATGTTTCAAAGCACTTGTATTTTGCTTCTTCAGTCCTATGGGCCACAACGCATACCGTACAACAGCTGAAACGAGCATGGTCAACGGTGCAACAGTTTCAAAGAGAAGTACACACATTCGTAAATATGGCTTCAATACTTTCTCCAACATGTCAAAATCAGGATCTGTTGTCATCTTTTCGTAATCATGGACATATAATGTCACAAGTCCACTGAGCGCGAAATAAATACCCAACATATTCCATGTCCAAGATGTAAATGACGATTGTGCTCTCCATCCTGTAAGTTTGATAGGTCGTGATATAAGCTTGGAAGATGGTAGATAATTGACAGAGACATATTCTACATTCCTCATTTTAAAACCACTGACCACTGCGATAAATCCAGCAATGAAACATCGGATCCATCCAAGCATTCGTCGAGATAGGATATTAGGAAAGAGAGGTGTGGCAATGAGAGGAATGGTGGCGATATCATCAATGGAGATTCTTGATACGAAGACAAGTGATACTGCAAATATAAAGACCACAAATGCAATAGAATGGAATTTAGGACGGGAAAGACTGATTGGTGTCATTGTGAATATCTAACATCTGAATGAAGGAAGGAATGGATTCAGACTTCAGATTTCAGATATGTGCGTGTTCGATGTTTTACGTTTTACGATTTCACCGAGTAGCGAGTAACCGGTAGGTTCAACGCTTAAGTACTAACTCGAACGGAAAATGCATAAATTTAAAAATGGGGTGTTCCCGTGTTCCGTTGTAGTTTGGATTCATGTTGAAAGTTGAAAATCAAATCAATATCTTGAACACAGTTCTCAAAAACGAATTTCGAGAAGGTATCAGGTGTCGTCGTTCGATTGCAATCACAAAACCCATTATAAGCAGAGTCCCAATTCGGAGTTCCATTGGTGTTTCTTATTGAACCAAGCAGAGAACCATATCCATTGAGTTTCAAAAACCTAGGTTTCTTCCTCTTTGTTACTCGTACACTACCTACTTAGCTCTCTAGCTAGAGAAATCACTGCATCCAATCCAATCCAATACTTTCTAAATAGAAACAAAATGCAGGATTCAACAATCACTGCAAATCAGAATGTTTCAAATCCCGATGCACCAACCAAAGAATCTGATTTATCTGATACCACTCGTTCTATTCATATTGTAACGACTGCATCACTCCCCTGGTTAACCGGCACAGCCGTAAATCCGCTCCTTCGAGCCCTTTACTTTCAAAAATCTAGAACCTCACCCGATGCCAAAGTGACTCTTGTCATTCCATGGGTAGAACGAAAAGAAGAAAGACAAGAAGTGTATCCCAATCATCAATTTGCCGATGGCAAAGCTGGGAGGAAGGAGCAAGAAGCCTTGGTGAGAAACTGGTGTGCGGAAAAGGCGGGAATGGAAGCAGAGGCTCAATCGCTACGGATTCAATTTTATCCATCCACCTATCAGAAAAAATTGGGATCGATATTGCCTTTGGTGGATATATGCAGTCTCATTCCTGCCGAAGGTGCCGATGTTTGTATTCTAGAAGAACCAGAACATTTGAATTGGTTTGCCATGCCTTCCTATTCAAAAGATTTACATAAAAAGGATGATTTCCTCCCATCGAACGATATTGGTTGGATGGGGAAATTCAAACATGTGATTGGTATTATACATACAAATTATCCGGCTTATGCGAGGTCGTATGGTGTCAGAGGAAGTAGAACCTTGGCCTCCAAGACAATTCATGCTCTGAGCACATTGGTCTGTCGTTCGTATTGTCACAAGGTTGTCAAATTAAGTGCTACGTTGCCTGTTTTTGCCAGATATAAGGAGTGTGTATGCAATACGCATGGTGTTAGATCTGATTTTCTTCGAAAACAAGGTTCGGAACCTGATACTGTGGAGGATGGTGCAAGGGTTTACTTTATTGGAAAGTGTCTTTGGGCAAAGGGATTTAATTTTATGTTGCAATGTGAAGAAAAGTTTAAAGCCGAAACTGGTGATTTCTTTCCAATTGATATATATGGTGGTGGTCCAGATCAAGAAGCTATCAAGCGATCCTTCTTTGGAGTTCGTGGAAGTCGAAAAGACTCTCTGGATGAAAAAGATGATACAGTCATGGTTGAAAAGGAAGATGCGGATGAGTGTAATGTAGAGGATAACAATACATCTCAAAATACATCTGCCGACGACAAAAACTCAGATGATGAATCGGATCATCATAGTGAGAAGATGTCTGCCTATGCTCATTTATCCAAGATTATGCTCGCGTCCATGCCTTTTCTATCAGAAGAGATTGAAAATGAGGATGAAACGGATGGAAAAGACGAAGGCAAATCATCCACTTTCCAATCCTTTAAAGATGGTATTCAACTTATGAAGAGATTTCCAAAAGAAAGTTTCCATTTCGATTTGGAGCTCATTCCTAGAACAAGGTATGAATGGCGTAAGACACCTATTCCTGCTCGGTTCTTGGGACCTGTAGACCATGCAGCATTGAAGTTTACTCCACACAAAATATTCTTGAACCCTTCTATAACAGAGGTCCTATGCACTACAACTGCAGAAGCTTTAGCCATGAATAAGTTTGCAATCATCCCAGTCCACCCCTCGAATGAGTTTTTCTATCAATTTCCAAATTGTTTGGCATATAAAGATATGGATGAATTTGTGGCTCACATGAAATATGCACTAAACCATGAACCTACTCCAATGACAGAAGAATTATTGTATTGCTTCACATGGGATGCTGCCATGGAGAGACTTGTTGAAGCTGCAGCTATAACAAATTCTCAAAAGATTCAACTGGAAGAAGAAGGAAGGATACAGAGAGATATCCGTAAAGCTTGGATACATAAGGAAAGTGGTAAGATGATAAAAGGGGAGCTATTGAAGGGAATCGTCGGAGATGCACCTCAAGAAAATCTCGTTTCTTATGATATTGATGAAAACTTGAATACATTTACCTATTTAAGCTTTGAGAAATCAACAGGGGGGATAGTTGCGTTCTTGTCATTTTTGTTGGCGATCATTTCATATTTTCTTCAAAGATAAACACGTGGATGTTGGGGAATATTGAATCTTGGATAGAGTATAGAATAAATCACTGTTCACAAGTATTATTTTAAAAACAAGGTTACTTCTCAAAACGATATTGATCCGTGATTTTGGAAAAATGACAAAAAATAATCTCCGTAGTCAGACGCGTTACCGTTGCGCCAGCCGGTCGTTGTGTAACCGACCGGGGATTCGAACCCCGAATCTTCTGATGATCTACGATTTTCACAAGAAAGGCAGGATTAAAATATATAAACACATAGTTCAATAAATACATTCTATTACAAATTTCAAACAGAGCCTTCTGAATATAATGAACCGATAACTCCATTCTTAGACTGTACGTATGCTTATAACCAAAGCTTTTATAAGTTCGTGTTCTCTTGCATTCAACTGTAGAATAGTTTTATATATTGAATCGAAATCATTCAGTCGAGCGTCAAGAAGAAATTGCATTTTTTCTCAACCATTTACTACG
>Ga0213868_10001583_pt1 | contig 22033 bp, 4 predicted proteins | sample PICome_9_FD_160087 | JGI IMG/M metagenome (GOLD analysis project Ga0213868, IMG submission 160087) | Coastal seawater microbial communities near Pivers Island, North Carolina, United States - PICO127 | ecosystem: Environmental > Aquatic > Marine > Coastal | place: USA: North Carolina | collected...
AGCAAGATGCAATGCTGTGGTTTTCCAATCGAAACTTGGTTCATTACCAATTCTAATATCTGGATTCATTTCCACTGCGTCTGAACTACCAGGCACTGCACCCGGAATACCAAATGCGTGTATGGTGTGAAATATGTGTTCAAATATTTCTTCTATATCTCTACGCTGTGTTGGAGGATTGTTTCCGTTAATATTCTTATACCATACCATATCCTTTTGAGCAACACTGTCATTGAATGCTTGTAGTCCTGCATAACTTGGTATGCCGGCATCTTCTAACCAGTTAGGTGTATATGTACTTCCGCCGCCATAGCCAACTCTTTGTATTGTAGGTATTCCTGCGTGTTTCGTTCCAGCGTCACTTTTTAGTGTTTTAAGAAAATTGCGTTGATGTGTAGTGTTAATGCCAGCACCGTTAGGATCAGTCATTAATTCAAATGTTCTTGCAGTTTTCTTTGCCCATTCATTTGGTACTGCTAGTTGTCCGCCTACTGCTCCTGCAACAACAAGTTTCAATCCGTTAACAGTTAATGCCCTGTCAAACACTGTACCATTGTTCTCAGCAATTAATGCACCGTTGTTGTATTCTGAGTCTAACGAACTTCCTTCTCCATTAATATTAAGTCCGTCATTGTCTAAGAATATAGTTGTTTGAACACCATCACCTGTTAAACTTTGTGTTATCGCATTTGGATTTGCTACAGGATTACCTGTGCCAAAGTTTGGATCATCAATTCTTACACCATTTAGATATACATTATACACTACATCGTTTTCTAAAGGTTTAGAAAGAGTTATTTGTATTGTACTTCCGTCTAGTGTAATTATTTCATCTTCAAATCCGTCATCGTAACTATCCCAAGTAGTTGCATACCAAGGATCATTATCCCAACCTAGTTTGGCACCAAATTCAAAACTCTTAACTTGTACTCCACCGTAGTCAACACCATCCATTAACTGTGCAAAATCTTTTCCGTATAATCCTGATTGTGCTTCATATAAGAATTGTATGCGTTCTGCAGCATTTAGTAAGTCTAATGATCTGTTGTATGTTATTAATACAGTCGAATCTTTTGCTGGAGCAAAACTAAACTCAATTTGCCCTGTTTTTCTAGTATACCCCTTTGTCGAATCCTCAACATTTTTATATTCGTATTGGCTACTTAATGCTTGTATACCATCTATAGTTACGTTAATTGTATTAGTACTCAACTGTAAAGGCCATTTAGTATTAAATTTAAGTTGGCTGCCTGATGCTACAAACGTTTCTTGTTCTTGTATATCTGCTAGTACAATATCTGTTGTAATCCTATCAAACTTTTGGGCAATTTTTGTTGCTCGAACTTTACCGTTGCCTATTATTACTGATACTACAGGTTGTGTACCTTCTTGTGTTTGTGTTCCTTCAAACTGTATTAACGGTGCTGAGTAATATCCTGTACCTGGATTTGTAATTTCAATCTTTTTAATAACACCGTTACCAATAAACGCTTTTGCTGTTGCGCCTGTTCCGCCGCCACCTACAAATGTTACTAGAGGAGTTTCAGTATATCCTGATCCTCCGTCTTTAATAAGTACTGAATCAATAAAGTATGAAGAATTATCTACCCAATGTCTTGCAGGATAGTCTGATACGTCTGTAAGTACACTTGATAATCTGTCATTCTCCACAATAAAGTCTGATGGTACAATTTTACCAATATTACTATTATACACAGCAGGTAAATCATAATCAGTTATAACCGAACTAGTATTATCTTTACCTTCGTATGCACTTAAATATTCACGTATATTAGTCTTATAAGGTTTAACTTCGTTAACATACTCTTCAAAACTAGGTAAGTTGTCGTTTTGATAATTTGTTTTCTGTACTAAATTACCAACATTATGTTTTGCTTTGATGAAACTTGTTTTGAACGCCCAGTCTACATATGATTGCTCTGAGAATACATATCGTAAACATGCAAAGAATAAATTGTTATATTCTAACTCTAAATTACCTACAAAAATGTTATCTCGTAATGCTGTTAATATTTTGCGTAATGCAATCTTGTTAGTTGAATCAGAGCTAATTGTAGTTACAAATTGCAATGTACCATCTTGCCTACCAATTGTTCTATAGTTAACAGTATAGTCTGGAACGTCAGCATTTAGTGTTTTTTCTAATAGTAACCAACCGCCTGTGCCAACATTTTCAACTTTAACAATATCACCAATTTTATCATCAATTTCATTTAATTCGTATGTTTCTTGTACAAGGTAATCAATTGATGTTAATTGACTAAATCCTGTATCGTACCAGTCAATGTAATTCCAATAATCAGATACATCATACTTTTCTTTTGATGTAATTGTAAATTCTTGTGTTTCTAAATCCCATCCGTAAATAGCCCAATCACCGTCAAGTGTTGAATCAGCACCAACAAGTACACTTAGTGGACGTACTATTAGTGTTAACGAATCTGCATAATTTCTACCGCCGTTAACAACTGTTACAGATGTAATTTGACCTAGTGCATTAATTGTACTTTCTAATTCTAATCCTTCACCCGTTCCAATTGCTGTAATTTTTGGACCTTTTCTTATTCCACCTATTGTTGTGTTGTAAGATGGGTCTGAATAACTATAACCCTTATTAATGATGTTTACTTGTGTTACTATTCCGTTAACAACTACAGGTTCTAGTATTGCAACTTGTGCTTTGGCAGTACCAATAATACTTAACTCAGCATCTGTGTCAACTCGACGATCCCATGTTGCAGAAATTGCACTAGGCTCTGGATCTTTTTCTAATAAAGTAGTAATATTATAATTGTCATCAATTAATTCTTGCTTAATAACTTTATTAATTCTAGTAAATGCTTGACTTACTGCTTCTTCTCTATTTACAAACCAACTTTGTCTTGGTCTATTTAATACGCCATATTTTTGTTTTGCACTCAGAGCTGGATCTGGAACCGGTCTACCGTATGCATCTTGGCCAATAAGACTATCAAACCATTTAAGTTCTAATGTAGACTTAGGCTTACTAGTGTAAAGTCCTTCACTAATAATTTGATATTCGTTGTGTACGTTAATACTCTGATCGTCAATTGTCCAATATCTAAAGTTTACTGCAATATCTTGATTTTCAAGTAACTTGTCGCAATTTCTAATTACTAAACTATTAGTAGTGAGCAAATTAGCAAACTTTAAGTTTTGTGAAACAGGATCTATTATTATTGCCGCAACATCAAATGCTGATTTATTACGGTTTTCAATATTAGGCGTTGTTTTCTTATCTTTAACCCAGTAATAATACTTTGTAGTAAATGTACCAGATATTTTATCATAATCCTGTCTAGTACAGTATGCAGATTCACCGTATTTTGTTTTGCCACTAATGCCTAAACGTATTCCTGCAGGAGTATCTGCTTGTGTGTCCCATTGTGTAGGTGTTAGTGTAGTTTCTACCCATTCATAAATGTCTACTGACGCACCTGGTGCTAATGTATTCCAACTATTTGCACTATAAATTGCATCTCCTTGATACGCATTTAAAAACTTAACTGTACTTAAATCCCACCAAAGTTTTCCAATATTTTTTACACTCCAACTATTATACTGATCAACAGTAACTGCTGTATTTGTTGCTGTTGTGTAAGTTGCTGGATCATAATATGTTTTAAATGATAATTCTTGTTCTGCAAGACCTGATATCTTACCTTGTACTGGATCAATTAAATCTAATGATGTTAGGTATTCATTTGATGACGTATTGTACATAAACGAACCTTTAAATTTATCAAGATTAATTTGATCATTTGGTGTTCTGTGTTCTGTCCAAGTATTAACGCCATCTTTTTCAAACTGTACTACTTTACCAATTGTTCCATCAATATTATCATTTATTAATCCAACATAAATTTTATCATTCTTAACAATAATGTCTCTACCAAAGTCTTTAACATCAAAGTCTCTATAGGATAATTGCTGTCCATATACTAATGCATCTCTAACTCTTTCATATAGATATATTGATCCACTGTCAATAAGTGTTCTACTAAAGTTAGTAAATCCGTTATCGAATACTGTACCATCGTTATCATATGTAGTATCTAATTCTATGTTTCCGTTGGCACTTGATACCGCTAACTGATTGCCGTCGAAACTTAACTGGTATCCGAAGTTTTCAATTGGTTCACTATTCTGTGCAACTAGTGTTTGAATTAATTCGTATCCTGTTTCTTTTTGTGCATAAACAAAAACTTGTCCTTGTCTAGCAGATAAGTATGTTGATCCAGGGGCACCTACTGCAATTAGTTTACCGTCGTCGGCTACGCTAACAGTTTCTCCAAACTCCATTGACGAATTAGGTATTTCTAATATTTGGAATAACTCGTAATGTTCGTCATGATATTTGTAAACAGCAATACGTTTTAAATCTCCGTATGCTGAAATTGAAGCAATAGTTTTCCCGTCATCACTAACATCAAACGATGTGCCAAATGCTGTAACATCATTTTCTAATACAGAATCATCTGCAAACTTATAACCTATTGTATTAGGAATAGCTCCAATAAAGTCAATATGATCTTTAAGTTGTGTCCATTTAGTTGCTGTAAATTCTTCGCCTTGTATATTAGTTAATGCTTTATAAAAATTACCATTATAATATACAACATCATCTATGTAATAAATTACTGAATTATTATATATGCCTCTAAACTTAACGTCTTTTGAAAGTTGCCAATCATAAACTGTACCTGTTTCGCTAGTACCGTTTAGTACTGTATAAATTTTACCAGCACCTTCTTTACTGTTTATTAATAATTTGTATAAGTTGCCAGTTTTGATTATTTTTATTTGCTGGCCTAGTCTTCTACTACTTACTCTGTTAGGTAATATGTATCCATTTACTAAGTCGTATTCACTTGTTGTTGCATTACGTTGATAAACATAAAACACACCTTCATTAGTAAATGAACTTGCTTCGCCTGTACTTACTACAGGAATGTTATAAACTTTTTCCCAGTCATTGTTTGCAACTTCAGGTACTAGTGATAAGCGTTGTGTACCGTTTCTATTTTCTTGAATCCATGTAAAGTATTCTAAATCAAATCCTGATATTACATCACTATTAAATGACGCAAGGTCAGTTGCTCTGTTTCTAGTTGGGATAGGTAAATTTTGTGAGTGTTCAAACACCATTAACTTACCAATTGTATTATCATCAATTGAAGTTCTTAATGATGTTCCAATTACTGGACTTAGTACTTGTTGACTATCAATTTTTCTTATTTGGTATGCTGGTAAACTTTGTGCGCCAGCAGGTCCGTAATCAGCACCTTGTGTAAATGTGCCTGACTGAACTTTGATATAGTATCTTGCATCATTACCATCTCTTTGATAGTAAACAATTTCAGCTCTACCATTAGTACCTTCTACTAAGATATCACCAACTTGTGCCTGGTCTGTTGTGTTTGTTAATACTACATCAACATAGCCGTCCCATACATCAACTATTGTGTGAGTATCATTAATAATTTCACTAGTTAGTCCGCTAAATGTTTCGTCTTGGATTGTACCGTCTGGTCTGACAATTTGATTTAACCAAATACCAAGTTGTGGACTATTGCTTAAGGCACGTTCAGCTACAACTTTATCACTTATTGCTTTGTCTGCTCTAAGTAACCATTTGTTTGATAAGATGTCAATCCTTGCATCAGCAACTGTATTAGCATTACCGTTATAACTTATATTAGTTATGTAATGACTTTGCTTCTGTAATACTTTACCTGTTGTAAGTTGTACAGGTGGAACAGTAAGTAAACTTTGAATACTTGATTTGTACGGTAACGGTGAACTTGCATCACCTATTAAACGTACATCTCTAAGTACAATGCTTGGTGCATAGTCAATAGTTCTTGCATTAGGGTTAATTTTAAAACCAGTTTCAATTGTGTCTAATGATATTTTCCAATATCCGCCCAGTACATCGCTTGTTTCAATTTGTTCGTGTGCAGGTCTTGTAAATTCACCAATTCTAAATGTAGAACTTATTTCTAATGTACCTGTTTCAGTAAATACACCATTTTTGTTATTAGCGTATATTACTAATTTACCTAATTCAAATTTTGTATATACTACTGTTGCGTTACCTGTACTAGTTGTTACTATATCACCTATCTCAGGAACATTTAAAGGATCAAGTATATAAAATATTTCATCTACTTTTGATTGGATTGTATGTACGTTAGATGTAAGCCATTCAGTGTTTACACGAGTTTCTGTGTCAACTATTTCAATATTAATAGTACTGTCAGTATAATCTACTCCGCCTGCAACTAAGTTTACAGCGGTTATTCTGCCATTCGTAACTGTTGCAGTTGCTACAGCACTATTGCCGGTGCCAGTGTCTGTAATTTTTATTACTGGATTAGTATATCCAGTACCTTGTATTGGTGTAGGATTACTAGGGTCTGATAAATCATTTTTAATTGTTAAATTATATATTGTACCGTTATCATCTAGTTCATACTCTAATTCACAACCAAAGCCGACCATCCTATTGTCAAATAATGATCTAACTTTTCTTAAGTTACCGTTAAACTGACCACCTGGAATAGCACTTCCTTGGAATGCCGCACCTTGTATATTATTTGTACCATTAACTAACGTATCTATAGCATATGTTGTGTACAAGTATACTTCTTTAGTTGATTTAACTTTAACATAGTACTTGTTGTATTCTAATCCTGTAACACCTTTATTTTGTACTTCATTAAGTGGTAATGTTTGATCCGAATTATCAAACCCTGATGTTGAAATAGTATTATTAGGAACATCAGTAATTATTATTTGGTCGCCATCTACTAGACCGTGTTCAAGATTTGTCTGTAGTCTAATACCTGTAGTAACATTTGTCACATTAGGAAATTCTGGCGGTACACTTTCAAATTTAATATCAATTATTTCAGATTTATCAATTGGCTCATACGCATGACTTACTTCGTTCCAGTCAAAATATACTTTGTCTCCAGTAACACTACCTTCGTATGCTGTAGCTGGTGCTCTTACAAGTATATGGTCCGTCTCAGTATTAGTTAGTGGATAATCACCTGTTAAAATATTTTTATTTTCACCTACACTAGACCAATTAGCAGGTATTCTTGGACCTGGGTTTGATCTTGCTGTAGCAATATAGATATCTCCAAGATACGTTGTAATATTTCCAACATTATAAATTATAGATTCGTCAAATTCGGCATACTTGTCTAGTAAATATTCTTTAACTTGAGGTGCCGAATCAAATGTATCAAACACAACATTTGATGTCTGTCCTTTAACAATTCTTCTTGCTTTCCACAGACTATTGTTATATTCAACAACAGATGCAAATGGATATGTTATACTTGCATCAAAGTCGTCTTTGAAATTAGATTTTACATTTGATGCTTCAGGAGATGCAATTACAAGGTATTCACCATCTGGGCTCATTGTAATAGATTCGCCAAATTTTGAATTAACACTTGATAGTCCAGAAATTGGTGAAAGCACTTGACTTAAACTTGCACTTGAATCGTCACTAGTATAAACAAACACTTTGCCGTCTTCGTTGTTTGGTGCTCCTACAACAATTACTGTGTTATCATCTGATGCTGTAATTGAACTACCAAATAACGGATTTGTAGAATCTGCTTCTAAAGGATTTATTATTGTTAAGTTATCGTGATAAGACGCAGAATTTTTAAGAACTCCCCATCTACCGTCGCCCATATCATCAACCCAAAGTAGCTCTCTATTGTCAATAGTGTTTTGTGTATACGAATTTGCTTCGGGCAATGATTTTACTCTGTTACTTACAAATTTAGTTAACACGCCTTTGGCGTTAACAATAGGATCATCTAGCGTTATTGTTGTTGCAACGGTTACTGTATTTGTTGCTGAACTAGTAACTTTAAAGAATCCTTCAAATCCTGTTAAATTTGTAATACCAATAATATCGTCTTTTACAAATGAACTTCTTCTATCTAATGATATAGTAGCACTTGTTCCGTTTGCTGTTACACCAGTTACTATAAATCCACTGTCAATATGTTTATAAACATTCCAGCTTTGATCTTCAAAAGTTACCCAAACATATTCGCCTTGATTTAAATCGTCAATAGCAATATTTAAAATATCACTTTTGTCTACAACAGTATATTTTATATCCTCAGTTCTAACATACCCTGCTGTTCTAACTTGTGTTTCGCCTTCTGGTACAAACTTAGTTGGAAACGGAGTATTATTATAGTTAGACGGTTTTAAATATACTTCGCTTTCGGGTATATTATATATTAAGTTGTCTGTTTCTGGCTCTTCTGTTAACTGTATTGGCTGAGGACTTAATTTAAACTTTTCTTCATCTAGTTTAATTTCTAATTCGTCAAAGCCGTCAGCAGCACCGTATTGTCCTAAACGTAATGCCCATTCTTCAAAAAACTCTAAACTTTCTTTGTCTGCTGCTCCAAGTGCATCAAACAATTTAGTAAGTGCATTTTTAGTACCTTTGTCTTGAATATAACCTTGGTAGAATTTATACTGGCTAACATCGTCATTAATTATATTAGCAAGATAGTTTCTCTTTTGATAACCAATTAAATGTTGAGCAACTTCTTGTTGATCAAGATCAAAATTATCAGTATCTAGATCATAAAAGTCTGCAAACTGATCAACTTTGTAATTAATGTTAGTTAGTAATTGCGACTCTGGTTTGGCATCAAGTCTTAACCAGTCATTTTCAGTAAAGTTTTGTGTTCCTGATACTTTTTTGTAAGCACTATAATAAAATTCTTTGTTTTTAACAATGCTTCCAATTTCATAATCTTTGTATTGCTCCCACAAAGTAATTTCAGCACTGTCATATAAAAAGCCCGGTATATTTAAACTTCCGTTCCAGTCTGCTGTTCTATATCCTAAGACTCTAATTCTTTCTTGTCTATATCCTGCTTGACGATCATATATTACATCTTTAAACTCAGTTTCGTTATCTAAAATAACAACGTGTTCTGTCTGCTCAGCTGCTAACTTAATAGCATATATTCCGTCTGCTGTATTCTTAGGTTTAATATTAAATTCATCATCAGTTCTTGATACTGTTAATACATCTTCTTTAAGTTTTGTTCCGTCGGCTTTAAAAATTGAGTATCCAAAGAAATTATTAAATACATCTCCAATTACAGTAAAGTCGCGTTTAAATTTAACGCCGTCTGCCAATGGACTTAATGATATTAAACTTCCTGTGTCCCAGCCTTGTGTTGTCCAGAATAAGAATTCTTTAGCACTTAACTTAAAGTTTTTAATTGATTGCATATCTGCATCAAAGCCTTCAAAGTTAAAACCTAATGTTTCTAAATATCTTTGATACCCTAATAGAAAGTCTACTACTTCTTGACTTGTTCTAAATAGTGTTCCGTAAGGTAAACTTAATATTTCTGATTTCCAGGATGAACGGAAAATTGCTTCGCGGCCACCTTCTTGTGGAAGAGCTGCTAATTTTATAAATTTGCTTCCATCAAATGTTTGTCCACTAGTATGTGCTTCTTTAACTCTGTAGTACAAATCGTTATACTCTACAACTTGTCCTTCTAAGTATTGTTTTGATTCACTCCACTGTACAAATATCTCGCTAACGCCTCCAATACTTACTAGAGGATCGCCATTAATAACATTGTAATCGTAATATTTGAATACAGGATTAGTACTATCATATCCTCTAACTATATAACCCAGAGCACTTCGTTCAATAACAACTCCGCTGTAAGTAATAATATCAGTTGGTGAACTTTGTGAAAGTATTATATTGTAGTTTTCTTGTGGTATAAAAACATTACCTTCATTCAACGGTGTTCTTGAATCCAGTATTAAATTAAATTTAGATTTATCAGTAAACCCGCCTAGTCTAAATGATAATTGATTTGTAAGGTTTGCTAATTTATCTTGATACTCTGTATAATTAGTAAGAACATTACTTGACAAATAGTTTGCAATAAAGTTTACTAGTCCTGCTGTTAACACTCGCACATCAACTGCTTGACTATTATTAGGGAATTTTAATTCACTAAGATTGATTCTTTTTGATGTATCAGAATAAACAATTTGTCCTGCATTATTTCTTATAGTTCTAGATCTATCAAATCCAAGTCCTATAATTTTTGAAGGTTGATTCAAACACCAAGATCTTAATAATGCAAATGGATACTCACTACTTCTGCGCCAGGCTGTTTCTGCAGGTGCTTCGTCACCAAATACAAACGGTGACGCTGTTAAGTTACTAATAAATCCTTGTGCATATCCACTCTCTAATGGGCTTATTAAATTGCCGCCATCGTCGACCGGTAAATGATCAGTTAAGTTTGTTCTCTTGTATTGTTCCTTAATTACAATAGGCTTATTAGGTTGTCTAATTACACCATTTTGTATATCTTCCCATAGGAATAAATTATCTTTAGTGTATGGTGCAGGACCATATACAGCTTCCCACCAACTTGGCTGTTTAAAGAATCCTTGCATTTCCCAAGGATGTGTATGTGGACGATCTGTATCATATGCATCTTTGTAAACAGCTCTCCAATATCCTGCTAATTTCTTGCCACTTGGGGATGTCATAAAACTATAATTGTAAGTAAACGGGTTACCTCTTACATAACCTGTATTTTCAGTATAGTCTACATCACCTACTGAAGCAAGCCAACTTGCAAAATCACTAATTAATGCATTATCAATATCTTTTTTGTATACGCCTGTATTTCTATCTTCCCCACCAATAAAATCATGTATATTAACAACATTTGAATCGTAGGATATTTTAATGTTATTGTATATTCTTTTTTCTAATTCTAATATTAGATCATCTCTATAATCATTAAATGCTAAAATCTTAGAACCATCATGTCCTTGAATAACTTTTCTAGTAGTAATGTAAGTACTATCATCAAAAATCTGAGGGACAAACTTGGGATATAATCCTAGTTTGGTTGGTGTTGGTGGAATAAACGAACCGTCTGTTGTTTCATATTCAAAAATATCAATTATGTCGCCGTTTGTTGTAGGCTTACTTATTACACAAAACCCTTCATTGTTAAATGTATAATCGTTTCCGTAAATAAGTTGTTCACCATTAATATAAACTGTTACTGCTTTTACGCTTAGTTCATTATTATTATGTGTTTGTGAAAGTGCATAAAACTGATTATTTGTATCAAAGACAGTATATGTAATTTTCTTTTCACCGCCCGACGGTGCCATATCACTAAAGTAAAACGGCATGTCTATACTTCTATTTTGGCCTAGTTCTTTAAGTATAACATCAACGTGACCTTTTACAGTTCCGTCATATCCTGTTGTTAAACTAGTTTGTAAAAATGTTCTTTTAAACTTTGCATACTCGCGTCTATTAAATTCAAGAGCTTTAATAATGTTTGTATCTTTGTCTGTTAAATGATATAACGATAAATTAATTGGACCAGTGTGTTGTACAAACTTTTTACCATATAATGCAATATTACCTAAATCTCTAAGATTACTATTACCAGGATATACACCACTAAAGTTATTAATTTCTTCAACTACTGTACTAATATGATCATTAACTTCACCTAGTGTAAATGTTTCAATATTATCGTTACTAGGATTTCTTTCAAAGTTTGCTGGTACTTCATACAATCCATTGTTATTTTTAAGTGTATGGGATTTAGTTTTAATTAAAACAATATCATTTTCATTTAATTCTGATGTAAATATAATTTTTGCATCATGGTTTGTTCTATCAATAGTGTAATCAGTATTTTCAAATTTAAGTGAATTGTTAACAAAGACTTTTACTATTAGATCAGTTAGCTCGGCACTTCGATCATATGTATCAATAACAAATTCGGTTTGGTTATCTAAACTAGTATACTGTCTCAATACATATTGACTACTAGACATTGGTGCTTTAATCCAAGCATTTACATAATCAAATGTATCAATGTTTTTAAATTTTTGTAAACTATACGTATCAGTTTTATTAGTAATAACGTCAGTACTAATTACTGTAGGTGTATATGTAAATGTATCTGATAATAAATTAAAATCAAAAACAATATCACCTACATTAGAAATACTTCTATAACTTAACGGAAAGCCTAGTTCAGAATCATTAGATCCTGTACCTACTTTATACGAAAATACTTTGTTACCTTCAAACGTTGTATTAGGATAGTATTCTGAATCGCCTATACTGTATCCAGACTCGTCAAATAAGTCAAATAACGGTTGCTGGTTAACGTCAGTTTTTTCTTGTGTAACATTCCAAGTTGAACCGTTAAAGTAAAACATTTTACCTTTATTTTCAACACCATTTAATACTAGTACTGTTTCGTTAGTAGTCGGTGAAGAGTCTGTTTCTTCTATCAAAGATATTTGACGTCTGCCTTTGTGTTTGATAAATGAAACTTTAAATATTTTTCCAGACTGACGTATGTCTTCTTCTGCTGTAAATAGTACACGCATACCATTAACAAGTTTTACTCCGTCAACTGTATATCCTATTGCACCTTCAATAGTAGAAAATATATCTTTAGTAAATGTATCAACTAAATCTACATTAGTTTTACTTTGTGATCCAAATTGGAAAAGTTTTAATCCTGAATTAAATTCAATAATAGGTCTTGATGCTCTTGCACTTTGGTCAACTGATATGCCTTGATTATTATAGGCTGCAGATTTTTCGATTACATCTCTATGGAACCATCTATTGTGTCTTGACCAAGGACTTCTTTCAGGAGAAGCACGATTAATAACAATATAATCTTTAGTATTTGTATAACCACTAGCATTGTCAAATGGCAATCTATCAAATGAATTTGTATCAAACGGTATTGATAAGTCTGTTACATAACTACTAGTAACTTCTAAGTCAGTTTCACTAACTAACTTAATTTTATCACCTACTCCTTCAACATACCATTCGCCTTCTGCATATTTTGCAGGAGTTACATTTCCTAAAAATTCAACTTTCATACCATTTGATAATGAAAGTCCTTTTACTGTAGTATAATTCTTTTTACCAATAATTTCGTTTTCAACATTAAGGTCTGTATTTTCGTCAATGTCTTTAATTTTAATTAAGCCGCCATTATTAATATCATTGTTTGCAACGTAATATAATAGTTCAGGTGCACCCGGAGCCACTGTAAATGTAATAGAACCTTTTTCTACATTTTGTGCCGAAACGCCGTCATCATAATTAAACTCTGGATCTAATGTTTTTTTAGTTTTTATTGTAAACGGAAATCCTTCTGAATTAATTTCAAAAGTATAAGTCTGTCCTCTATATAAAGTTAAACTTGGTAATTGTGTTTGTCCGTCTGGTGAAAATATGTAAGCAAGGTTGTCTGCATTGTTAAACAGCTCAACAGTGTATGTACTTTCTACACCTCGTGACTGACCTGCAATGCTAATAATTTGCGGACCGTTTGGTAACCAATAATACTCACGAAAGTTAACAACTTTATCTAAGTCTATATTTGGATTCCACGCATAATATTCTTGTGCGTTAAGACTGTCTTGATTTTGTGAATTACCGCCAAAGTTTGCTATTTGATTAATATAATCAATATAATCTTTTCTAAACGTATAATTACCTAGATCGTTTTTAATTACTAGTGAAGGTTCTAATTGATAGTTTTTCCTATCATTAGAAATTTCATTAATATACGAATCGTCTGCTACATATGCTTTTGATTCTTTTCTTCCAATAAAACCATTTAGTTTTTCTGCAACACCCGGTTGCACCATTTGGTCTAATGTACTTTCAAGAAACTTTTGATTAGTTTGTGTTCTAAAATATTTTGGAAGTAATGCAACGCTCTTTTGGTTGCCTTTACCATTATTTGGTAATGGAAATTCTTTCTGGTCATTATCATATGCCATTAGTAACCTGAGCCTCCGTTACTTGAATTGCTTGAGCTACTAGAGCTACTTGACGAACTACTTGAACTACTCGAACTACTTGCCACTTGGCTTACAGTATTGTTTTTAACTTCTGTCACTACCGCTCCTGTTGCTTTAAGTTTTGAAGCAGTTACTGCTGATATAATTTCAACATCTGCTACTGTTGCTCCGTTAATAAAAATTTCATCAGCTTCTGCTTTTATTTCAAATAAACTACCAAATGCTGAGTTTGTTTTATTAGGAACAATAACAATTGACGAAATATCTGGTGATAATTCGTTCATAATATATGTGCTTAGTTCTGAGAAGTAAAAAGTTTCTCCAAAGTCCCAATTTTCAAGTGCAAAGAATCTGTTTACAGCTGATATAACATTTGCTTTTACTTCGTTATCGTTAACAACTCTATCAGCATTTTTTACTATCTTAAATGTTGCTTGTAAATCAGTGTTAGATGCTGTACAAATAATGGTTTATATTTTACTGGGTGATAAATTACATCGTCACTAATTGATTTAATTTTGTTTATTTCACTACCATAGTTGGTATATAAACTATCTGAAGTAGGTGTTACTGGAGCAACTGGTATTGCACCCTGTAACCACTGTCTATATAAAGTATCATACGATCTAGTTAAAACGTAAACATCAATAATGTTACTACTGCTTGGATCTATTCTGTTACTTTCATCAGCGGCATGTTCGTATTGGAAGATAATGTTATCTCTACCACTAAATGCTCTATAGTCAACTGTAAGTGTTAATGTTTCTGCTTCTTCATTGTATACTTTAAATAAGTCCACATCAACAATATAAAATATTGTGCCGTCAGTGAACGACGACAGTCCTGCTGTAGTAATATCTGACTCTGTTGCAACAACTTTTTTATCAGATGTTCTCCAAGATACAAATCTAAAGTCATCAATGCCATCATAGTTTGTATATTTTTCTTGCATTACATATTGATCTTTTAAATCAGGAGGTGTACCAACAAACTGTGTAAACATATCTGGGTCGTCAACTACTCCGTCATCGTCAGAGTCAAAAAAGCCTACTTGTATTTTTTTGCTGTCAACATAGCCTTCTGCATCTCTATATTCTTGTAATATTTCCCAATCAAACGGAACTGTAAATGGCTGCGTTGATCCTGGTTGTGTGTTAATAGACATAATTCTAACTTTGTCTTTAACAATTTTATTTGTTTGAGGATCATATACTTTATCACTACTGTCAAAATAAAATCTAATTTCTTTGTCACTTTCGAAGACGTATCTCTGACCGTGTGTTGTAATTGTATATGTTTCTCCGTCAGTATTAAATAATAGTATCCAACTGTTGTCTAGTTGTTGATTACTGGTGTCTCCAGTCTTGCCCATTCCAAACGCTGATGTTTTATCTAAATTGCTTTCAGTAATTAAACGCCATAAATTTTCGCTAGTACTGTAACGTAATCCAAATGTTTTATATTGGAATACTTGGTCAATAATTTGTGTTTGTAAATCATTATCTAATAATGTTGCAAACTTTGGTATAATTCTTTCAATAATTGGATATGCTTCTGTGCCTGCTGGAGCTGCAGGAATTACATCGTTGAATACAATAGGTCCTCTGCCGTCGGCATAATTTTCTTTACCATTACCATTTATAGCAGTAACCTTAGTCCATTTATATTTTGTTGCTCCTGTATGTAAAGGTTTACCAACTTCATCTAACATTAATGTGCCGTCTGGCATAAAATGATAACCTTCTGGAGCAATAAATTTAACCATTGCACCTGGTTGTACAAATTTTAGTGTGCTACCAGTAAATGTCGAAACTGTATATTTTACATTTTGCAAGTCCATTAAGTAACCTGTAGAAATATTTTGATCTTTAGTTACTTGTACAAACTGTGCATTTAGATCTGTAACTGTTTGTACTGGAAATTTACTATAGTAAAAATTTCTAAGTTTAGCATCTAAAAGTAACGGTTCAATAATAGAACTAATAATCCCTTGAATATCGTTTCTTGTTGTAAATGTAAAATTAACTTTACTATCTAAGTACTGTGTATATACAGCACCGTCTTTACCATATAGGTTAGTTTTAGAATATTTGCCTGTAGCATCTAGTAGATCAAAATATCTTGATATGCCGCTAGATGTTCTATTAACTGCTTTTACTTTAACTATTTCTTGACTTACAGCCAACGGAGCAACATTATAATCTTCTCCAGTAATCATTCTATTTTGTGTATAGTATGTTGAAGGAGCATTTGATTTAATGCTTTCGTTGCTTTCGCTTTCTGCTGAATTGTCAACTGTGTATTTTAATTCATATTCAATACTTAAAACTTCTTGTGTTCCTGTTTTACTAACATACGGAACAGTAATGTTTATATTAGTCATTTCGTCTGGGCTAATTACAAAACTTCTATTATCACTTGCTCTGTAATAAACTTTAAAACTGCCTTTAGGCAATGTGCCAAAAACGCCATCACTAAAGATTAAACTAATTCTATCTTGTACTCTTGTTAAAACACTATAAACATTTCTAATATTTTTACTTAAACTGTTATAAACAATATTGTTACCTTCAACTGAATTTACTTTGCTCCATAACTCAGTTTCGTTACCGGTTGTGTCTAATTTATAAAGCCATACGTCACTATTGTTTACATTAATAGCATCTAAGTTTACTGTTTGGTTAGTACTTGGTGTACTAATTGAAAAAGTTCCTTGGTCTAAAGAACCTTGTCTAAAGTGTGAAAAGAATCCTGTATTGTTACTACCAGCACCTTGTCCGTCATCTTGATATATAAACGCAAAGTTGTTTCCTGGCAACGGTGCTTCTTCTAGTATTGCATTACTTTCAATATTAGTTGAAACAATTTCAAATGTAGTTCCTCTACCGCTAATATTTTTTGTAAAGCCAAAGTTAGGAACATCAGTGTTAAGAGCATTAAATCTATATTGCTCTGCACTTATCCCATTTACTGTATCTTTTTTAACTGGTCGTCCTACAACTCCGTTAGCAGGTAATGCTGAATTTAAAACTTTAATAAACTGTTCATACCAGTCTTGATTTGAAACATCGTTCCATACAATAGTTTGGCCTGCTAAGTTATTACCATTAGAATCTATAATGTCTTCTGTAGTAGTAATACTTTCCATTTTAAGAAGACCATTAGCTGATTGGTTACGTTTAGGATTATAAGATAACAATCTTGCTAAACGTATAACACTTTCTCTACGTTCTGCTAGTTCTAAAAAATTCTCTCTTGCATTAAGGTCTGCACGGAATGCGAGGTTTTGTCCTAAGTAAGCAATTAAGTCAATTAGGGCAAGGTATTCACTACTTTCAATATAGTCGTTGAAATCCTCAGGATAATTTTTCCTAAGGTAATTAATCATTGTACGTCTTAAATTGTCAAAGTCGTAACTCTGAAAATCAGCATTTTTGAAAGACTGGTAGACACGTTTCCAGTCCTCTGCAATTAATAATCTGTTTTGTCTATCTGTTGACGACATTGGTTTTCCTCGCTATAGTGTATTTATTACAAATAGATAAGTGCGTATATTATTTCTGTTATGTAAGACCATTATCCTCATCAAATTTAAACTGTAATTTTTCAGATATATTATACGGCAAATACGTAAGTTCGCATTCAATTTGTAGTCCGCTTTCGTAAGGAACTACGTCTATTGCTGATACCGAAACCCTTGGGTCAAAGTTAACAATTTCTGTAACATTTTTTACTATTGCAGATTTTAAATTTTCTGTAAGTGGTTCAAAAAGTACGTCCCATATAATAGTACCAAATTCTGGATTTTCTAATTTTTCTCCTTGACGGATATGAAAATGGTTGATAAGATCTTGTTTAATAAGTGCAATATCATATAGTGTATTCGTAGAATTTTCTGGGTTAACCGTAGATATACCTCTATAAGCTCTGCTTTCTACTACCGCGCGAGGCTTTTTGTTAGTGCTAACTTCTACTGTTTTATATAATGATTTCTCTTTTGTGCTCATGTCTATATTTACCTACTTATTGTGGACCTGAAATTGGCTGATCTACACCCTTTCCTGCTTCAATGTTTGTTCCTGCTGGTTCTGTAGTTAATGATGCTTTTGGTGTAAGTTCACCGTTAACTAGTTTACTGTAAAACCCTTTACCTATGCCAATACGTCTACTTGTTTCTGCACCGCCTTGATTAGCATACCCAACTGCTTTTCTAAATGATTCGCCTAAAGCAGAAAAACTAGATTCAGCTGGGCTAATACCTTTACTTGCAATATAAGCGACAGCAATTTTAGTTGCAAAAATTGGGTCATTAACTAAGTCAGGATTTTCTACAATCTCAGGAGTACCTGCCTTTGCACCGTATGTTTCGTAGTTTCCTTTAAAAGTTAACTGTATTAAACCTCGACCTCTATATTTGTAGCCTTCGTTTTGTGCATTTCCATAACGTCCGCCATATAATGTATTACCTATTGCGGCTGGACCTGCATTTGCAAGTTCTTGAGCAAACGCATCAGTTTTAACACGACTTGGATATACTTGACGCAGACGTCTAGCACTGTAGTTTAAATTTTCGCTTCGTGGTTTAAATCCGCATTCTGCTTGAGGTTGTGCCATAGCCATTGCAAGATATTCTGCATTTCCTGCTGTTACCCCTTCAGGATTATTGTCTGGGTTTGCACTATTCAAACATGTAGCAGGATCAAGCCCAAGTTTTGTTATTAATTCATTTAAGAAAAATTGCTGAAGATCAGTTACTGGTACAGGTTTAGCAGGTTGATCTCCAACTGGTCCTACTTCTCCTGGAACAACTGTTTGTGCGCCATCAACGTTTGCTCGTTGTCTGTATTCGCCGCTTACTGGTTGTTCATCTCTTGCATCGTTAACTAACGGAGTTGTTTCTCTTAATGTAGGACTTGGTGAAGTTATTGGATTAGTTTTACTCGGAGTAAAAACTAGTGGGTCTAAACTTTCATGACCTAACCATGGTTCGTGTTGTGGGACTCTAACAGGGAATAAAGCAGGTGCTGCTACTAATGCTTGAGATGCTTCTGTTGCTTCTGCCGCAGAAGTTGCTTCTGGGCCACCGTTAGTTTGACCATTCATGTGTATTTCTGTCGCTGTCTCAACATGATTGCCACCACTTAATATTTGTGTGTCGCCTTCGGCTGTAAAATAATTGTATCCCGGTGTATTAAGATCTAAGTTTGCTTGTTTATCTTTTCTATCACCCACAGTAAGAATATCAAGTGTTGCCTTACTTGTTATAGAGTGAGCGTCAGTAACAATTAAGTCTCCTGATCCACCAACAAATAATTTTTGATTTGCACCAACAAACTGATCTAAATCTGCACCAACATCAATTTTACTGTTAACTCCAATTTTTACATCACTGTTTACAGCCGCTGTCATTTTATAATCTCTACCAGCATTTATATTAACATCTCTACTTGCTGACATATTGATATCTCTATCTGCACTTATGTTTAAATCAACTGAAGTTCTAATAGATATACTATCGTCTGCAAAAATATCAATTTTACCATTGGACGACATTTCAATCCACGAACTTCCTCTAGCATTACCTATGTAGATTAAATCTTCTGAATTGTGTAATAGTATTTGATGACCTGTTCTTGTACGAAGTCTTACAGACTCATTAAATGGTATTGTGGGCAATCCGTCTGTTTCGTCTTGTAAAACATCAGCATATTGCGAAGGACCTTGCCCTGCAAAACTTTTTCTTAAAAGTTTGTCGTCGCCATCATCAAACACTAATGATGTTCCGCCGAGTCTTGCTGAATGAATATTAGCTCTTGCACCATATACACCTTGCGGTGATTTAGGTGCGCCATCTCTTTTATCTAATGGACCTGGAGTTGATATACCAAATACCATACTAGGAACTTCACGCCTAGCACTTGCACTTGATATGCCTCGTATTTCGTCACGGAGTAATCCTTGAGCTCCAAGGGTTATTTCAAAGTCTTTATTAACAGGCTTTAAATATGTGCTAGGAACATTACCCGATACTACGCCAGAAACGGCTTTATTAAATTCACCAACTGGAAGTTTTTGATTAATGTCTTCGTTGTTAAATTTTGATCCTGGTCTAGATTCAGGAAGTGTAAAGTTCATATACATGTCTTGTACACAACCTATCCAATAACCGTTACTGATATTGCCTTCAACAAATATTACTATAACTTTAGTACCAACATCGGGAGGTACAGCCCAAAATCCAGATACTTGTTGTGTGTTTTGATATGTATCGTTTTTGTTATTTCCGTTAAGGGGAGTACTATTATAAAAAGGTGACATATACGAAACTGTAACAACTTGACCTGTACGCTCTGGCTGGTTACCAGAAGAAGAATTTTTTAATAGTTCAACTTGTAATGATCCCATAAATTTAGTATCAAGATGACTTACAACAATCGCTTCATAAGGACCTGGGTTAATAGGTGCCTTAGGTAGTACTGATCTTCTTTCTTGTGCCATATCCTATTGCGCCCCTATCTTGTTAGATCCTTCGTTACTTAACGATGTTTCGGCACTGCCTTCTTTAATTACTGTTTCAGAATTTGGTGTTCCTAATGTTTTAGTATCATTTTCTTGGTTAGCTATTCGAATTGCTTTTAATGTTTGTTTAAATTGTCCACTATTAATTATATTTGATACTTGAAAAACTCTATACAGCCCACTAAATGCTTTTACTGGTTGAGTATCGCTTGGAAATTCCATGCCGCCATCGTCTTTGTAATCAATTGGCGTTCTAAAATTTAAGTTCATTAATACTTCGTGTTGCTCGTGTGACGGAGTATTGTCAATAGTAAGTGATTTTTTAAATAGTGGGTTAGGTAAAGCTGAATAGTTTCCTTGACCACTATCTGCCATAAAAAATGGATCTCCCATAATTTCCATTTCAATGTTTATCAAGTCAACATTTGAGTTTACTAGTGCTTCGTGGAAGTCTCTTGCTATCCTAACGGCTGTGGTATTAGATCCTCTACCACCGCCTGAAAATCCGCTGTCTTGATTATCAGATTGTCTTGATTGTGATGACCCAGTGTCACTTGATACTTCTCCAACACCGTCGGCTGTTTTAACTTTTACTGAATCATTTGGCTTAGCAGAATCTACAGTAGATAACTTTTCAGCAGCTGAGCCTTCGCCGATATCTGGAGATATTGATTTGTAATATGCATTATTAAGTGTAATGTCAAAGTTTAATATATCTTTGTTTAACCCAGAATAGATGTAATTATATTCTTTAACAACTCTTTTGGTTTTTGCCTTTATTCCCGTAGCAGGTGCATTTGTAGCCTTAAAAATAGAAGCATCAACAAAGTATGGATATATTCTATATACATATAACTTAGGATTTTCTCCAGTTGATGTTACTGTATCAGCATCTTCGTTTACGAACACTTGAGTGTCGATTCTAAACCACGGTATATCACCTTCAGAAGTTTCTTTAGTAAATGCAGCTATTGCTTTACCGTAGTCACTTACTAAAATTAGTTCTTCTATTATTCTTTCAATTGACACACCTTTAGCAAAGGTAAAAGTTTTAAACTTGTTGCTGATCGAAAGTTTGTCGCTTCTATAAACTTTTTTATCTTTATCGTGTGTAAATTTAGATAGTCCAAACGGAACATCTCCTTGATCAATGAAACTTCCTGTTATTTTGGCTTTTCCAATATCGTTTGCATTGTCAATTGATTCTGCTTGCTTTTTAACAGCCTCTTCTGTTGCTGTTTGTTTTTTGCCAGCTGATATCGCTAATATTCTTTCTCTAAATTCTTCAAAGTTAGCAGGTACTTTATCTTCGGAACCACTAATACTTTCGTATAGCTTTTGCATATATTCTTCTTCTGTAGCAGTAGCACCGTCCCCATTAGTTGTAAGTGTTGATAACTCTTTTGGAAATAGAAATACATATTGATCTGGTGATTTAATTTGTTTTTTATCTTTTTGAGTTAACAATCGTTCGTTAAGAACTGTTGACAAACTTTGTGCTCCTGTCTGTAGCAATGTTAACATATTATCACCTGTTAATACTACATCAGTTTTA
>Ga0213868_10001584_pt1 | contig 22030 bp, 18 predicted proteins | sample PICome_9_FD_160087 | JGI IMG/M metagenome (GOLD analysis project Ga0213868, IMG submission 160087) | Coastal seawater microbial communities near Pivers Island, North Carolina, United States - PICO127 | ecosystem: Environmental > Aquatic > Marine > Coastal | place: USA: North Carolina...
TATCAATGTCCATGTTGGTAACAGCTTCTGCTATTCGGTCACTGCCGCACTCATGTTCCTTGATACTCATGATAGCTTTTCCACCGTGGTCAGTAATTTCTTTAAAAATAATACCACTATCGGTAACTACAAAAACCTCCTTAAATAAACCCGTAGCTACCGTTGCCTTGTAGGTGCGTAAAATTACAGTTTGACCCCCTAAATCTTGCATCAATTTTCCAGGAAAACGAGAGGCCTGGTAGCGTGCCGGTATCATTGCTATTATTTTCATACTGGTATTCAAGGTACTTTAGGGTTTGATAATATTAAACGTATTTTGTAACGCAAAAATACGCATTAACGCACATTGGAGAATAACATTAGGCATCTTGTTCAAAAAAATCTTCTTTAAAGCCAATCAAATATAATCTTTCTTGGGCTCTTGTGATAGCTGTATACAGCCAACGAAGGTAATCTTTATCTACCCCACTAGGCAAATATGGCTGTTCAACAAATACATTCTGCCATTGCCCGCCTTGGCTTTTATGACACGTTATTGCATAAGAGAACTTTACTTGAAGGGCATTAAAATATCTATTTTTTTTAACCGCTTGAAATTTTTTGAATTTAGAACTCTCATGTGCATAATCTTTCATCACTTCTTGATACAGGCGGTTAGAATCATCATAGGTTAGTGACGGAGTTTCAGAAGTTAGCGTGTTTAAAAGCAATACGGTTTCAAAAGCTTTCATTTTTGGATAATCTGCTAGCTGTACTTTTACTTCCGCAAAACGAAAACCATAGAGGTCAACAAATCTAAAAATTTCTAAAACCTGTACTATGTCTCCATTTGCAATAAATCCTGCGTCACTCTCACTAGAAACCCAATGATAGTTGTTTTTAACGACCATTAATCTGTCTCCCGCAGAAAGTTCATCTTCTTGAAACAAAATGCGAGTGCGTATGCTTTGGTTGTATAAATTTGCGCGCTTGTTTGACCTTACAATAAGTACTGTATTGTCATTGTCTTCATTGTTATAGTGTTGCTCAAGAGCATCCATGATTTCCATGCCATCTTGAGGCTTCACTACATCTGCAAACACTTGATCACTAAATTTAAAACGATCATAAATCCCTTCATTTAAGGTTTCTCTTAGTTTGGTTGCATTCCATAAAATACCGCTATCATGCTGCTGGCGCACCACATCATCAAGTTCTATCTCTATGACATGTTTATTAAACTGGTTTTCTAATATGCGGGCATCTAGCGCTGGGCTTACATCAAGTTTTACAGGAGGTAATTGAGCAGTGTCACCAATAAGCAACAGCTTACAGTTATGACCACTGTATATAAATTGTAATAAATCATCGAGTAAAGAACCGTTTTCAAAAAGCTTGGCATCTTGATTAATATCTGGAATCATAGAAGCCTCGTCAACCATGAAAATGGTATTTCTGTGTTTATTATTTTGCAATGTAAAGCAAACCCCTCCGCCTTTTTTAGGTTTGGGATAGTATATTTTTCTATGAATAGTGAAGGCTTCTTTACCAGCATAATTACTTATTACCTTGGCAGCTCTTCCTGTTGGTGCCAAAAGTACTGAAGCCATTTTTGCTTTACCAAGGTTCTTAACTATGGTTCCAGTGATGGTTGTTTTACCCGTACCGGCATATCCTTTAAGTAAAAAAACTTCGTTTTTCTTATCATTTAACACAAATTTGGACAGCAAATGCAGTGCAATATCCTGTTTTGCAGTAGTGTTATGCGGAAAATCGCTTTTCAGTAAACTATAAAATTGTGACACATCCATAAAAGAGGTTTCTTAGAAGCCTTAAAGATGCCATTATTTTTAAGAATATACTTTTACGAACAAAAAAAAATTGTAGATTTGCGATATACCTAACATTTTAAAAAAACCTAAATTTTTCCTTACAATGAAATTAATCTTACAACTTGTTCTTTGGGTACTTATTATTTTTTTAGGGTGGAAATTATACAGCTCAATCATTGGCCCTGTAGAATTTAATAAAAAACGTGACGCCCGTTATGCCAAAGTGATTAAAAACTTAAAAGATGTTCGAGCTGCAGAGTTGGCTCACAAAGAAATTATAGGTAAATTTACAGGGAGCTTTGACAGTTTGGTTCGTTTTTTAGATACTGCACAGTTTGCAAACGTTCAAAGACGGGACACAAGTTATGCAGATGAAAAGAAAAATAAAGCCTACGGCCTTGACGCAAAAACAGGAGGGTACATCCTAGAGGCTGTTTTATTGGACACTCTTGGTTTTACTTCCGTTAGAGATTCTATATTTGGAGGTACAGATCGTTACAAAACAATGATGAATTTACCACTTGAGCAGGAGGGAATTACAGGAGTAATAGAGCTTGTAGCCGGAGAGGTTATAAAAAACCAAGGAAGAAAAAATGAGAAAGCCTATTCTGCTTTTGAAGCTAGGATTAGTAAGAAAATAGTTTTGGAAGGTCTAGACAAAGACCTGATAAACCAAGAAGAGCAAGTAGTTTCTGTGGAGGGTGTAAATGGCGCCTTTGTTAAAGTTGGATCTCTAGAAGAGGTTGACACCTCTGGTAACTGGCCAAAAATATATGACGCTGAACAAACAAAACAATAATACAGGGCCTATTGCCCATCAAAGCCTGTCCGTTCAATTAGCATTGACCGGACATTCTTTTTTAATAACCCACACCCACACCAAAGAAGTTCTCTTTTTTTGTGAAACAATTTTTGAACAGGCCATTACTCCAGAAGAACTACTTACTCACCTTACACAAAAAATCAACGACACCCCCGAGCTTAAAAACAACTTTAATAATGTTGTTTTAATACACTGTAACGATATGGCCACAAGCGTACCCAAATCACTTTTTGACCCTCAAAAAGCAGCAGAATATTTAAAGTTTAACTCCAAAATATTAGCTACAGATTTTATAGCCTTTGACCAGGTACAGACCCAAGATATCATTACAGTATATGCCCCTTATATAAATGTCAATAATTTCTTTTTTGATACCTACGGGAGTTTTTCTTATTACCATGCTACTACAAATTTACTAGATGCGGTTTTAAATAGCCCTTGTGAGGCAGACAAACCAAAGATACATGTACATGTATTTAAAGATAGTTTCACCTGTATAGTAGCTAAAAACAATAAATTGCAACTGTGTAATACCTATAGCTTCAAAACACCTGAAGATTTTATATATTATATCCTTTTTTGCTATGAACAATTAGGGCTTACAACAGAAACAGACGCCATCACCTTAAGTGGAGCTATCACAAAAGATGATTCTTTATATGCACTATTATACACCTATGTAAGACACATTAATTTTGAGCCAAATAACAAAGGGGTAGAAATCAAAGACACTCCAAAGCATCAACAATTTATTATATCTAATATTTAACAATGCGTATTATTTCAGGTTTACATAAAGGCAAACGTCTTATGGCTCCAAAGTCTTTACCGGTGCGTCCCACCACAGATTTTGCTAAAGAAGGATTGTTTAATATTTTAAACCACAGGTGGATGTTTCAAGACATCTCATTACTTGATTTATTTTCTGGTACTGGAAACATTAGTTATGAGTTTGCCTCTAGGGGTTGTAAGGATATAACCTCTGTAGATAGTCATTTTGGATGTATTAAATATATTTCTAAAATTTCTGAAGAACTACATTACAATATACACGTTATCAAAGCAGATATTTTTAAGTACACAAAAATGCCTTCAAGATCTTTTGATATCATTTTTGCAGACCCCCCCTATGATTTTACCCTCCAACAGTTAGAACAAATGATTACCGAATCTTTCAAAAATGGTCTTGTTGCCAAGCAAGGCGTTTTTATTTTAGAACATTCAAAACATACAGATGTATCTGACTTTGATCGTTTTTCTGAGTCAAGAAGATATGGTGGTTCTGTCTTTAGTTTTTTTAAGTAATTCTAAATTATAAAAAAAGCAGGTCTATAAGCCGGGTTCTGTTCAATTTGGCTTATGCCAAAAATTCCTTATCATTTATCTAGGTGTACATTTACACATACACTCCATCTGCCCACCCTCCAGCATGGGCGGGAACCCTTATTGCTGGTATACGTGGCATTTCACCGTATAGAGTTTACCTGGTTTCACTACAGCATAACCTGTACATACTTTCTGTTGCACTAGTCCTCTCTCGCTTAGCTAAAGCTACTTGAAATGACGGCTGTTAGCCGCTATACTTCCCTATGGTGCCCGGACTTTCCTCTTCAAAACAAGTTTGAAGCGATAAGGCGACCTGCTCTTGCAAAAGTATCATTATTGTTAATAAATATCGTAAAATAAGAAGGGCTATTTTTTTAATTAAGTAACGCACCTACTTATATTTGTTTCTAAACTATGGAACCATTTATTGTATCAGCTAGAAAGTACAGACCCACAACATTTAAAGATGTTGTAGGCCAACAAGCTATTACTAATACTTTAGAAAATGCCATAGAAAATAATCACCTAGCACAAGCACTTTTATTTACAGGACCAAGAGGTGTTGGAAAAACTACCTGTGCTCGTATATTGGCAAAAAAAATAAATCAAGACGGAAATCATAAAGAGGATGAGGATTTTGCATTTAATATTTTTGAATTAGATGCCGCCTCTAATAATTCTGTAGATGATATCAGAAATCTTATCGACCAAGTACGTATTCCTCCTCAGGTTGGACAGTATAAGGTCTATATTATAGATGAAGTACACATGTTGTCATCAGCTGCTTTTAATGCCTTTTTAAAAACCCTTGAAGAGCCGCCAAAGCATGCCATATTTATATTAGCAACTACAGAGAAACACAAAATCATACCTACGATATTATCAAGGTGTCAAATTTTTGATTTTAGACGTATTACAGTGCAAGACATAAAAGAACATTTAGCCTCTGTAGCCAAACAAGAAAGTATTACAGCGCAAGATGATGCCTTGCATATTATTGCCCAAAAAGCAGATGGAGCACTAAGGGACGCCCTGTCTATTTTTGATAGAGTAGTAAGTTTTTCTGGAGAAAATTTAACTCGTGAAGCTGTTACAGAAAATCTCAATGTACTAGATTATACCTATTATTTTAATATCACAGATCTGGTAATCCAAAATGATATCCCACAGGTATTGCTGGCATACAATGAAATTTTAAGCAAAGGATTTGATGGGCATCATTTTATTATGGGGCTAGCTTCTCACTTTAGAGACTTATTGGTTTGTAAAAACCAACAAACAATCTCCCTGCTAGAGGTTGGTGATAAAGTAAAAAAAATGTACCTAGAGCAATCACAACAGACCCATCACGATTTTTTAATAGAGGCGCTTGATATTGCTAACTCCTGTGATTTAAAATTTAAAACAAGCCGTAACCAAAGGCTGCTAGTAGAATTATGCTTAATGCAACTTAGCTCTCTCACTGCGCAGAGAGAAAAAAAAAAGACCAATAAGCTAAAAAAACGTTTTGTACTTCCTCCAGCTCATTTTATAAAAGTTGCAAGTCAGGTTCAAGAAAAACTAGACACGCCAGAGCAACCACACAATCTGGAAACTCCTGCTATTGTAAAAGAAAAACAGATAGAGAAAATCCAAGACCTACCTCCTACCTTGTTAGATAGTAAACAAACCATCGAGCAACCTCAAATAATTAAACAGGAGGTTACTTCCAAAAAAAGAGTTTCAGCACTATCGCTAAAGAGCATTCAAAAAAAGCAACAGCTCGCTAAAGAAATTAGTAAAAAAAGCCCCGCCAAAGAACACCTTCCTACTGAAGATTTCACTGAGCAGCAAATGATTACTCACTGGAATGCATATACAGAGATTGTAAAAGAGCAAGGGAAATATAATTTCCTATCTCATCTTACCATGAATGTCCCTAAATTAAAAGATGGCATGATCCATCTTGAATTTCCAAACCAAACCATAAAGCTTGAAGTAGAGAGAGATAAGTTTGAGCTGTTAACCTACATGCGTAAAAAACTTCAAAACTACAATGTTGATCTTGTAATAGATGTAAATGAGTTGCAAGTAAAACGCTATGCCTACACAGACAAAGAAAAGTATGATAAGCTAATGGAAAAAAACCCAAATCTAGGAGCGCTAAGAAAAGCCTTTGAGCTAGATATATAAGGCACCGTAATGAAATCAACACCACAAAACCCAATTAAAATGCTAGGGCTAAAGTTACCTACAGACCCCAGATGGGTAAATATTGTTGAGAAAAACATTGAAGAAATATTGACAGATCACGCCTATTGCGAGCAAAAAGCAACCTCTACGGCCATCTCGTTAATTGTATCTTTTCCTGAGTATACAGACTTGGTTCAAGAAATGGTAGCGCTTGTAAAAGAAGAGATTAGTCATTTTAAACTAGTACATGATAAAATCATAGCCCGTGGCTGGACTTTGGGCCGTGATCGTAAAGATAAGTACGTCCTAGAGATTTTAAAATTTTTTCCAAAAGGCGGCAGCAGAACAACACAACTTATACATAGACTTTTATATGCTGCGCTTATTGAGGCTAGAAGCTGTGAGCGTTTTAGACTACTAAGTGAAGCATTAGAGGATCAAGAATTAGCAGATTTTTATCATAAACTTATGGTTAGCGAAGCTAGTCATTACACAATGTTTCTTGGCTTTGCCAGACAATACGGAGAACGTAAAGAGGTTGACAAAAAATGGCAAGATTTACTGAATTTTGAAGCTCAAGTCATTAAAGATTTGAGTAAAAATGAAAGTATTCATGGATGATTTTTTGTAACTGAAAATCTTATGTCGAGGTATTTGATTTTCGTTCATTATAGAGCTGCTTTATAATACCATCTGCCAAACCAGTTTTAGGAACATACATGTTTTTTGCCTTAGCCCACTTCATGGCAGATAAGTATATACGCGTGGCTGGAATAATAACATCTGCCCTATCTGGATTCATTTTGAGTTCGAATACACGCTGGTTGTAATCATACTTTTTTACTTTTTCATAGAAGTTAGACATAAACAAGTAACTAAGTGGTTGCCCTACCTTCTTTTCACTAAAACGATATATACTATTTATATTTCCGCCAGAGCCTATTACGTTAATTTTAGAATATGCTTTTGTATGATGTGTAACCCATTGTTGAACTTGCTCCCAAATAGCGTCTTCAACCATGCCATTTATAATACGCACCGTACCCAATTTAAATGAATGTGACGCAATATTTTTACCATTGGCAAAGACAGTAAATTCTGTAGAGCCACCACCAACATCTACATACAAGAATACTTTATTATCACTAATGAGTTGTTTTAAATCTGTAGATGAAATAATAGCAGCCTCATCGTTACCATCAATAATCTGGATATCTACACCTGTAGCAGCTTTTAATTTTGAGACTATTTTTTGACCATTATTGGCCTCACGCATGGCAGAAGTGGCACATGCCCTAAAGGCTACAACCTTATGTGTTTTAATAATTAATGAGTAGGCCTGCATTGCATCGAGAAGCCTTTTGTAATTCCCTATAGAAATACTCCCTTTTAAAAAAACATCGGCGCCTAGTCTAATTGGTAAGCGCACCAAGGAAGTTTTTTTAAATTGAGTAGGAAATCCTTCTTTCTCTATTACCGTTGCAATGAGCAGACGTATGGCATTAGAACCTATATCTACAGCAGCATATTTCTCTATGTGTAGCAAATTAATTTTCTAGTTTATTTTTATAATACGAATACAATGCAAATTGAGACCGTACTTTTTGATTAGTATCGTTTTTATATAAATTGTCTTGTTTTTGAGAAATATATCTCGACTTTACGTTGTCACTCCAACAAATATCAAAGGTTTCTAAAATTTCTTCTTGAATTTGCTGATCATAAATCGGACAAGAAACCTCTACTCTTGTATCTAAATTTCTTCTCATAAAATCTGCAGAAGATATATATATTTTAGGAGCTCCATCATTCTCAAATATATACAGTCTTGGGTGTTCTAAAAACTTATCTACAACGCTAATTACCTCTATATTTTCACTCATGGATTTAACACCAGGAATTAAGCAACATATTCCTCTAACAATTAATTGAATTTTAACCCCAGCTCTACTAGCGGCATAAAGCTTGTCAATCAATTTATTGTCTGACAAGCTATTAAGTTTTAATTTAATACCGCTTTTTTTACCCTGCATGGTATTAAATATTTCGGTTTCTATTAAATCATAAATAGCTGTTCTTGTATAATGTGGAGATACAATTAAATGCTTGTATTCTTTAACTTTATAGTTTACTTCAAAAAAATCAAAGACCCGATTGAGTTCTTTTCCAATTTTTTGATTGGCAGTAAATAAGGTGTAATCTGTATATATTCTAGCCGTAGACTCATTAAAGTTTCCTGTGCTTATCAATGAGAATTTTTTTAATTTACCCTCTTGCATACGCTCTAGGACACATATTTTACAATGTACTTTTAGTCCTGCTACTCCAAATAATAGCTTCACTCCTTCACGCTGCATTTGCTCTGCATAATGAATATTGGCCTGTTCATCAAAACGTGCTTGTAATTCTATTTGTACGGTTACTTGCTTACCATTTTTAACGGCATTAATCAAACTACTGGCAATGTGAGATACCTCTGCAAGTCTATAAATAGTAATCTTTATTGTTTTTACTGTAGTGTCTAGCGCTGCTTCACGTAAAAACTTAACAACATAAGAAAAACTTTGGTAAGGAGCATGTAACAAATAATCTTTCTTTGCTACTTTATCTAAAAGGCTTCCTACTAAAGGTAAACCAGGAACATGCAGTGGTGTAATTTTTTGGTATTGCAAATCTTTGCGTCCCAGGCTAGGAAAATTAATATAATCTCTTCTGTTGTGATATCTTCCTCCGGGATTGATACTATCCGAGTTTTTGATTCCCATTTTTTCCATCAAAAAAGAAAGGGTTTGGTCATCAATGGTTTTATCATATACAAGCCTTACAGGAGCTCCATCACTTCTATTTTTTACAGATTTAGATATTTTATCAATAAAACTTTTACTTAAATCACTATCTATATCTAGGGCGGCATCACGTGTAATTTTAATCATGTGTGCAGAAATACGATCATACTTGAAAATGCTAAATATTTTATGCAGCATATACCGGATTAAATCATCCAAGATGATGATGTGTTTTTTTCCGTCTTGAGAGGGTAATTCTACAAACCGCTCAACATTTTTAGGTATTTCTATAAGGGCGTAATTACTTTTGGAAGCAAAAGAGGTATCTTCTTTTGTCATTTCCATTTTCACGGCTAGATACGCTGCACTATCTTTTAAAGAAGGAAACTCTTTAAGTTCACCAATCATAATAACAACCATAGCAGGACTTACTTTTTGTAAAAAATAATCTGCAATAAATTCAGACTGAGACTCAGATACCTCTGTCTCATTAATCATGAAAATATGTTCTTTTTTAAGCTCCTGTTTAATACTACTTAAAATACCTAAACTAATTTTTTGCTGCTGTATTACTGTTTTGGTAATTAGCTCCATAAGCTCAGAGGCTGGAATGCCACCTAAAAAGCTACGCCCGCCCTTACCGGCATCAGCAATACGTTTGATAGTTGCATATCTTACTTTAAAAAACTCATCTAAATTATTAGAAAAAATACCTATAAATCGTAATCTTTCAAGCAGTGGAGTTGTATTATCTTCAGCCTCTTGAAGCACGCGCGCATTAAATTGTAACCAGCTTAACTCACGGTTATAATAACTATTCTCAAGAGGGGATTTGTTTGGTTTTGGCGTCATAGTTCTATTTTAAATCTCTTGGAAAAATTATTTTAATAGTTGTTCCCATAGTTATCTCACTCCATGTGTCTATCTCAAAATTAATGGCAATAAAACCACAAGTAGGCACATTGTTAACACTAACACTACCCAAGATATTTACAATAGATGTGAAGGCATGATTGTGGCCACATAACATAACACAATCAAGTGTATTTTTCAACTCTTTAACAACCTTCATCACTTGCTGGCCACTAAAATCATACAACTCAGGATTTACCACAAAAAAATCATTTTCAAGGCCAAAGGCATCTTTAAAATAGGTGGCAGTGCATTGGGTTCTCAAAGCATCACTTGTAATAATTATCTGAGGCTTAGCTATGGTTTTTGCTACCAGTTTTGAGACTAACAAAGCATCATTAACACCTCTTTTATGTAAGGGTCTTTGCCGATCTATAACAGAATGTTTCCAAGAAGATTTAGCATGCCTAATAAAGTATAGTGTTTTCATTACTAATGGTGTTTTATACTAAACTAAGGCTGCAGTCTTCCTATATCCCAGCTGTTATTTATTTTTGTATACTTGATTCTATCATGCAACCTACTGCTTCTCCCCTGCCAAAACTCAAATGAGGTTGGCTGTATTAAATAGCCTCCCCAATGGAGGGGTTTTGCGATAGGTTTGTTGTCATAGTGTTTCTCTAACTTCTGTAGTTTTTCTTCTAAAGCGTCCCTGGAATTTATCGAGGTAGATTGATCGCTTACCACGGCGCCCAATTGGCTCTCTCGAGGTCTTTTATTAAAATATGCAATAGATTTTTCTTCTGAAATTTTTACAGCCTTACCTGTTATGATAATTTGTCGCTCCAGTTGGGGCCAAAAAAAAGAAATACAAACCTTGTTATTTTGCGCAATAGCCTGACTTTTACCACTGGTATAATTTGTATAAAACACAAAACCATCTTGGGTAAATTCTTTGAGCAGCACGACTCTCGCATTTGGCACGCCTTGACCATTTACAGTACTCAGGGTCATCGCATTTGGCTCCTCAACAGCGGGCGCTTTTTCAGCCTCTGCAAACCAAGCAGCGAATTGTTCCATAGGATTTTCCAGCACAGAGTCTTCTGTAAGAGATCCTTTCTCGTAGGATTTTCTGTAGTTGTGAAGATTTTTATCCATAACATTAACTTTAGAGCAAGGTACAAAGATTGCATAATTTATAATATAACAGAATCTTTAAATTTATGTAAAAAAACAAGCAAGCAAATAACTAATTTGTTTGAGACCCTAGGCTTTAGATTTCAAAAACCTTACCATCTTGAGCAAGCTGTGTAGCTGTAAAAATTTCTTGCGCCTGGTTTTTAAACTCATTATAATCAGTATAACGTCCAGAATAATGACCCAGAAGCAAAGTACCTACGTTTGCCTTCTTAGCAATTGTAGCAGCCTGCTCAGGGGTGCTGTGCATTGTTTTTGAGGCCAATACGGTATGCTGTTGTAAAAAAGTAGCCTCATGATATAAAAGGGTGGTATTTAATATTTGAGGGATAATCTTTTCACAATAAGCGGTGTCACTACAATAGGCATAGGATTTTGCAGGGGCTGGATCAAATGTAATAGCTGTGTTAGAGACTACATTTTCTTTACTATCTGGAACATCAAAACCTTGTTTGGCTTTCTGGTAATAGGATGGCTCTATACCCAACTCTTTTGCTTTTTGAATATTTAAAATCCGTTCACCAGGCTTTTGTTGAAACAAAAACCCATTTGTATATACTCTATGTTTTAAAGGTATGGTGGTAATACTCAAAACAGCATCTTCAAACAATAGTTCTGGCTGGTTGCTTTCTAACTCATGAAAATAAAGCTCAAAATTTGTGTAGGTTTTACCCAACTTGAGTTGAAGTAAAATGGCTTGTTTAATTCCTTTAGGACCATAGATGTGCAAACTAGCATCTCTGCCTAATAATTTAAATGTGGATATTAAGCCCACTAAACCAAAAAAATGATCCCCGTGCAAATGAGAAATGAAAATGTGTTTTATTCTAGCAAATTTTATTTTTAATTTTCTGAGCTGCACTTGAGTACCCTCTCCGCAATCTATTAGAAACAAATGTCCTTTTACTTCCAGTATTTGCGCTGTAGGATTAGCATCATAACGTGGTGAGGCAGAATGACAACCAACAATAGTTAATTTCATGCTATAAAAATACTAGATTAGACATAGGTAATAGATTCGTGTTTTTATCAAAAATGTGTACAGAAGAAAGTATGGTTTTAAAAACCAAGATCTCTTTCAATTTCTTCCATTTCAATAACATCCTGGGCCTCTAAAAGAGTTGGCACTACCATAATCTCATCAGGCAGTATATCTGGATCAAGGGCATTATTTACTATTACAAAAGAATGATTCAATGTTCTATGCTTGTTTGAAAGCTCAATAAACATAAGTAACTGTTCTAAAGATAGATTGGTGTAGGACAATAAATCAATGATAAGATTTTGGTCTTTAAAACGAGTTGGAACCGTATGAGTTAAAAATTTCGCAAAATCTTCAATACCATCTTTCTGGTCTTTTAAAACAGTAAACGTTTTTGAGGTATTAATTATCATTTCTTTTGATTTTGGAAGCCAACAAATATAAGACAGCCATACGCACTGCCAATCCATTTTGGACTTGATCTAGGATAATGGATTGTTTAGAGTCTGCCACATCACTTGTAATCTCAACACCTCTATTAATTGGCCCTGGGTGCATGACAATGATTTCTTTATCTAGGTTGTCTAAAATTGTTTTATTCAATCCAAACTGCTGTGTGTACTCTCTAGTAGATGGAAAATAACTAATATCCATACGTTCGTTTTGGACGCGCAGCATATTGGCAACATCACACCAGTTTAAGGCTTTTATTAAATTAGGCTCAAAGGTTACTCCCAATGATTCTATGTGTCTTGGCATTAATGTTTTAGGACCACAGACCTTTACCGTTGCGCCTAGTTTTTGAAGAGCAAAAATATTAGACAAAGCAACTCTTGAATGAAGAATATCTCCAACAATCACTACTTTTTTACCGGCTACATCCCCCAAACGGTCTCTAATAGAGTAACAATCCAAAAGAGCTTGTGTAGGGTGCTCGTGAGCGCCATCTCCTGCATTGATAATACTTGCATTTATATGTTTTGACAGAAATACTCCAGCTCCAGGGTTGGGATGACGCATTACCACCATATCAACCTTCATTGACAGGATGTTGTTTACAGTATCTACTAAAGATTCCCCTTTTTTCACTGAAGATGATCCTGCAGAAAAGTTTACAATATCTGCAGAGAGTCTTTTTTCTGCAAGTTCAAATGAAAGTCTAGTGCGGGTGCTGTTTTCGAAAAATAAATTAGCAATGGTAATGTCTCTAAGTGAAGGCACTTTTTTAATAGGCCTATGTATCACTTCTTTAAAATGATCTGCGGTTTCAAAGATGAGTTGAATGTCCTCCTCTGTGATGTATTTTATTCCTAATAAGTGATTTACGCTTAATTCAGACATCTTTATAATTGTTCTTTTATTAAATAGACTGCGTCCTCCCCTTCATGTTCATGCCAACAAACCTTTACCTTTTCACCACCAATAGCATCTACTTGCCTACCCCTGTAATCTGGTTGTATGGGCAAATGCCTGCTAAACCTTCTATCGATAAGGGTGAGTAATTCTATTTCTGTAGGACGGCCAAAGTCTCCAATGGCAGTTAATGCGCTTCTAATGCTTCTTCCTGTGTAGAGGACATCATCAATAAATACTACTTTTTTATCCTCTATCACAAAATCTATAGCAGTTTTATTTGCCTCTAGAGGTTTTTTACTACGTCTAAAGTCATCACGGTAAAAGGTTGTATCCAACAAACCTAATTGTACGTCTTTGATCTTGTAATGATTTTGTAAAAGGCTCACCAAGCGTTTGGCTAGAAAGCCGCCCCTTGGCTGAATACCAATAAGTACTGTTTGAGAAAAATCGTTGTGATTTTCTATTAATTGACAAGCCAAACGGTGCAAAGCGACATGAATCTCTGTTGCGTTTAATAGTGTTTTTTGGCTCATAAGGAAGTGTTCTGAAACGTATTCAGGATACAAAAGTACTACTTTTTACTAAATGAATACAGAAAATAATATTTATGAGGATCTTTTAGTGTTTATTTAGATTGTATTATTCTGGATATTCTACTCGTAAATGAAACATATTGTTTAATTTTTTCTTAAACATTTTCTTTATGAGCTCAATATCCTTAAAGGTTACATCTGCATTTAAGAACTGACCTTGGTCCATCTGAGCATCAATTATTTTTTCCACAAATATGTCAATTTTAGTAGAAGTAGGATCTTTTAAACTTTTGCTAGCGGCCTCCACGCTATCTGCCATCATTAAAATAGCAGTCTCCTTTGAAAAAGGAATGGGACCAGGATATTTAAAATCTTCTTTATTTGCTTGGCCTTGTGTCTCTAGCTCTTTTTTATAAAAATAATACACCATACTTGTACCATGGTGGGTACGTATAAAATCTATAATTCTATCTGGAAGATTATTTTTCCTGGCAATTTCAATACCATCAATTACATGATTTATAATAATGCTCGCGCTCTCCTGGGGTTCTAATTCATCATGGGAGTTAACACCACTTAACTGATTTTCTGAGAAAAATGCAGGACTGGCCATTTTACCAATATCATGATACAAGGCACCTACCCTAACTAGCATTGAATTGGCTCCAATTTCTTGAGCAGCAGCTTCGGCAAGGTTGGCGACATTTAAAGAATGATGAAAGGTACCAGGGGCTTTATTAGAGAGTTCTTTTAATAATTTTGAATTCGTGTCACTCAACTCTAATAGTGATACATCTGACACCAAACCAAATAACTTTTCGTAGAAATAAATTAATGGATGGGCAAATAACGTAGCCAAACCACATAAAACAAAATATCCAAAAATGATCCATTCAAATTCATAAATATTTCCTTCTTGTATCAGTACAAATGCAAAATATCCAATAATATAAATAAAGGTAATTTGTGTGACAGAAATAAATAAATTAGCTCTTTTGTATAGCTCAGAAACCGTTAAAATAGTAACGATACCCGCAATAATTTGCAAAAACAAGTATTCAAAACTATTGGGTACTATAAACCCAAGTAATAGTACTGTAAGTACATGAACAAACAATCCTAATCTAGGATCAAAAAATGCCTTTAAAATTAAAGGTAAGATACAAAGAGGCACTACGTACACATACTTTGCATCCATTTTCACCACAATAGTGGTAAGCAAAACCATCAATAGTACATTAAAAAAAATAAAGGTTACTTTGGTATTGTTGTTATATATTTCTGGGCGGTATTTATTGAGAAACAACAACAACATCAATAGCACCAACATTACAAGCAAACCATACCCAACTATAAGCCAGAGATAATTTGATTTGGTCCAGACTTGAGATTGATACTCTGCCTTTAAAGAATCTAGAATTTGGTATGCATCTGTATCTACAAGTTCTCCTTTTGCAATGATACGGCCACTTTTCTCTACAATACCTTTATTTGGGTTCACCGCATTTACCTCATCATCGATGGCTGTCTGAGTAAGTTTAGTATTTAAAGAAACATTAGGCTTGATAACGATTGTAAGTATCTTTTCTAATAAATCTATACTGGGTGAAATCGTCTCTAGAGAAGTAGCTGTTTTTATTAAAGAATCAATAGTATCGAAACTCACAATTTGATGAAAGGTAACCTCATCAATTTCATTACCACTTTTAAGATACACAAGCTTATCTGGATCATAAGAGTACAATTCATTTAAAACACCATGCTTGTAGATTTGGTCTATAATAGCCGCTCCTTTGCTTTGTATTGATAATTTAGGAACTCTAAAAAATGAATTTTGATACGCCTCATCTAACAGACGGTAAAATTCTTTTGTAACACCAGTTACAATAGCCATATCCATATTAAAATACGGCACAGCATTGTTAACTATCTGCTCTTTTTCTGAGGCTAGAGATTCGGGGGCTTTTTTTATTGTAAAACTAAAAGGAGCATACAAATTCTCATACTGCCAAGGCTTTCCTTTCTGAAAATCATATTTAAACTGTCCTGCTTTTGGAAAAAGATAGAGTATTAAAAAGGTAGCTGCAATAAAAAGAAACCCTTTGTATAGTAGGGATTGATTTCTAGATAAAGTGCTTAATGTATTTTTCATAGTAAAAATATTCAAGGTAAAGATACCTATTGGTATATTCAATGACAAAACCTATGGCGGTAAAGATTGATAATTTAGTTATAAATATGTAATTTTGTAGCCATTATTTAAAGCTCATTACAATTACTAATTAAAAAAATATTAATTCAATATTATGATAAAAAAGGTTGTTATTGTTGCTGCGGTACGCACGCCAATAGGTAGTTTTATGGGAGGATTATCCTCATTAACAGCTACTGAGTTAGGAAGTTTTGCTATCAAAGGAGCTTTAGATAGAATAAGCCTAGATCCAAACCTAGTAGATGAGGTGTATATGGGTAATGTAGTTCAAGCTGCAGTGGGTCAAGCACCTGCAAGACAGGCAGCATTAGGTGCAGGTATACCAGATACGGTGCCTTGTACTACAGTCAACAAAGTGTGCGCTTCTGGTATGAAAGCCGTAATAAATGCAACACAAGCAATTGCCCTTGGTGATGCCAATGTGGTCATAGCTGGAGGTATGGAAAGTATGAGTAACATCCCACATTATTTGCACATGCGCAAAGGGGTAAAATTTGGGCCAGCCACCATGGAAGACGGTATGCAAAATGATGGCCTAGTTGATCCTTTTGACAAAAAAGCTATGGGTGTATTGGCAGACCAATGCGCAATAAAATATAGTTTCTCAAGAGAAGATCAAGATACATTTGCTATAGAATCTTACAGGCGCTCTGCAAAGGCTTGGAGTGGAGGTAAATTCTCTAACGAAGTAATTCCCGTTGCAGTTCCTCAACGAAGAGGTGATGCCCTTATTGTAAGTGAAGATGAAGAGTTTAAAAACGTTAAAATAGATAAAATTCCTGCACTGCGCCCAGCGTTCACTAAAGATGGCACTGTTACAGCGGCTAATGCCTCCACTATTAATGATGGTGCTGGTGCAATGATTTTAATGAGCGAAGAAAAAGCCAACTCACTTGGACTTACCATATTGGCAACCATTAAAGGCTATGCAGATGCAGCTCATGAGCCGCAGTGGTTTACAACAGCTCCCTCAAAGGCTTTGCCTAAAGCACTAGCTAAAGCAGGTGTAACTCAAGATCAGGTAGATTTCTTTGAGCTTAACGAAGCTTTTGCTGTAGTTGGCCTTGCTAATATCAAAATTTTAGGTCTTGATAGCAGTACTGTAAATGTAAATGGTGGCGCGGTATCTTTAGGGCATCCATTGGGTGTTAGTGGTGTTCGAATATTAATAACACTGTTAAATGTACTGCAACAAAACGACGCAAAATTAGGAGCAGCAGCAATTTGTAATGGTGGTGGTGGCGCCTCTGCAATGGTAATTGAAAGAGCCTAATTCACGATTTATTCTATGAAATACGGTATTTGCAATCTTAGTATAGTGCCTCTTAGGGCAGAAGCTGTAGACAGCAGCGAACTAGTGACCCAGGTATTGTATGGAGAACTCTTTAAAGTATTAGAATCTAGGAAAAAATGGAGTAGAATACGCTTAGCCTTTGATGGTTATGAGGCCTGGATAGATAACAAACAATTTCTATTTATAGAAGAGGACAATTACAAGCATTTATCCAAACAGACCCCTGTTGTCTCTGAAGATTTGGTAGATATGGTTACCACAAAGGATAAGCAAATATTATCTATAGTTTTAGGTAGTTCGTTAAACGGCTTGGATTTTTTAAACCATGATTTTGAAGGCAGTAGTGTACAAGAAAATTTTGCCAAAGAAAATTTAATAAATACAGCACTTTTATATCTAAACACGCCTTATTTATGGGGCGGAAAAACTCCTTTTGGTATAGATTGTAGTGGGTTTACACAAATGGTGTACAAAATAAATGGCTACCCTCTCAAACGTGATGCAAGTCAACAAGTTGAACAAGGAGAGGCTCTTAGTTTTATTGAAGAAAGCGAACCTGGAGATTTAGCATTTTTTGATAACCCCGAAGGAGATATAACTCATGTAGGCATAATAATGAAAGACAATTATATTATTCATGCACACGGTAAAGTACGCATAGACAGGTTAGATCATACAGGTATTTTTAATATGCAAACAAATCTGCATACTCATAAATTAAGGGTGATTAAGCGCATTATATAAACTAATTTAAGAGTACTTACTATCTTAATATAAAAAATCCCGCCATGATATAGCGGGGTTTTTTAAGTGGAATGAAGATGTAGTCTAATTCTCTAACTCAGAGAGTTTAGATTTCATTTCAGAAAACTTAGCATCCATACTAAGTTGGCTGTAAATCTCCATAAGCTTTCTAATTAGTTGTGGATTATTACCCCTTGAAGTATATGCCGCCTCAAGATATGGAAGCGCTTCTCGATAAAGTCCCTCTCGTTTAGCTTCTAAGGCATCATACTTTTTAGAATCTGCCTTAGACATCCCTAAAGAATTCATTTCATCTACAATTTTCATCTCATCTCTAAGTATCAATGCGCCAAGATTTACCTGAGCAGATGGATAGTCTGGCTTTAATTCAAGCGCTTTTTTGTAAAACTCCATGGCTTTTAATGGATTTCCCGAAGCAGCCGCAACAACACCTATGTTGTAATATGGCTCTGGATCTGTGGGGTCAAATTGTAAAACTTGTTGCATCAACTCGTCATAACGGGCTATGTCTCCCATTTTGTAAACCATTTCTGCTTCTGCTCTAACTAGAGTTATATCTGTAGGGTTTTCTAATCTAGCTTCTTTCATCAGTGCAATGGCTTTATCATTCTCTCCTCTACTTGAGAGAATAAGCACTACATTTTTTAAAATATCTCCTTTTACAGATTCAGACATTCGCTCACCTGGTTTGGTGTATTTTCCAGATAGTAACTGAGTATTTCTCTCAGACTCTGAGGCAAAGGTTACTTCCTTATCATCTTCGATACGAAGTGCTGTATATTTTTTTTTGATACCTGTGTACCCAAGAGCTAATAGCTGCTGATAGTAATCTAGACTTGCATCATAGTCTTTTGCATTTACCATACTGCCTGCGGCATAATACAAATCAATAGTGTCATTTTTTACCGTATAGCTTAGGTAAAATTTTTCTCCAGCTTTAGAGAAATTTTTTGCGTTTGAGTCTGTAATAGCACTATTAAATATAGCTACTCGAGCATTGTCTAAGCCATCATTAATCATACCTTGATACTGCTTTTTTGAGTCTAATTTTTGAGCCATCTTATAAGCAGCAGTAGCATCTTTCATTTGCTGGTACCCAGATTTTCCAGCTTGAGAAAGGGTTATTTCACCTTTAGCTATATAGTAATCTATTTTTGTTTCAAGGTCTGCATCACCCAATTTAGTAACAGCAGTATCTAGCCACATTTGTGCCGACTGAACATCTCCCTTTATAAATGCCTTTTGCGCTTTTTTTATTTCTTTTTTTTGGCCAAAAGAAGCTACCGCAACTAAAAGTGCGCCAACCAGTATTACCGATTTTTTCATCTTAAAATAATTAGAATCAGAAATGTACCTTTTTATATTTCTGAAATATTAATAGTTATTTATTCTTCTTCAGTGCTTGTTTGCTCAGCAGTTGGGGCTGCACCTGTTATTTCTACAGAATTGATTTGCGAATCTGCATCTTCTAAAGACTCATCCAACTCTGGATCATCGTCTTTCATCACCTTAGCTACAGCTGCAATAGAATCGTCCTCACGAACTTTAATTAAACGCACTCCTTGAGTTGCGCGCCCCATCACTCGAAGACTATCTACGGCCATTCTAATGGCAATTCCAGATTTATTAATTATCATTAAGTCATCGCTGTCAACCACATTTTTAATGGCTACAAGTTTTCCAGTTTTATCTGTAACACTGATTGTTTTTACACCTTTTCCGCCGCGGTTTGTGATTCGGTAGTCTTCAATGCTAGATCTTTTACCATATCCATTTTCTGAAACCACTAAAATTTCAGAAGCGGTGTCATTAATGGCTATCATCCCAACAACTTCATCTGCATCATCTGCCAGTCTAATTCCACGAACTCCAGAGGCATTTCTACCCATAGGTCTTGTCTTTTCTTCTTCAAACCTTATGGCTTTACCACTCTTAACAGCAAGCATAACTTGACTGTCTCCAGTTGTAAGTTTTGCCTCCAAAAGCTCATCACCATCTTTGATTGTTATGGCATTAATACCATTGGTTCTAGGTCTAGAATACTGCTCTAGTGGTGTTTTCTTGACTTGACCTTTTTTGGTGGCCATGATAACGTACCTGCTATTTACATATTCTTCATCTTTAAGATCCTGTGTGCAAATAAATGCCATTACCTTATCATCTGGCTCAATGTTAATCAAGTTTTGAATAGCACGCCCTTTAGATGTTTTACTTCCCTCAGGAATTTCAAAAACACGCATCCAGAAACATTTTCCTTTTTGTGTGAAGAACAACATATATTGGTGGTTTGTACCCACAAATAAGTGTTCTAAGAAATCTTCATTTCTAGTAGCAGAAGCTTTTTGACCTACTCCTCCTCTATTTTGTGTCTTATACTCTGCCAATGAAGTACGCTTAATATAACCTGCATGAGAAATAGTCAATACCACTTGCTCATCTGGAATTAGATCTGTGATACTTACATCTCCTCCAGCATACTCAATTACAGAACGACGCTCATCTCCATATTTTGTTTGAATTTCTTGTAATTCTTCTTTGATGATAGTCATTCTACGCTCTTTGTTGGCAAGAATATCTTGATAGTCTTCTATGGTTTTCATGAGTTCCTCGTACTCTGTACGAAGTTTGTCTTGCTCTAGACCCGTTAATTGGCGTAAACGCATCTCAACAATTGCCTTGGCCTGGATATCTGTAAGTTCAAAGGCTTTAATTAAAGCAGCTTTTGCAGCATCTGCATTTGAAGATGCGCGAATAAGGCGTATTACCTCATCTATATTATCAGAGGCAATAATTAATCCCTCTAATATATGGGCTCTTTCGTTGGCTTTTTTAAGAAGGTATTCTGTTCTTCTTACAACAACTTCATGACGGTGCTCTACAAAATAATGAATCAAATCTTTAAGATTCAGCATTTGTGGTCTTCCTTTTACAAGGGCAATGTTATTAACACTAAAACTTGATTGAAGCGCTGTATACTTAAATAAGGTGTTTAGTACAATATTTGGAATTGCATCTCTCTTAAGTATATAAACAATACGCATCCCATTTCTGTCAGACTCATCACGAATGTTTGAGATCCCTTCAATTTTTTTATCATTTATAAGATCGGCAGTTTTTTTAATCATGTCTGCCTTATTGACTTGATACGGAATCTCATTAACGATGATACATTCTCTTCCGCCAACTTCTTCAAAACTAGATTTGGCTCTCATAACAATACGCCCGCGTCCAGTGTGAAATGCATCCTTTACTCCATCATAGCCGTATATAACACCACCTGTTGGAAAATCTGGCGCTTTTACATATTCCATGAGCCCATCTATATCAATTTCTGGGTTGTCTATGTAAGCTTGTATACCATCAACAACCTCTGTGAGGTTATGTGGTGGCATGTTAGTTGCCATACCCACAGCAATACCAGATGCTCCGTTTATTAATAGTCCAGGAATTCTAGTTGGAAGCACCGTAGGTTCTTTTAAGGTGTCATCAAAGTTTAGTTGATGGTCTACTGTGTCTTTATCAATATCTGCCAGCATATCCTCACTAATGCGCTGCATTCTTGCTTCTGTGTAACGCATTGCGGCAGGACTATCTCCATCTACAGAGCCAAAATTACCTTGACCATCTACAAGTAAATACCGTAGGCTCCACTCTTGTGCCATACGCACCATAGCGTCATAAACAGAGGTATCTCCATGGGGGTGATACTTACCTAGAACTTCTCCAACAATTCTTGCAGATTTTTTATGGGCACCTGTTGCTCGAATACCTAGTTCATGCATTCCAAACAAAACGCGTCTGTGAACAGGTTTCATACCATCTCGCACATCTGGCAGAGCACGTGACACAATTACAGACATCGAATAATCGATGTAAGCCGATTTCATTTCATCTTCAATGTTGATAGGAATCAATTTTTCA
>Ga0213868_10001586_pt1 | contig 22003 bp, 35 predicted proteins | sample PICome_9_FD_160087 | JGI IMG/M metagenome (GOLD analysis project Ga0213868, IMG submission 160087) | Coastal seawater microbial communities near Pivers Island, North Carolina, United States - PICO127 | ecosystem: Environmental > Aquatic > Marine > Coastal | place: USA: North Carolina...
ACAAATGACTTTTGACCTACAGCAACACCTAAGGGACATGGGTTTACTTGAGCCTAAAGTAATCCTTGACAAAGCTACACGAGTAGAATACAAAGCATGGAAGCCAGCTTACAAAGGTGAAGAACCACCGTTTTAACATTAGGAGTTACACAAGATGACCAATGAACACTTGTACAAGATGCTGTACGAAGCTGTACTACAGGAGAACAAGAAACTGCGACAGTCTACTATTGACAAATACCTAGAGAAAGCTAAGAAGGACTTGGGGCAAGACTACTGGGACTTCAAGGATACTATTGTTGTAGAATCCCTAAAGGAAATTATCGAAAGTGTAGAGGATACTAACCTTGACATTTACGAGACACCAGCTAATAAAGCCTTTAGCTTGAGTGCCGCCTATGCTATGCTCAAATACCACTTGACACGGGCTGACTACAAAGAGTATGCTACCTCTCGGAAGCTACATAAGGATATCACCCATGACTGACTACAGTGACTATAAGGTGTGGAAAGAGGTAGAGCTTTACTCTGATGGGGTAACCTTGTCGGAACACGAGGAATACACACCAGAGGACATCCTAAGCATTTCTACACGACTTGCGGAAGTAGCTAAAAGAAAAGGCCTTGAAGGTTGTTACCTAAGGTTTAAGTCTCACCACGAGCCTTATGAGGACTACTTGGGTTCCCCTTCTATTACCCCTTGTGGCTATCGTAAAGTAACAGACTACGAACGTGAGGAACTTCAACACCAAGAGAATATCCAAAAGAAAGCTGATGAGTTGGGTATTACTTTCCACGAGGCTAATATCCTTACGCAGTTACAAGAAAGAGGGGTGATCTAAGGTGCGTGAGGTAGTATTTGATACGGAAACTGATGGATTGCTACAGGACTGCACAAAGATACACGTGTTGTCCTACTCCTACGATGGTACTAACGTAACGTCAACAGATGACTACAAGGAAATGGCTAGGGTACTCACGCAGCATGAGACCTTGTACATTGGTCATAATGTCATAATGTTTGACATGCCTGTGTTCCATAAGATTCTTGGTCTAGAGATGAACTACCAGCGGTATTCAGATACCTTGGCCTTGAGTTGGTTCCTAGAGCCTAATAGGCAGTCTCATGCTTTGGGTAGCTTCCAGAAGGAATCCGGTCTTGTGAAGCCTGTTGTAGATGATTGGGAAAATGTTACCTACGACCAAATGGTTCACCGCTGTAGTTCTGACGTTCTCTTGAACTGGTGGCTGTGGCAGAAACAGAGGAAAAGACTAATGGAGATTTACAATGGCTGAACAACTAAAGCAAAGACTGAGGGATATGAGTGTTCTGAGTAACTCCCTTACACCTAAGGATGCCCTTGAGTATATAGAAGACCTTGAGCTTCAAGTTATATCGGCTCTAGGGCAAGCACAAGAGGCTTATGAGGCTCAGGTGGGGCTAGAGGGACAGGTACAAGAAGCTCAACAGTGGGTAAACTATTGGGCAGAACTATGGGAACGTTCAAGTACACTTCTTATGCAACACCACCCAGCCTTTACCGAAGCTACAGGAGTTATCTCTAAAGATAAGAAAGCTTTTATCAAGGAACTTTTTGGGGAGGGTTTACTGGTTAAGGTAAGTGTCGTAGAGAATGAGGATACTAAAGATGAATACTAATGAACCGCCTGAGCTACTACCTCACGATGTAGGAGAGTCCCTAGCCAAACACGCTTAAGTTCTAGGGTATAACATTAGGAGCTTGACCTTGGTGTATTACGTGGCTATGGATGAAACAGAAGAAAAGACTAATGGAGATTTACAATGGATGAGAATGACCTTTCACTAGAGCATGCAAAGAAAGTTTTTGACGGTTACGGACTATCTTATGATGTTAAGTTAGGTGGTAGTATGATGTGGGTACAATCTAAGGCTGGTAATGTCTACGGGTACTATCCGACCACACACAGATGGGCACCAAGGCACTTGAGAGGCAAACATTACAGGGCTAAGTCTACAGAAGACTTTGTAGAGCGTTTTGTTCTCAAAGGTGACGAACGTAAAAACGCATACAGCGACTTTGTTAAGGAAAGTTATGGGGTAGATACAGAGAAAGCTGGCTTGTCAGACTTAGTTTTCTACATTTGGGAGGGTTTTGATAGTGGTATGACAAAAAGCGCAGTGCTTACAGATGTCCAAAACCTTATTTGGGAACATATTAGGGAAACGCATAATGCAAGAACAACTGACACCTGATATTCTAAGGTTCATACGCTACCTTAGCTTCAAGCAAGATTGTATGAGAGAGCAAGAAGCATCACCGTTGTGCGTAGACCTAGAGAAAGCACAACGGCACTACGATGAACTTGAGGCCCTAAAGCAAGAGAAGACAGAAGCCTTGGCTAAGGTAATGCCTAAGGTACCAGTTTGTAGCTACAAGAATAAGCCTAAGGTAATGACCAAGCAAGACGGTTCCATGAGTGCCTTAGCTGAGAAGTGGTATCAGTTACTCAAGGAACAACACCTACCTAGCACCACAGAAGGTACCGTAACAGTAATAGAGTGTCACGAGGATGGGAACCCCAATAGCCCTAGCCAAGTTAAGGAGTGGCTCTACAGCTTAGGTTGGAAGCCCTGCACGTACAAATACGATAGGAACAAAGCTACAGGGGAAGAAAAGAAGATTGAACAAGTGCGCTATAGTTCACCTAGTGATCCTCGTAAGGGTATGCTTACTGATAGTGTACTCAAGCTGAAGTCTAAGGAACAAGGGATTGAACACCTTGAGGGGCTTACTGTAGCTAGTCACCGTATGAGTATCTTTAAGGGGTTCCTTGAAGCGGCGCGGCCTATTGACGGGACTGCATTAGGTCATGTAGTAGCTGGTGCTGGTGGCTTTACTAATACACTAAGGTTCAAGCACAGAGCGCCTATCGTCAATCTACCTAAAGTAGGGTCTGCATGGGGTGAGGAGATACGTGGGTGTATTGTAGCGCCACCACCCAAGATGAGGGAAGGTGAGTGTGTCCGTAAGTGTGAAGGCTTCAATGTACCTTGTACTAAAGAGTGTGCCATTGTTGATACTTTTGTAATATGTGGTGCTGATGTTGTGTCACTAGAGGATATGACCAAGCGTCACTACATGAAACCTCTGGACCCTGCTTATGTAGAGGAAATGGATGTCGAGGGCTTCGACCCCCACGTTAAACTTTTGGTGGTAGCAGGTAAGATTACCTCAGAGGATTACGACTTCTTTGTAGACTGTCAACTTAATGGCACAGAAGGAAAGGACCAAGAACGGTACAAACGTCTCAAGGCTATGCGAGGGCCAGCTAAGGTTACTAACTACAGTTCCCTCTACGGTGTAGGGGCTACTAAACTAGCACGAGAGGCTGGTATGACTGTGGGTGAGGCTAAGGCCCTTATTGACGCCTTCTGGGATATGAATTGGGCTATCAAGCAAGTGTCTAAGGACGCCTATGTGAAGACCCTTAAGGACGGTAGTATGTACCTTAAGAACCCTGTTAGTGGCTTCTACTACAGCCTTAGGTATGACAAGGACATTTGGTCAACCACTAACCAAGGTACAGGGGTCTTTGTGTTTGACTTGTGGGTGATGAAGTGTAGACAGAAAGGCATAGTATTCTCCGCCCAGTACCACGACGAGCATTTGTCCTACGTAAAGATCGGCAATGAAGATCGGCAAACGGAGTTACTAGAGGAGGCTATGAGAGAGGTAAATGAAACCTTGAAGCTAAACGTAGAGATTACCAGTGACATTCAATATGGCCTGAGCTACTCGGCTGTGCATTAGTGAGTCTTAAATACAACACTTGAACTATATAAACAATAACCTATTGTATTTCCTCTGGAAAAGGACTTATATAATAGGGTAACACGCAGTAGATAAAGGACTAAAGAACATGGCTACAGTATATATCGAAGGTACAGCACAATACGCACGAGTATTCGAAGGGGACCAAGACTTGGGTAAGAACCTCCCTGATGGGTCAGACCAGCGTGTTAAACTTGAGAGCATCCAAGGTCAATACGTGATGAACCTTTATGTTACTAAGGACGCTAAGAAGAAAGCTATTGCCGATGGCATCCCCACCAAGGGTATGGTAGGGCAACTCTGGAAGGAAGACCAAGAGGGTGAAATCTTCTACAAGTGTACTCGTAAGCACTTTAACCCTAAGTTCACAGATAAAGTCACGGGTGAGCAGGGTGTAGTAATGGGGCCACCACAAGTTGTTAAGGATACACCTGAGGGTGTTAAGCCTTGGGATAAGGCTGAGGATGGTTTCATTGGTAATGGTTCTAAAGTGGTAGTTAAGTTTAACGTGTGGGAAGATAAGATTTGTGAGATGCAAGCCATTAAGGTCGTAGAGTTGGTTCCTTATGAGCCTGCATCTAGTAACGAAGGAGGCTTCTGATTATGACTAAAGTAACATTCCTGTACGAAGAAGGCTGTGAATACACGGGTACACGCACTATGATGCTAACACGGGATAAGGATGAGATGGACCTTAAAGACCTAGTGGACTTCCTTGCTGATGCTGCACGAGCTGCTGGTTATACTTACGTAGAACAAGTGGGTGTCATTAAGGATAATGGTGATGAAGTATGGAGTGAAAGCTAATGAATAATTGGGTAGCGTCTACCATTAGTACAATTATCTTGTTTGTGTTGATAGGGGTTACTGTAGGTCTAATTACCTTTGCCCCTAGTATCTTTGTCCCATTGGTTATCCTTGGTATCTTTGTAGCTATCGTAATTTCAGGTAAGAAGGCATTAGATGATAAAGATGAGGGGGACTACTGGTGAGTGAAAACCAAATAATTGTACAACTAAACCCTGATGTACCCCCTACAGGGTCCGACTTGGGTATCGTAAATGCAGCTAGAAAATCCTTTGGTAAGCGTAGTGAGTGGGATTACACAGACCCTATCAACGGTAAGCCTGTGGACCCAAAGGATACCTCTTATGAGTATCTTGAGATATGCGGTAAGAGTCTTAAGCCCAAAGACAAGCGGTTGCTAGAGTTCTTGGCTAGGGGTATGACTGCGGATGACTTTGAGGGGCTACACTCAAGTATTGACGCCACTATTATAGATGAGTATGACAGTGATACGCAGTGTGATTACGACAAGCTAACAAAGATACTTTGGCAATGGCGCAATACACCTACCCACGATACACCATTTAACCACGGGTTCTTCTCTTTTGAGGTGAAGGCTCCTATCTTTGTAGCACGTCACTTGGTTAAACATGAGTATCTCATTATGAGTGAATACTCTCGTAGGTATATCACTGAGGATGTAGAGTTTTATGTGCCTGATGTGTGGCGTAAGGCTGCTAAGGATGTAAAGCAGGGGAGTTCTGATGATGGCATAGACTTCAAGGGCATCTCAAACACGGGAACCCCTATGATGGAAGTCCACGCCAACGAACGCTCCTACACAGAAACTATGGAAGAGTATATCTGCGAAGAGTCTAAAAATCAGTTTGAGGTGTACAAAAGACTTCTACTTGTGGGTGTGGCCCCTGAGCAAGCCCGTATGGCGCTTCCACAGTCTCTTATGACCTCATGGACTTGGAGTGGTACACTAGGTGCCTTTGCGAACATGTGTAAGCTACGCCTAAGTAAAGACACTCAGGTAGAGACGCGCTATGTAGCTGAGAAGGTTTATGAGGAACTCAAGAAGCAGTTTCCTGTGGCTGCGCCATTACTTGTAGAGGGTGTTACATGAGTAAACCCAAGAGCATTACTAAGTGCATCATAGACGGTGACATAATTGCATACCGAAGCGCAGCAGGCACAGAAGGGAGCCACCCAGACGACACTATCGACAAAGTAGATACCTTGATGAACTTCATTGTAGCTGAGACTGTAGTGTTTCCTACATCAAGTAACCTAGAGTGCTACCTCACAGGTAAGGGAAACTTTCGCTATGAGGTAGCCAAGACTGTACCCTACAAAGGCAATCGTAAGGATGTAGTTAAACCTACAAACCTACCGTTGGCTAGGCAACACCTTATAGACAAGTGGGGTGCTGTAGTATCACAAGGGGAGGAAGCTGACGATCTTATTGGTATTGCCTCAGCTAGAGGTGACCCTGAGACTACTGTTATCTGTAGCCAAGACAAGGACTTCCTGACAATAAATAGCTGGATGTTTAACTTTGTAAAAGGTACTTGGGTTTACTCTACGGAAGTTGACGCCATTAGATACTTCTACTCTCAAGTTCTTACGGGCGATAGGGCTGACAATATTTTAGGGTTGTTTCGTATTGGTCCTAAGAAAGCTGAGGCGATACTTAAAGGCTTGACAACTGAAGAAAGCTTGTTTAGTGCTTGTTTAGAGGCATACCAGAAGCACCCCACTTTAGAAGGTGACCCATATGAAAGGTTAGTTGAAAATGCAAAACTCTTGCACCTTAGACGCTACGAAGGTCAAATCTGGGAAGCCCCGAAGTAAAGGGGGTGTTTTTGGTATTGGTATAAACGATGTTGACGGAGTAGTTTACCAGAAGAACTCTGAAGGTGTATATGCGGTCGATCCTTTTTACTACAAGTGGAAGAAGATGCTTGAGAGGGTCTATTACAAGAAGTGCCACAACCTACAACCTAACTACCTAGGTATAACATTACACGAGCCTTGGCTCAGGTTTTCTACCTTCAAGAATTGGATGTTAGACCACCAGTGGGAAGGTAAGGAATTGGACAAAGACCTCTTAGGTGATGGTACGTTATATTCCCCAGACACTTGCTGTTTTGTTTACGATAAGACAAACAACTTCTTGAAGACGCCCAAGATGAAAGGTAGAGACCCTAGTCTTCCTATAGGGGTAACACTTAGGTATGGTAAGTTTGTAGCTACTATCTCAGACTTTACTGTAAGCAAAACTTTGAGCCTAGGTACTTTTGACAATCCTATGGATGCCCATTTAGCATGGCTAAGTAATAAACGTAGGCTGGCTTACTTATTGGCTGACATGGAACACGACCCCAGAGTGAAGGAAGCCCTAAGGGGTAGGTACAAGGAGTCTTTGTGGGATGGTAGCTAAAAGGGAACACTTCAGGTCAGGTCTTGAGTACAAGATAGCTTGTGACTTAGATGACAAGGGGTACACCTACGAATACGAGACCTTCAAGATCAAGTACCAAAGGAAAATCTCTAGCTACACACCTGACTTCCGTTTACCTAATGGCATCATTATAGAAGGGAAGGGTTTGTTTTGTAGTTCCGATAGGTCTAAGCACTTGTTGGTTAAAGAGCAACACCCTGAGTTAGACATTAGGTTTGTCTTTAGTAACAGTAAGTCTAAGTTGTACAAAGGGTCTAAGAATACTTATGGTGACTGGTGTAGTCAACACGGGTTCAAATACTCGGATAAGTTAGTGCCTATAGAATGGCTAAAGGAGTAACTAATGAAACGATTAAAGATTAGGGCAGGGCTTCTGTTAGTTAGCTTTGGGCTTTGGCTAGGTAAGATTGGTGTAGACATGACTGGAGTAACCTTTAACACTACAAAGATACACAATGTCGTTAGTGGCCCTTTCTGTCAAGAGGACTTAGGTAGTGATTGGGATGGGCCAGATGAGGCTGAGTGTTACCTTAATGTACTGCTAGAGGACGAAGGTAAGATCAATGAAGTAGAATGGTACTTCGGTACGCTAGATGAGGCATATGACATGGTTAAGCACTTTAAGGTTACTATTGAACCTATCGAAGTTAGGGGTTACTAATGGGTGATGATCTTATTAAAGCAGCTACTAATGCCCACATGACAATAGAAGCTGTTTACAAGTGGGTTGACATGGTTGATGAAGCTGGCGGTTTAACTTGCATCGGCGGTGTAGCCAAAGCAAACGCAATGTTTGACAGCCTAAAGAAAAATAGAAAGCGTTTAGATACTCTTGTTACAGAGCCACTGATTAAAGCTATTAAGGAGCTAGGGGATGGGTAAAGATTATTTGGTAGAGGGTTATGGGGTAACACCTTGTGGTATAGTCTTTTCTAAAGAGCGTGAACAAGAGATTAATAACAGGTGGGGTGGTACAACAGTACGCATCCTCAAGGGACGTAACATCAAACCATACACTGACAGTAAAGGACGTTACCAATACGTGCATCTTGGTGGGGATGCTAGAGTGAGTGTTCATAGGTTAGTTGCATCTGTCTACCTACCCAACCCCGATGATAAACCCTGTGTACACCACAAAGACAGTAACCCCAAGAATAACAAAGTTACCAACCTTGAGTGGGTAACTCATGAAGAAAACATGCGTTATGCCTCTGGGGATGGAAATATTAAGAATTTCTACGGGAAACAGAAGTTGAAACCTTCTGACTGTACGGATAGTGTACTTCTGAAGGAGTATGAACGTGTAGGGAGTATCACGAAAATGGGAGGTTTTATGGGTTGCAGTAGGACGACTATTGGGCGTTATATGAAAAAAAGGGAGCTTCTGTAATGGGAAAGGAATATCTAGTATGTCCCGACAGTCATTCCCATCCAGACCACAATAACGATAGAGCTGACTGGCTAGGGCAGTTCATTAAAGACCGTAAACCTGATGTTGTAGTTAATATGGGGGATACTTGGGACTTGCCTTCCTTGAGTTCTTTCGATAAGGGCAAGGCTTCTTTTAACGGCGCTAACTACGAGAAGGATATTAATGCTGGGTTAGACTTCCAAGATCGCATGTGGCACCCTATTAAGCAATCTAAGAAGAAACAACCCCGTAAGGTATTCCTAGTTGGGAATCATGAACAGAGGCTCAACAAGGTACTTGAGTACGAACCCCACTTGGCAGGTGACCGCTACGGTATCAGCTTCAAGAACTTCCAGCTTGACAATTACTACCATGATGTCGTAGAGTATGAAGGTGGTACACCGGGTATCATTAACCTAGATGGGATTTCCTTTGCTCACTTCATGGTGTCAGGTCTTATGGGGCGTCCTATCGGTGGTGAGCATCATGCTTCTAGCCTACTACAGAAGAACTACAGCTCTTGTATTGTAGGCCACAGCCATACAGCAGACTTTGCCATTAGGTCAGGCTCCAGTGGTAAGACTATCATGGGGCTGGTGTGTGGTGTCTACCAAGATTTCGATAGTGGTTGGGCTGGCTTGTGTAACCGACTTTGGTGGAGAGGTCTTGTGTATCTTAAGAATGTGGATGAGGGAGTCTTCGAGCCGGAGTTTATCTCTATGGAGTCACTAAGGAGAGCTTATGGGAAAGCGTGAAGAGGTAAAACTATACGGCAAGGTAGAAAAAGACTACTACCCGACTGTAGACCCCGATGCAGTAATACCTTTGTTACCCTACATCCGTGGTAAGACCTATGCTGAACCCTTCTACGGGGAAGGACACCTAGAGGACTTACTTATGGACGTAGCTACATGCAAGTGGAGGAGTGACATTAGGGAGACTGTAGGTAGTTCTAAGGTACTGTCAGCTACGGAAGTTACGGAAGAGGATGTCTTTGGTATAGACTGCTTCATAAGTAACCCTCCTTTTACCAAAAGTGTACTTTTACCTTGCATTGAACACCTAAGTAGTCTACTACCTACATGGTTACTACTACCCGCTGATATGCTACACAATAAGTACATGTCACCTCATATGACGAGATGCGAGTTGGTACTATCGGTGGGTAGACTTTGTTGGTTCCCTAACGCTGAAGGTAAGATGGTAAAGGGAGTTGATAATTTCTGCTGGTATAAGTTTGTAGACTACGAGACTAACACGACATTCAAAGGGAGACTATAATGCTAACTACAGAACAGATCGACTCATGGGACTACTACGACATGATTGGACCTACAAAGACTGTACCTGAGATGGTACGTGAGTTTGCTAGGACTATGGGGCAAAAGAAAAACTCTACTTTGTCTGAAACTCTTATTGACGAGGAATATGAAGAGTGGACCTATGAAGTTAATCTTCAGTCCTCAGAGGTCTCTAAATACTACGGGGAAGAATATGACCCTGCCAAAGAACTAAAGGAGCTATCTGACCTTAACTATGTTATCCACGGGTATGCAGACTCTCGCGGATGGGATTTGGAAGAGTCTACTCGTAGGGTACATGAGAACAACATGGGACGGTGTATTCAACCTGATGGCAGTGTCCAAAGGCGTGAGGATGGTAAGATTCTAAAGAACAAGGATTATCCTAAGGTGCAACTAGGGGACCTAGTATGAGTTTCAATAACATAACCCCCGCGTGGATAATCTATGCAGACAACGCTATCCAAAACTATATCAGTGGTGTGGTTACCTACGAGACTGCTAGGAGGTTCCTAGAGGAACTAGGGGCTACACCAAAGGTGATGGACCGACTAATGGAATGTAAGAAAGAGAAAGAACAACAATGAGTAAGTATAAGTCCAATCTAAACCCCATGTTTCGTAGCAAGTTCTCGGAAGACATCTTTAACCACAAGTATCGACATGAAGGCGCGGAGACGTGGGCTTCCCTGTCTAAGACTTTGGTTGAAGATGTTATGTCTGCTGGCGGTGATGCCGTTACTAAAGAGGACAAGGACCAACTTGAGAAATACATTCGTGAATTGAAGTTTATTCCCGGCGGTCGTTACCTTTACTACGCTGGACGCCTTAATAAATTCTTTAATAACTGCTACCTACTTAAAGCGGAAGAAGATACTCGTGAGGATTGGGCTAACCTCTCTTGGAAAGCTGAGTCTTGCTTAATGACTGGCGGTGGTATCGGGGTTGACTACTCTGTATATCGTGCAGAGGGTACACCTATTCACAAAACTGGCGGCGAAGCCTCAGGGCCAATCCCTAAGATGAATATGCTGAATGAGATTGGTCGGCGTGTTATGCAAGGTGGCTCCCGTCGATCTGCTATCTATGCCTCTCTTAACTGGCAGCACGGGGATATTGAGAAGTTCCTAAAGGCTAAGGACTGGGAATCAATGCCTGTAGGTAAAACAGGTAAGACCCTGTGGGACATCAAACAAGACGATTTTAACTTCCCAGCCCCACTGGATATGACTAATATCTCTGTAAACTACGACACTGAATGGCTTCTCAACTACTGGAAAACTGGTGACACTGGTAGTGTATTCAAGCAGAATGTACGTCAGGCTATGCAGACAGCGGAACCGGGGTTTTCCTTTAACTTCTTTGACAAAGAGAAAGAGACACTACGCAACGCATGTACCGAAGTCACCTCAGAGGATGATAGTGATGTTTGTAACCTAGGCTCTTTGAACTTTGGTCGTATTGAGAGCATTGAAGAACTTCGGGATGTAGTTCGTTTGGGTACAATGTTCTTGATCTGTGGTACACTTAAGGCACAACTACCCTACGATAAGGTCTATCTAACACGGGCTAAGAACCGCCGACTTGGGCTTGGTTTTATGGGTGTACATGAGTGGTTGATTAAGAAGAACTACAAGTATGAGGTTACACCAGAGCTTCACCAGTGGTTGTCTGTCTATGAGGGTGTGTCGGATAGCGTAAGTAAGGACTTTGCTGACCGCCTAAGTATCTCTCGTCCTGTGGCAAACCGTGCAGTTGCTCCTACAGGCTCTATTGGTATCCTAGCAGGTACGTCCACAGGTATTGAACCTATCTTTGCTGTAGCCTATAAACGGCGATACCTCAAAGGGAAGGACAAATGGGCCTATCAGTATGTTGTAGATAGTGCAGCACAGGAGTTGATTGAGTTCTATGGTGCTGACCCCAATAAGGTAGAGAGTGCTATTGACCTTGCGGATAAATATGAGCAGCGTATTAAGTTTCAAGCTGACGTACAGGACTATGTGGATATGTCAATCTCGTCTACAATCAACCTACCATCTTGGGGTAGTAAACTAAACAATGAAGATACGGTAGATAAATTCGCTAGTACACTTGCGTCCTATGCACACAGACTTCGGGGGTTTACTTGTTACCCCGATGGTGCGCGTGGTGGTCAGCCTTTGACTTCTGTACCATACTCCGAGGCTGTAAGTAAGCTAGGGGAAGAGTTCTATGAGCATGTTGAGACACATGATATCTGTGATATTAGTGGTTCTGGTGGTAGTTGTGGTGTGTAGTAATACCTAAGAATCCTGAAGCAACACTTGACAAACAACTAAAGTATCCCTACGTAGGGGGTACCAAGGCCAATTAGCTCAACTGGATAGAGCAATCCCCTCCTAAGGGATAGGTTACGTGTTCGACTCACGTATTGGCCGCCAATATATTTTAACTTGAGGAGATAGCGTATGGAACATGAGTTTAAGGTTGGTGATAAAGTCCGTGTGGTAGATACGGTTTATGGTCACGGGTTTGATATTGGTGACGTAGTTACAGTGGTGGGGGTTAATGAGGGTGATTATGAATGTAACGGGGTAGGATCACGGGGTACTTGGTTTCTTGTAGACGAGGAGGTGGAGTTGGTAACTACCCAAGACACACCCAAACCTTTTGACCCTGTGAGTAAACCTAGTCACTACAACCAATATGGCATTGAAGCTATTGATGCTATTCGTGCATCCCTTGGGCCTGTAGGTTTCCAAGCCTACTGTAAAGGTAATGTGATTAAATACTTGTGGCGTTACGAATACAAAAATGGCCTTGAGGACTTGAAGAAGGCTCAAGTATATCTTAATTGGATGGTAGAATCAAAGGAGGCTACAGAATGAAGTACGTTAGAGTAATTATGGTACTATCTTTTATCTTTCTGTTTTGGTACGGCTGGGGTAGTAACCTTGTCACACTTTACCAAAAGTCAGATACTATGAGTACGGGGCAGATTGTAGTACGTGGGGTAGGTATCCCTATCTTACCTATTGGGGTAGTAATGGGATACATTGGAGAATGAATACGCTTAAGTATATTTACCTAGCAGCAGCCCTAGTGTTGGCTACACCCACCTATGGGAATACAGTAGAAACCTGTTATACATACTCTGAGATTGTCCTTAACACTGCTAATCTACGTGACCAAGGGCTGACACCTAAGGAAGTCCTAGAGATACTACTTCGAGTAGGTATGCCCCTAGAGGTGGCTAAGACACTCTTGGTGTATGTGTATGCAGTAGGGGCTAAGGTAGGGCCAGAGGAACTACAAGCTAACTTTATGAATACCTGTGTAGGTGACCAAGCGTAGTAGTTAGACAAAAGAAAACCCCCAAGGAGTCCACTCAGGATTCCTTGGGGGTTTTGTCATTTGGGCTTCCTGATGAACAGTGCCTTAATGTATCTAGCTATCTCATTAGGGCTAGGGAATAGCCACCCTAGTACAAGCAATAGGATGACCCATACAGGTACTTCATTAACTACTACTGTCTGTACACTATCAGCTTGTACCTTAGAGGTATCATTACTCTGCCTGATAGTCCTAGCCTGAGGTCTTACTAAGGTCTGTTCTACATTGTTTGTAGTACCTACAGTCTGTGTGTTGGTCTTACCCACTTGGGTGTTAGCAGCTACATTAGGTCCACCCCCTGTGAGTAAACTTAGGGGGCTAAGGCTGCTACACGCTGGTATCACCAGTAGTGCTATAACTACCAACTTTATCTTTAATCTGTTTAGCATAACTGTCCAATCCGAAAGCAGCCATAGCGAAGGTGAACACAGGCCACACTATAACCTCTACCATAGGAATGTTACCAGTGAATACTACATAAGCTAAACCCACAAGCAATAGTGCAGCAGCTTCCCTCTTGTAACTCTTAGGGGCGTCCTTTGATAGCATCTTTGATTACTTTCAGGTTCTCATCTATCCTAGCCAAGAGTACAGATTGGTCCCTAACCATACGGTCTAGGTATTCCACTTGTGCCTGTGACCTTAAGATAGAATCTTTGTTGTTGTTTACGTCATTCCGTAGTGTTGCTACAAACCATATGAGTGCTATAGTCTGTAGTAAGATAGCTAGAATGAAACTAATGGGTACACTCTTGTTCAAGTGCCAAGGCTCTTCACTCACTTGTACTTCTTTCTGTCTAACTCATGGTGCGGTGCATCCCAACCCCAGTCGTACCCGTGTACAAGTGCTACCCCAAGTTCATCCCCCGCTTGCTTGATAGCGTCTACAATAATCTTGTAGGTATCAAAGTCATCACTATTAGGTACACCATCTACGTCATGGTCACCTTTGTACGGGTGTGGGTGCAGGTCTACAGCGTGACCCGTGATATGCCTAGAGTTCATGGTACGAGACGCACCTGATGCCACGAGGCGCTTTTGACGTTCTACGCTGCGGATACCTTCCCCTACGAAGAAGTCCATCCCTGTAATCTCAATAGCCCTCTTGACCACCTTAACCAAATCAGGGTGTACACCTGAGAGCCTTTGCCTACTTCTCAATGATAGTGAGTAACTCATATTTCGCCATTCCTTTGTAGTGTTTTTCTAGCCCTAGACACTTCGCTATCCCAAGCACTTGCACAGTGATCCTCTTGCCAAAAGAATACCTTGTTGATACGCCACTTACGGTGTAACCACTCTAGGGAAGTCTTAGAGTCCATGTGTGTCCTAGCGGATAGTGTCTGGTGGATAGAACCTTTGTACCAGACTGCATTAACTATCCTACTACCCGTAGCAAAGAGGAAGTATCCAACCTCATAAGCTACATGACCTGCTTGTTCGATTGGATTTCTCATTAGATGATAACCTTTGCAGCAGCCCTAAATAGGTCGTCTACTTGGGTATCTGTGTACTCTAGGAGGTACTGGAAGAACATGATATTCTGTGAGTTACGCCTCCAGTCTAATGCGCTATCAATGATGACCTTCTCTTGCCATGAGGCGTAGTTATCACGATAGGAAAGAACCTTGTTCCATTGTGATTCACCTAAGGTCAGGATACCTTGTAGCGGGCTACAGGTCATCATAGAGCGTTCTTTGGTAAGGGTATCTTCTTGTGTAGGCGCTGGAGAGGCTACATAAGGAATAGGGTTAGCCTTAACTGCCGCAGCTTGTAATTGCGGGTTTTCATCGGCTGGGATTGTGTGAGGTATCCAACCGTAATCAGGATGATTAATCTCGCAATCAATGGTGCCATGCTCGTTATATGCGGGGTTTCTAAATTGCATTTTAGCTAATCCTTAACCAAAGTGTTGCATAACGCTCGCTTTCAAAAGTGTACCCATAACCCATACACCGCCACGATCCAGATGGTACGCCGCCAAAAGCTGAGACATTACCTGCAATACCAACGTACCTAAGTGCAGACCCCGCAAGGGTTGATCCGGGAGCGTAAGGTCCTGTAGTAGTGTAAACTAGAAAAGCATAAGAGCCGACAGCGCCAACACTTGCGCCAGCGGTAGCACCCAAAACTTCCGCAGTGCTAGGGGCTGTCTGTGGGGGTATCACAACCAAGGCATCAATAGCTCCAGCCAACTTCAAAGGACTAATAAGTGCCTCCGTGGTACTAGTGCCAGCATCCCAAGTGGTTTGATCTAGTGTAGCTACACCCGCCGGGCTAAAGGTATTTAAGGACTGATCTAGTGTACCCAGAGTAATCCAAGCATCATCAGCTTCACTACGCATCTTGAGGGTATTACTTGCGGTATCATACCACATCATATTAGCGTAGGTAGGGCTAGGGGCAGTTGCACCCGAAGAAGTAGACGCTAGGGCTTGTAGCGCAAGGTTCAAGTCTGCCCTAAACAATGGTGTGGTTTGGTTTGCAATCACATAATCATTTTGTGACATATTAACTCCTTCGGGTTTTCATATCAATTGTACTCTACGATAGCGTCTAGACTGATTATATTAGGTGTTGTATTATCAGCAGAACTCTTTAATACCACTTGGAACCTGAAAGCCCTACCGTAGTAATTACCTACCCTAAACTTAACGTAAGGTGTCCATGTGGGTGTACCAGCAGGGTCATCCTCAGTTGTAGAGATGTAGAACTCTAGGTTGGTATCTGAGAAGTCTTGTTCACCTGATAAGTCATCAAACAACCCAGTCAGATCACCAAATAACCCCGGAAGATCATCAAAAGTATTACCAGCCTCATTGACACGTATGACAGCAGCGTCTACCCTAGCCTTAACCCTACGAACACTACCTGTGTCAATATAGTTAGAGAATGTATAGGTAGCTTCAGAAGGTGCTACAGAAGGATCAGTAATCTCTAGGTAATTACTAACATTAACACTACACCCAGACTTAGTACCTGAGAAGGTAGGGTCTTCAGTCTGTGTTAGGGTTGTAGTAAAAGGCTCTAACACCTCAGGTAACACTACTATACTTGAGTATCCAACAGAACTAACACCACCCTTATCATAAGGTCGTATCATGTAAGTACCTGAACGAGACGCTAAAGATACTGAGGATGCAGGACGTGGCACCTTATCAATAGCAGTTGTAGCGTTAGCCCATGTAGCCCCTGTAGTCCCCACAGCATGTCTCACACGGTAGAATGACAAGTCTAGGTCAGGTACAGGGTTCCACTCTAGGAAGGCATTACCATTAGTAATCTCATATGCTAGACCTGTAATATCGCTAGGTGGCACTGCAAGACCTGAGGCTTCTATGTTAAACAAGAACTCCCATTCACCCTTAATACCAAAGGTGTTTATAGCCCTAGCCCTAAAGTCATATAGCTCATCTTCAAGGTCAATAACCTCAAAAGTGCCTGTCTGTCCTGTACCTACAGTCTTCCAATCTGTATCAGAAGCTAGTTTGAATTGAACCTCTACATGGTCGATACGTTCAGAAGCACCTGAGGTAACTACCAAAGAGGCAATGTTAGTCAGCTTCTCCTTTAGGACTTGTAGTCTAACTGTGACTGACAGACCTACAGACGGGGTTTCAAAAGGCGAAACCAAAGTAGTATTATCCCTAGTGTAAACTACACCATCGTCTACTTCATCGAAGACACTCTCGGATATTTCCCTAAGGCTTAGTTGTACTTGTAGGTCATTACCACCTACGACACCAAAGTTCCAAGTTACAATCTCAAACTCTTTAGCGTCCCACCCTCGCCTTACGGAGGTTAGCGTAACCAAGTCACCAACCTGCAAACCAAAGGCTTTCATACCAAAAGAAGCTGATACAGTAAGTTGTTGCCTATTACGCTCTAGGGCTATCCTAGCAATCCTACGAGCAATAACACTAGAGGACGTAAACGGTAGGTCAAGGTCAATAACACTAGACTGCCCATTATCCTCTTCTACAAAAGCAGCATTAGTGTACTCAGGGTAGTCAGTTACTTGCCAGTTAGTTTCAGCACCCTTGAAAGTACCTTTGACAGTGTTGAAGTTATCCCTACGGGAGTGCCTAGTTTGGATAGAAATACTAGAGCGTAAGTCATCATCTGTAAGGTTAGTTACTGGGGCTGTGTAGTATGCAGGCTTAACCCTCCACTTACCTTGGCTGTACCAAATAGTACCACCCATTGAGGACATAATATTGTTCATGAAGTCATAAGGTGTTACTGCGGTAGTGAAGGCACCATCGGTAGAGAACTTAATACCACCTGTGAGTGTTGGGTAGTTTAGGTTATCACATACGTTAGCAGCTACAATAAAGGCATCGTCATCTATGTTAGCACTTGATTCACCAAGGCCATAAGTGCTAGAGGCTAGATAATCCCTAACACAAAGAGCATTGTTAGCACTCCAAGCTGTAGTATCTGTACGAGGGTCATATATCTTTTTACCCCTAATTACAGAGGTAATCGTGGGAACACCATTAGGGAAAGCGTCAGCATCAAAAGCTAGGCGCACGTACAGGTAAGCAATACCTTGAAGTCTGTGGCTGCTTGTCCACTCAGCTACTTCAGATACTAGGCTGGCATCAGCTACTTGTGTGTCTGCACCTAAGTGTTTAAGGATACGAATCTTACCTACGTATTGACTTGGTGAAGTTACATTTCCACTACCATCTAAAGTAACCAATTCATCATTGACGTATATTTGCTCAAAGGAGTTAATCTCGTGGCCAGCAAAGGCGATAATCCTGTGTAGGAATTTGTTGTTAGTACCTGTAGCATTGTCATAAACTACAGCCCCACCAGTTTTAACTTCACCATAGATAATCTGGTGGTCTAGGGCTGAACCAAAGGAGTTTACATCATACCCACGGTTGTTAGTCTGTGAGCTAGGCTTTGGTGCCAATGCACTCATGAGGAAGCCTAAGGCAAACTGTGCAGCGAAGCCAATAGCTACTGTAGCAAAAGAGACAGTACCAACAATAAAACTAGCACCTAAGGCGTTTGCAACAGTAACACCTAATGCAGCAGCAGCAGTAACAAAAACCATATCACAACACCTTCTCGTACTTAGTTTCTATTTCATCATACCCAATACGAGTGAGGAATTTACCAATAGGGTTCTTAACAGAGGATGAAGCTACAACACGGTAAACACCATCTTCAACCATACATTTCTCTACAAACTTAAACAGCTTACGGCCTACGGTAGACTTACGGTAATCCTTGTGTACAAATACCGCATCGTAGCTACCTACAAGCTCACCCTTGTTAGTCAAAGGGGTAAACAGTATAACTACAAAATAACCAATCAGTAGACCATCCTTACGGACTGTAAAGAACTTTAACGCACCAGTTTCCTCTAGCCTAAAGTAAGTGTCCCAATCAATATGCAGGCTCGTAGTAGGGTGTCCAGATTCTTCCCACTCAAGCACAGCCAAAGGAGTAACCTCATCTTCAGTCATGCTTAGGAACTCTTGTTGGTAGGTTATCACTTGAAAGACCCTCTGGAAAGGGCGCTTTTACCGCTCGTGGAGTTAGCTGTTGCCTTACCCCATGAGATAGGTCTATCCTGTAGGCTCTCTACGAAGTCTAGCCCAAGGTCATTAGGGAACTTAGACTTCTGATAACCACTGGTAAACCTAGCTACCCTAGCCCTCTCAAGGTCAATGAGTTTGTTCTCTACCTTGAGTTCAATACTACAAGTCTCTGGGCCTTCTTCGATATTCATTTGGTCCATATAGCCTGAGAATATCTGTGTGAAGTTATACTCACTCAAGGTCTTATCTATCATACCAAAGTAGATATTACAGACACGCCCTTGGTATGGTGTACTTAGGGCCAAAGACAGCAAGTCAGAAGGGATACCACTAAGGCTAATGGTAGCGCCCTTAACTGATATTTCTGTAGTTTCCTCTACACTAGAGAAACTAAGGAGGTTCCCCGTACCTGTGTACGTATTACCACCATAAGTTATATCACCAATACCAGTCCAAGAACGAATAGGATTACCATCGAATAGCATATCTACAGCAAAGAACGGGTAGATAACACTATCGTCTAGGTTGGCTTCAAGATTAGTCGGGAGTTCTCTTGACATATTCTATCCTTAGATTAGCACCTCAACAGCATTAAAACTGATACCGTAGGTACTTGAGTTATTGATTGACCAAGAGGTAATGTTCTCAGCTAGTCGAAATACACCTTTGGCACTATTGAAAGTAACTACAGCATCTGTGTAGTCGTCCCTTAGGTCAGGCCATATCTCTAGTGAACCATCCCCAGTCTTGTCTGCTAGGACTTGGTGTAGTTTAGCACTTGAGCCGCCACCTAACTGGATGTAGTCACCAGCCTTGAGTGTCCCTGTCATAACTACCGTAGCTGTACCACTACCTGTAACCCCTGTTAGGGTACATGAGGACACGTCCCCTTGAGGTGTAGCATAGTCAGGGTCACTAAGTAGGAACGTACCAGCTTGCCCCTTGAGAGACGTTAGAAATGCCTTCCAAGGGGCTGCTAGGTTGCGGTGTACAGAGGGGATAGAAACAGAGGCTTCCCACCTTTGACCGGGAAAGGAAACCACTTGTTGCTTAAAGGTGAAGGGCGATTGAGAAGTAGAGACTACGTTGACAGCCCTAAGTTCAATACTCTCAATACCTATGCTTGTAGGTGTAGCTAGTGGGTATGTAATCGCCATTTAGTTTCCTATCATCCGAAGGCACCCTTCATAGCGCCACCCCTACGCCTTTGGTCCATCATACTCTGTTGTGTCATACTAGCAATTCTAGGTGCAGCTTCAGCAATAATCCTCTTGACACTCTCATCACCATTAGCTTGGAAGTTAAAGTTCTGGTGGATAACTGTAGTATTGCTACCGCCACCCTCCATCTGTACCCCTAGCTTACCATTAGCACCCCTCTTGAGAGGCATGATAGCTTCAGGTCCAGCTTCACCCATGAGGCCAGTCTTACCACCAGCCATAGGGAATGTAGTAGGACTACCAACGACACCACCATTGGCAAACTTCTTGTCTGGAGCGCCACCAGAGAATACACCACCATCAGCATAACCAAAGAAGGTTTTAACACCTTCTACTAGCTTCTGTACTACATAAACTTTCCAGAGTTCCGCGATAACAGCACGAGCCATATCCTTGAAGGCATCCTTAACAGACTTAGTACCATCAACGATAGATGTAAGACCTGCACCAATGGAATCAGCTACGGTATCCACAATAGCCTTACGATCAGCCTCTGCTTGCTTCATAGCCTCAATAGCAACTACTTGAGCTTGTAGGTTAGCAATCTGTGTAGGTTCAATAGTGTTATAACTATCGCCCAAAGCATTTCTTACGGTGATGTACTCTTCGGATTTACCAATCAACTCTCCCTGTAGGTCTAGTTGCTTTTGTAGTTTCTCTATAGCTTCAGCAGCCACTTCTGATGGGGTTTTCTCTTTAGAACCGCCACCGCCACCGCCACCACGAGTTTTCTTTGGTGTGTTGAATTTGCTAGGTGTGCTGTACTTAAAATCACCAGAACCACCGAAGGCATCAATGTCAACCATAGCTTCTGCCTTAGCCTGACGTATCAGGTTGATAGCCTCAGAGAAAGCTATACCAAGTCGAGTACCGAGTTCCTCAGCAGCGTCAACAGTATTGTACATTTCATCTGTTATATCAACAGAGGTGTCATACAAAGTCAGTAAGTCCTCAATTTGAGTACCAATCAGTTTGCCCTTTCTGATTTCTGTTTCGTAAGCTACCTTTGCTTGTCTAGCCTCTTCCGCTCGGGCTTCTTTAGAGTCCTTGCCGTACTGAAGTATAATACTGTTTAAGGCTATTTGATTTTGTAGCTCTTTGGTATAATCCTCATTGGTAGTAAACCTCTCGTTTAAGAAGTCTTGGTACTCCCGATCTTGGTCAGCAATTGCCTCAGCAATCTCAAGAGCTTTTTCACGCTTTACATTTGCTTCTTCGATAAGACCAGCTTGATTACTTATTGCTAAGTTATTTAACTTAAGGATGAAACCATAGGCTGTTGTAATCTCACTTTTTCTAACCTGAGCATCAATGGCAGCGTTAATACCTTCGACTTCTTGACGCCGTTCTTCAGCCCTTACCTGATAAGAATCTTCTCCATACTGCATGGATAGCCTCTGTATTTCAGCTTGGCCCTCTAGTTCTCTATTCTGTTCTCTAAAGACTACCAGACGTTCTTCTTCTTGTTTTAGTAGCAGCTTATTCAAAAGAGATTCTGCATCCTTTACAGCAGTCTCTTTTACACCACGCTTTCCGGTAGGTGATAAGTCTTCCGAAAGACCCTCACCACTAGAGCCTTCATACAGAGTGTCTAGCTCTTTTTTTAGCTTTGCTAAGTCATCCCTAGCGGACTTAACATTTTTTATACCCAGAAGTTGCTCTACAGAAACACCCATAGATGCAGCCTCTTTTGCTGCTGCCCAGTCTTCAAGGGTACCTGTTAAAGATTTTACCCCTTCTTCAAGGGAAGATAATTCTTTCTTGGCGTTCTTAGCCTCGGCACCAGTCCTCATAAAGTAAGCACCAATGGCAGTAACCAGTGGGATAATAATACCAGCTGCGGCGATAAGAGTTCCTACAGAAAGACTTAATCCAAAAATAGTTCTGCTAGTAGCTAGGATAGCAGGCGGCAACATATAGAAAGCGCCTGCAAGCTGTGTAGCCTGTTGACCAAAAGCAACCATCCAGTTAGTACCGCCTTGAACCTGTACCAAGAAGTCACCAACTTGATAACCAGTTTGCTGGACTATGACACCAGAGCGAGACATGTGCTTACTGCTTGTTTGAG
>Ga0213868_10001587_pt1 | contig 21996 bp, 17 predicted proteins | sample PICome_9_FD_160087 | JGI IMG/M metagenome (GOLD analysis project Ga0213868, IMG submission 160087) | Coastal seawater microbial communities near Pivers Island, North Carolina, United States - PICO127 | ecosystem: Environmental > Aquatic > Marine > Coastal | place: USA: North Carolina...
CTCGCCTTGAGAAGGTCAAAGTAGCCTTCTCCGCGATCTATCAGTTCTATTTCTTTCTGCAAGTTTGAATCGTGTTCTGCAAGCGTTGCTCGGATTTTTTGATCGAGTGAGTCAAGGTTGTTCATGGCAGCATCTCCTGATTCGTGAAGTAACACTGTGCACCCTGACAGGGAAAATTTTATTGATCGAGAGCAAGGTTGAGTCTGTTGCCTAATTGCTCTAGTTGGTTTAGCTTCAAGACTTAGTTTTATAAGACTGTAAACGGCAACCAAGTTCGTAAGAGAAATAAGAAAAGAGAGCTCACTATGAAAAGAACAAAGCCACGATTCTCTCCCGCATCTTCGCTTGAGTCATCCTCTGCGGCCTTTGCCTTACTCTGCGCTGGATTACTCTGGTCAGCGGCTGCTGTTGCTCAGGACTATGAACCTCCGCGCACGCAATCGGGAAAGCCCGACCTGCAGGGCTACTGGACAAATGCATCCTTGACACAGCTGCAGCGCAGTTCCGATTATGATCGCTTAGTTATACCGGCGAGCGAGATAGAAGACTTCACGCGTAACCATCACCAAAATGTCAGACAGGCAACAGACGATGGTCTGGTACAAGGCGAACTCCTCGACGGCTCGGACTTGGGTAAAGGGCGTGGTTATAACGCGTTTTGGGTCGATCCTGGCACGCGGTTCGGCATTGTCAAAGGCGAGGCGCGCACCTCTTGGATAGTAGACCCCGCCGACGGACGCATCCCCTTTTCGGATGCAGGCAATGCTATTCGACGAGCGAATCGGGCACAATTTTCGGGCAATGATGGCCCAGAGGGACGCGCATTAGGGGAGCGCTGCATTATCGGCTTCGGCAGCACCGGTGGTCCGCCGATGAATAATGTTCTCTACAACAACATGTACCAAATAGTGCAGACCGATGATTATGTAATGATCCTCGTTGAAATGGTCAATGATGCGCGCATTATCCCGCTTAGTGACTCGCATAGACCCGCTGAACACCAGCGCTGGCTTGGCGACTCGATAGGACACTGGGAAGGCGATACGCTCGTTGTTGAAACTGTCAATTTGCATCCGCAGCAGGCGCCACGCAATTCTGCGCCATTATCCGCCGAGGGGAAAATTATAGAGCGGTTCAGTCGCTATTCGGATGATCAAATTCTCTATACATTTGAGGTCTCTGATCCCATCTATTACACGCAAGACTGGCGCGGTGAAATGAGCCTGAATGCGTCGGAGAACAAGCTCTACGAGTATGCTTGCCACGAGGGGAACTACGGGCTTCCCGGCATTCTTGCCGGTGCTCGACGAGCAGAGGCTGACGCAGCGGCCGAGGACTGAATCTAGTCTTCATCCCAAAATTGGGTCATCTCCATAAACATGAAGGAGGCTGACCAGGTGATTAGGGAAAGGCCTGTAATGGCCTCGACTCCCGCAAGAAAGCGAAGGCTTCCCTGCGGAGCGATGTCGCCATAACCGACAGTTGTGTAGTTGGTAAATGAGAAGTAGATGCTGTCGACGAGACTTCCGTCGAAACTTCCTACTAAGTTTCCGAAGTCCCCGTGTCTCACCATAAAGAAGAAAGCGAGGCCAAACAGACAAACCTCAACAATGTGCGCGCAGATAGTCCCAAAGACACCGATCAGTACGCGGAGCCGGTGTCTGATTTGTAGCTTTGGAATCAAAATGGAAAGCACGCGTAGCATTTCATAGTGAATTACTACGGCGACCGCAACGAGAGTGCTGTTAATTGCTAGGGCTATGATCATAAGAGTCGAGTAAGCGGTTGGTGAGTCTCGATACAGAAGCTGTTGCCTCAATCGATGATCTCTTCTTGTGGATTTAGCATACTACGAGGGGGCTTCTATGTAATCCCGCTCTTTCATTCTCACGCTTGGGGCGAAGCTATGAGCACACATCCCTGCAGTGTAATTTCTAAACTCTTGCCTAGAGAGACACTTCTCGCCCCGTTTCGTCTAAGCTTTGCTCTCTTTCTTTTGTTGGCGCTTTTTTGTAATTTTTCTGCCGTGGCGCAGAATGCGTCTGTTGAAAGCGATGCGGCGCTTTACATGGCTCAGATCGAGGCGCTCGAATCCGAATTCGGCCCCTTTGATAGCCGACTGCTCGAACCTTTGGCCGGATTGGCGGAGCTTCAGTTTGAGCAAGGGGATTTTGAGGCCGCGGCAAGCTCGCTAAGACGGCGATTGCAAATCACGCGGAACACATTTGGCTTCGAGGATCCACGCCTTCTCCCCTTGGTGGATTCACTGGTGCGGACTGAGATCGCCAGATCCAATTGGCAACAGGTCGCAGATTATCTAGACCTTAGAAGTCAGATTTACATCGGGTCCTTCGACGAAATTCGCCTAGAGGAAGAGAAGGGAGAAGTGTTAAGCCCGAAGGATAACTCTGCGCGCATGGCGCTCGCTAATGCGCTTGTCCTCCAGTCGGGCTGGTTAGTACAGCAGGTTGCTCTAACACCCACTCGGGCGGCTATTGACAGCTTTTTCGACGCGCGAGAGATAGATGATCGGCTATTCGATCTTTCAGAGGAGGTAGTGAATCGCCTCGAGTCGCTTTCAGGCTATGGCGATCCTGCGGCAGAGTATCTCCTGCTTACTCAATGGCTCCCGCTAATGTACCGCCGGTCGTACAACGATTTCGCGCTTGTACAACTGCTTAATGCGCGGAGCGGTTTTTCCTACGACACCATTGATCACTTAGTCCGGCGCGAAGGCGGTGCGCTCAATAAACTGAGTTCGCCGGGCCTTTCTGCGCGCTCTGTAACCGGGCCGATGAGCAGAATTCCTCTCTTGGAGAGAGGCGATCCGATTGGTGTGGGCTATCTGCGTGACGGTTATTTCGGTGTTCGGGCGATGGATGCGAGATTAACCGAGTTTCTTGAGCGTCAACTCGCGGCGGGCGCGAGCAATGGCGAGGTCGCTCTGACGAGGCAGGCGCTCGCCGCGAGCAAGATTTACCGGGGTGATTACCAACTATTGCAGAACCGCGGTTCGGGCACTCGTGAGTATCGCGAGGCACATGAACTGCTCCTCGCATCAGGGCTGACTGAAGACGAGGTAGACGACTACTTTGCGCGACCCGCCCTCATTCCATCGACTGAACTGCGACTCACATTTGAAGAGCTTAAGGCCGACAATCCTAACGGTGAATGCCTTCCTGTTTTCACCGCACTCAGCGACCGGCTTGCAACGCTTGCAGCGCCGGATGTGGAGTCGCCCGCGTGGAACATAGAGTTGCCGCACGCCGAAATCACTGCGCGCTTCGATGTGTCGCGAAGGGGAAAGGCTACTAGTGTCAAAATTGACGACGCTGGCGCTGAGGACGCGAGGCTGCGCCGCGCTGTGAATAGAGCGATGAAGGATTTTCAGTTTAGGCCAGCAGTAGTGAAGGGGCGCACTCAGAGATTGCGCGACCAATGCATGCGGGTGCGCGTTCCAATTCTCGACTGATTCCCAGTTGGCAGGGATATACCACCTTGCTAGACTCGCTCGCCTGATGATCGAACTAAGACACATACAAAAAACGTTCGACGGCGGCGCGAGCTATGCCGTCTTCGACACCTCTCTCACCATTGCGCGTGGTGAACTGCTTGCCTTAATTGGTGAGTCAGGCAGTGGCAAGACTACGACGCTTAAAATGATCAATCGCCTCGAAGAGCCGACCGCCGGACAGGTACTGGTCGCGGGCCGCGATGTTTTGGAGCAAAATCTGCAGGAATTGCGCCGGAATATCGGCTACGTTTTTCAGGGTGCAGGCCTCTTTCCGCACCATAACGTGGCAAGGAATATCGCCGCTGTGCCTGAGTTGCTCGGTTGGTCGAAAGAAGTCATTGAGGCTCGAAGCAGAGAAGTCTGCGCTCTCGTCGGTCTGCCGTATGATGACTATGCATTGCGAATTCCCTCAGAGTTGTCCGGTGGTCAGCAGCAGCGTATCGGCGTCGCACGGGCGCTTGCGGCGCGCCCCGATGTGCTCCTTATGGACGAGCCATTCGGCGCACTTGACCCGATCACGCGGGCTGGGCTGCAAGAGGAATTTCGTCGCATCCAGCAAGAGCTCCAACTGACCGTTGTGCTCGTCACCCATGACATAACCGAAGCGATGCTAATGGCTGATCGAATCGCAGTGATGCAGGGTGGTGAGCTTATTCAGGTGGGGACAGCGAGTGAACTGCTTAATCATCCTGCTCATGACTATGTCACTCAGCTAATGGAAATGCCGCGTCGCCGTGCCGAGCGCCTTGAGCGCGTGATGCGAGCGGCGGAGTGATAACATGAATCCTGTGTTACGCGAACAGCTTCTGCTATTGCCGGAATATCTACAGGGTCATCTCGCGTTGACCTTCGCCGCGCTCGGCGCGGGTATTGCGGTGAGCGTGCCTCTTGGAATTATCGCATCGCGATCGCCACGCATTCGACATCCGCTTCTTGCTACGGTTAGCCTCATTCAAACAGTACCAGGACTCGCGATACTCGCGCTTGTCGTCGCGATGTTGGGCGGCCAGATTGGTTTTTTGCCGGCGTTTATTGCTCTCACCCTTTATTCGATGTTGCCAATTATGCGCAATACGGTGAGCGGTCTCGAAGGCGTGCCAGCCGATGTGGTTGAAGCTGCGCGCGGAATTGGTCTTTCTCCTAGGCAGCGGTTGTGGAAAGTAGAGCTGCCCCTAGCACTGCCGGTAATCGTTGCGGGAATCCGCACAGCCGCGGTGTGGACCGTCGGCATGGCGACGCTGTCTACATTGGTCGGCGCGAGTAGTTTTGGTAACTATATTTTCATCGGTATTCAGACACGCAATCTCACCGCTGTGACTGTTGGTAGCCTCGCCGCCGCGGGACTTGCGATATTACTCGATACCCTCATCGGCAGCCTGCAGTGGATTGCCGAACGCCGTGCGATTGGCGTAGGTCTGCGTGAGCTGCGTCGGGCGTTGGTGCTTTCAATAAGCCTCACCGTCGCCTTCGCCGTGGCGTTACTGGTGACCCTAAAGCCTGCCCCCAAGCCAGACTTTGTTGTGGGCGGCAAGCCATTCACCGAACAGTATATTTTGGCAAGCGTCTTGGCAGATCGATTGACGGCCGCAGGCTTTATCGTCGATCAGAACATCGGCATGGGATCGGACGTTATCTTCGATGCAATCGGCGCGGGGACGGTCGATCTTTATGTCGAATACTCCGGCACGATCTGGGGCAGCTACATGCGCCGTGAGGGGAATCCCGGGCGAGAAGAGATAACTGATATTACTCAAGCCTTTGTCCGTGAACGGGGATTAAATCCGGTGGGCCTCGCAGGGTTTCAGAATCGCTACGCGCTTGCTATGCGAAGGGACCGTGCCGAGGAGTTGGGTATTGTAAGCGTGCAAGACCTCGCGCCATTGGCAGGCATACTCAGCGCTGGCGGCGACCTCGAGTTTTTCGGGCGCTCGGAATGGAAACGATTGCAGAGCCTCTACAACCTCGATTTCGCACAGGAACTTACCTTCGACGCGGCGCTAATGTATACCGCTGTAGAGGCCGGGCAGGTGGACGTCATTAGTGCCTATTCAACCGACGGCAGAGTCGCCGCCTACGACCTGGTGCTGCTGGAAGATCCGCGGCAGGCGCTGCTCTCGTACGATGCGATGCTATTGGCTTCGAGCGCTGCCGCGCAGGATCCGCGCGTCGCTGCAGCGCTGGCGCCGGTGCTCGGCGCGATTGGTGACGAGGCGATGCGCGAAGCGAATAAAATGGTTGATGTTGAGGGCCGTCCGGTTTCGGAGGCGGTTGCCTACCTGCAGGCGATTATCGATAAATCAAAATAAAGGAGAGGCGCCCCGAGCACTGCCTCTCTCTTGTCTTTCTTTGGTCTTTCTTTTGTCTTAGTCGGCGTGCAGAGCCAGCCAAGCGCGCATCATATTGGTTACGACATCAGGCTTGTCATGGTGAGGCCAATGACCCGCGCCTGGCACTGTGACTAGAGTCCAGTCTTGATCAAGCTCGTCCCATGTATCATTCAACGAGTCCGGCAGTAGGGCTGTGTCGTTCATGCCATGAAATTGCAGCACCGGCATCTGAATTCGGGGTAAATCAACGAAGGCGCCTGATGTGTAGGGCTCGCGCGGAAAATTAGCACGGTAGTAGTTCATCATCGCGTCTGCGCTAGACCGCTCGAAGGCTTCGAGATAGATCTGCTGCAAAACCTCATCGCCCCGCGAAAGCGCCATGGCAAGCCCTTGGGCCGAAATAGATTCGTGGCTGTTAGGGCGTTGGAAATTGCGCGCATAGGTTGAATTTTTATGCTGTTGTTCCATTTTCGCGAGTTCGCGGGCGAATCCTTTGAGGTGGGGAAGGTTCATAATTACTAGATGGCTGGTCATTTCTGGGCGCCACGCGGCAAAGCTCCAGGCAATGCCGCCCCCCCAATCGTGTCCGACGATTATTGCGCTTTCTTGACCCTCATTGCGGATCACAGAGGCGACATCCTCGATAAGTATCTGCATGTCGTAGTTTTCGACGCCGGAAGGTTGATCGCTGAGGTTGTAGCCGCGAGTATCCATCGCAGCAACGGTGTAATCAGATGACAGCCCTTGCATTTGATGTCGCCACGAATACCAAAAATCGGGAAATCCATGGATAAAAACGATGAGAGGTCCAGACCCCATCTTCAAGTAATGGATATTTGTCCCGTTGTTTTCAGCGTAGCTATGCACAACCTCGTCGCGGATATCCTGCGCTGCCGCGAGGGGCGATAGAATGGATAAGGCGATAAAGAAAAGCGTTACGGCGCCTGTCACTCCGCGGCTGTTCGCGCGCTTGATTTTGTTGGCATTGCTATACATGGCTGCGTTCATAAACCCCTCGGATTGACCAAGTGATGCCCTTGGTAACTTTAGTTATCGACTCGCTAGTGCTGTGTTAATTTTGGTCAAAGTTCAAGCTGCGGAATCGAATACGGCGAATCGGCGTCTATTGCCTGGCGCAGTGAGAACACGTTGCCGTCAATGTCATGTGCGTAGGCCTGCCAGAAATCACCAAGCTTGATCGGTGCGCTCACAAATTCGACGCCGAGTTCGGTCATGCGCGCCACCTCGGCATGTATATCGCCGGCTTCGATAGAGAAGCTATAGCCAAAGTCCGTTACCCCGCGTTTACCGCTATATTGCTCGGTCACAGGATTTCGGTATTGCCAAAGTTCGATCGTTTTGGAGCGCTCGTTCATGCGGAACCACGAGGCTAGTAGTGACAAATTCTCGATGCCCGTGATCTCGCCCATGCGCTCGTTATTGACGTAATCCCCATCTCGGTAGGGCGAAAAAGCGAGTATCTTTTCATAGAAATCGGTCAGTGCGACGATGTCATGGGTGACGAGAGCGACTTGCGTCATCCATGAATTATAGCCTTTCTCCGCCCAGCGCTCGTTGTAGGCGCCTGATTGCAGCGGCCCCTGATCTAGCTGTTCGAGTTCAATCATGTTGCCTTCGGCATCGTAAGCGTAAGCATAAGTGACGCCATAGCCGCCGAGATCGATTGGTTCACCTCCGGTCGAGAGTATGTCTGCACCGGCCGCTTTGAATCGGTCAAAGGCCGAATCATTCGATGGCGACTGGAAGCAGGTGTGGGTCATGCCCGGTCCCTGAGCTGGCATACGAGTAAGTGGTTTATCTGCGTTATGGCTGAACGCGTTTAATTCGAACAACATGTTCGGCGCCTCGAGAACGACGGTTTCGTAGCGAATATTAGGCATGCCGAAGAGTGTGTCAGCCTCAGGACCGCTTACGGTCTCGCGGCGAATAATTTCATAGCCGGTGACACCTTGATAAAAAGCTACGGCGGCATCGAGATCGCGCACTGATAACGCAATATGATTGATGCCGAGCAGCGTAGTTGGCGAATCTGCAATTGTCGAATCAGGGTCGATTTCATAGCCGAGGACGTTACCGGCCTGAATCGCTAGCGCGACGGCTGCTGCGATTGCTGGCGAAAAGCGGAAGTTTTTTACGTGTATAATCGGTGCATCTGACATCAAGGGTTCAACTTTTTATTGTTTAATGGAATAAACGAGCAGCATATTACCTGGCTGCTCGCCCCATTTTTCATATCCTGAGGTGACATAGACGGAGCCACCAGCAATAACCGGACCGTCTGCTTCAATGGCGCCGCCGAAGCCGCGAACGCCGTTAATGTCGCCAAATTCTTGTACCGTATTGGTCTCCCATAGAATCGCGCCAGACTCAGCGTCGAAAGCGCGCAGCATGCCATCGAGTCCGCCGGCAAAGACAAGCCCGGGTGAACTGCTGACGGCTGCCGAAATGCCTTGGAAACAAAGGAATTTCGTCTCAGGACAAACATTTGGCAGTTTATTTCGCCACTCGATTGCGCCGCTAGCGAGATCCAGCCGGTGAATACCTGGCTGGCCTTCGCCCACGTTATACGGATTGTTGGTGGGCAGGTCAGAGACGCCAACGAACAGTCCTTCGCCGTCGCTGCTCATGCCATAGTGAATGCCGCCCATCGTGCCACCGCTGCCAGCGCGGGTCTCCCAGATAAGCGCGCCGTCTGCGTCAGGATCTAGCGCGTAGACCATCCCAGATTTCTGCCCCACAACGAGTAAGTCTCGGCCTGATTTGCTTTCGATTAGCAGTGCCGCTGCGCCAAAATCGAAATCAGGACCCTTCTCTTCTGGACAATTAAATCCGCCCGTCGAGCAGGCGCCGTTCCAAGCATCGTTTGTCGTGACTTGCCTAACCCAGCGTCGCTCGCCCGAATGGAGATCTATCGCGATGACGGCATCGCTCGTAGTGGTGGCAGGCGAGGAATAGTTCTCGCCAGTCGTCGCATACACAAGGCTGCGTTTGATATCAATTGTAATTCCGGACCAAACCGGAGCGCCCGAGGGGCCCTGCATTTGAGTCCCGGCGCGGTTTTTGCTCGTTGGTTGCGGCGGGGGAGTAGTGAAGTGAGTCCAGAGAATTTCTCCGGTCGCGATACTCAGGCCGACCACGGCGCCGCGGAAACTGCAGCAACTGTATTCGTTACGTGAGGCTGCGATGATTTCAAGAGACGAAACGGGGACGACTAAAATCCCATCAGCCACCGCGGTGGCCCCGGTGATTGTTGCGAGCCGATGCTCATGTACGGAAGTTTTCCAGCGAAGCTCGCCTGTTTGCGCATCGACCGCATGCGCATTGGCAGCGAAGTCGCCAAACAGTAATGTTTCCGGCCTTCCCTGCGCGTCGAGATCCAGAATAACGGCGCTGCGCACTTCGGCCTCGGCGTCGTAGGTCCAAATCGGACAGCCGTTTCTCGCGTCCAGCGCATAAACAACGCCTTCTTGACTGCCTACAAACACCGCCTCGGGTGTTACGAGCGGCTGTGATCTAGCACGCGTTGCGCCGGGAAAGGCAAAGGCCCAGTCAAGGGTAAGCTCGCCGACATTGTCTGGTGTTAACAGGGTTTCGCTATATTGATGCCGTGAATTATTGACTCCTGCGCCCCACCCATTCCACAGCGGTGGTTGGTCGAGGGGAGCGCCAACTGCCAACGATGCGGAACAGTCGAAGGAAACCGGCTTGGTCACGCTCTCATTGAAGCGTTTGCCCGTCAGGAAGAAGGCGACATCGCGTTTTTTCGCGCGTGTTAGCGGCATACCTTGGGTCGCCATGATTCCCGATTCGAGAGACTCAACAATGTGCTCAGGCGAAAACAACGCCAGCGCGCTTCGCCGAGGCGCCTCTAGAAGCGCGCCTTCGTGGCAACCGGCGCAGAGAAGCGCGTAGTCTGATGCTCCCGCGTTACGAGCAGCGTCGTCGTCAGTTTGTGCGTTCACTGCTGTAAATGGCAGCATCGTGAAGTATGAGGCTAAGGCTATCAGCTTTACTCTCGCGCTTTGACGAGTAAAGCGGGGCATCGCGGGCGGAGTATATGGCCGGCTTTTCAGCATTTCGAGCGACCCTATTGAATCGAGCGTGAATAGTTTAAATAGACTAAGAACCTTATCGGACTAGGCAAAAATGTCAATCGTGGCGCGAGTCCTGATAGACTTCGCTAACAAGAGCGTCAGCGAAGGCTTGGAAAGCTGCAAAAAAAATAGAAAGATAAGAAGATGCGCGTATGACTAATCAAGAACTAGTGCTGACTCTGACGAGCTGTGTATTTTTCATGTCTCTTGTGGCGTGGATAGCCTATCGACAGACCCGCGGGGAGGTAGCTACCCGGGAGGGATATTTTCTCGCCGGCAGGGGGCTTAGCGCAGTCTTCATCGCGGGGTCAATGTTGCTCACCAATCTATCGGCGGAGCAACTAATTGGCCTCAATGGTTCTGCGTACGGATTCAATCTCAGTAGTATGGGTTGGGAAGTGACAGCCGCGATTTCCACAATCGCGATGGCGTTTTTGTTCTTGCCCCGCTACCTCGCGGGCGCCTTTTCTACCTTGCCCGAATTTCTCAACGCGCGGTTCGATAGCGACGTGCGCCGCGCGTCGGTTGTACTGTTCATGGTTGGCTATGGCTTTGTCACTATTCCCTCCGTGCTCTATTCAGGGTCGATTGCCGTCCTGCAGCTTTTTGATATTCCGGCTATTACAGGGCTCGCCTATTCCCATGCTTTGGCGGTGACGATTATTGCGATCGGGAGTATCGGGGCTATTTATGCTGTTTTTGGAGGGCTGAGAGCGGTCGCCGTGTCCGACACTCTCAACGGTGTTGGTCTACTTATAGTTGGCATTGCGGTTCCACTGCTCGGCCTTGCCGCGCTCGGCGACGGCAGTATCTTGGCGGGTCTTACAGTAGTCACCACAACCGACACTGACAAGCTCAACGCCATCGGCTCGGCGAGTGATCCAACACCCTTTGCTACACTGTTCACCGGCATGATTTTCGCTAACCTCTTCTATTGGTGTACCAACCAATATGTGATCCAGCGAACACTCGGTGCGCGCAGCTTGGCAGAGGGACAGAAGGGGGTGCTTTTTTCCGGATTTTTTAAGGTTTTGGTGCCCTTTTTGATGATGCTGCCAGGCGTTATTGCCTACCATCTCTATGGCCCCGAGCTCGCGTCGATCGACCTCGCCTATCCCGCGCTCATTCGTGATGTGTTGCCGGTTTATGCGAGCGGTTTTTTCTTGGCCGTATTGCTGGGGGCGGTTTTTAGTTCATTTAATTCGCTCCTCAATAGCGCGGCAACCCTCTTTTGTCTCGATGTGTATGTGCCGTTCAAGGAGCGACTGAATCGCGGCGAGAAGGTGACGGATGCGCAGCTTGTACGCGTCGCAAAGTGGGCGAGCGTGGTAATTGCACTCTTTTCTTTTGTGGTAGCGCCTTTACTGCAATTTGCCCCCGATGGCCTCTGGCAGATCATTCGTATTTTTACCGGTTTCTACAACATACCGATAATCGCGATCGTAATTGTAGGACTGTTCACGCGTCATGTGCCGGCTCTCGGTCCGAAGCTGGTTATCGGTTTTCATCTTATTGCCTACGGGCTTTTGCAGTTTGTCTTTAAGGAGCAGGTGGCGATCCATTTTCTGCATCTCTACGCTATTTTGTTTTTCATCGAAATCGGTATCATGCTCTCGGTTGGATACTGGCTGCCGCGCGTTGAGTTATGGACATACACAACCGCGAGTCGCGTCGATATGAGTCCATGGCCACTGGCAGTTCCCTGTGCGGTGACTCTCTTCTCCTGTGTCGTTGCGCTTTATATTACCTTCTCGCCGCTTGGGCTTGTTGGTGCAGGTAGCGCAGCGTACGAACCGATTTTAGGTTTAGTATTTGCGCTGAATGCGGCGGTTTGGTGGCGTAGTCTTCGATCTGCTTAGCCACTTTAAATAAGAATGCCAATAGGGATTTTATGAGTATTGACACGATCAAACCGAGGTTGCGTTTCTTCGAGGGTGCGGCGGGACAGCAACATATTCCGGAGAGTGATAAATATCTCTATGCGGTTGCTCCACCTGTTCATCGTCTTGCAATCATCGGTACTGGGACGATAGGTCAGGAACATATGCGCGTGGCGCGGCTGTTAGGGCGTGCTGTTGTGCATGGGATTTTTGATAGCGAGCAGCGCAGCATAGACATAGCTCTTGCTAATTACACAGCGCAAGAGATGAGTCTCCCCGAAGAGCAGCGACAACCGGCGCCGATCGTTTACACGAGCCTCGAGAATGCCTGCAACGATGCCGCCGTCGATGCGGTGATGATCTGCACGCCTAATTACACGCATTTCGATGTATTAAAAGTGGCGATGGCGTCAGGTAAAGCGATTTTTCTTGAAAAGCCCATGGCAACGACGTTGAGTGACGCCGCTGCTACTGTCGCTTTAGCGCGTGATTATCACAGTTTTGTCCAGATAGGGTTGCAGTATCGTTATAAAGCGCAATATGTCGAGTCGCTTCACGAAGCGCTCGTGCGCAGGAGTGTAGGCGAGATTAGAATGATCAGCATGAGTGAATACCGGCCGCCGTTTCTCGATAAGGTAGGGCAATGGAATAAGTTTAACGACCTGAGCGGCGGGACGTTGGTAGAAAAATGCTGTCACTATTTCGATCTGATCAATTTATTTGCGGGCGTTCAGCCGACGCGAGTTTATGCAAGTGCGGGGCAGTCGGGTGTTTTCGATGCCTTAACGCGAGACGGGCGTAAAAGTGATATCGATGATAACGCCTTCGTCGTTATCGATTACAAAAACGGCTGTCGCGCAAACTTTACGCTCAACATGTGCAGCCCCGATTTCACTGAGGAACTGTGTTTGGTCGGTACTCAGGGGCGCTTGATCGCTACCGAACGCTTTGATGTGCATCATAGGCAGGAGGCGGCCACCAGCCTCAAACTTGAGTTGGGTGAACTCGGTTCATCGAAGGAGAGTGTGCTCGGTTATGCGTCGGTAATCGAGAGAAGTGGCCACCACGGGGCGACTTATTTTGAGCATGCGGCGTTCCTTGATCGGCTCGAAGGAAAAGAGCCCAACGAGTGCGGCGCCGCGACGCCATTGCAAGGATTGTGGTCTATGCTTGTCGCCAGTGCCGCGCAGGAATCGAGTAAGACTGGTAATGCGGTCGAGATGGCGGATTATATCGAGGCAAATGGCCTTGCCTCAGTGCTTGGCGAGAGCTTTGTAGCTAACTAGCCAGCGAGTGCCAAGCGCCCTAATTAAGTAAGATAACAAATGAGAGAATTAATGAGCATAAGTGAAACTGCAACGCTCGCTGTCGATGGCAAAGTTATGCCCGCAGTTGGGCTCGGACTTTGGAAAATTGAGCGCGAAGCTACCGCCGAGGCTGTGTATGCGGCTATCGGAGCGGGCTATCGACATCTCGACAGCGCCGCCGATTACGGTAATGAGCGCGAGGTGGGCGAGGGGATTGCAAGAGCGCTTGCTGCGGGATTGTGCTCGCGAGAAGAACTTTGGATTACCTCTAAGCTTTGGAACACATTCCATCGCCCCGAACATGTAGAAGCAGCGTGCAGGCGATCGTTGACTGACTTGGGTATCGACTATTTCGATCTCTATCTCGTTCATTTTCCTATCGCATTAAAGTACGTTGACTTCGATGACCGCTATCCGCCGGAATGGCTCTTCGACCCTGATGCCGAGGCCGGCTCGGCCACTGCGGGGATGCAGCACGATACGGTGCCACTGCATGCTACTTGGCACGCGATGGAGGGTTTAGTAGATAAAGGACTCGCAAGGCAAATAGGCGTCTGTAACTACTCGACAGCACTCCTTCATGATCTGATGAGCTATGCCCGTATTAAACCGGCCATGCTACAGGTCGAATCGCATCCCTATCTCACGCAGGAGGCGCTGCTTAGAACGGCCAATGACTATGGGATTTCCGTGACCGCGTTTTCGCCTCTCGGCGCGTTGTCTTATGTTTCCCTCGATATGGCGACACCGGCGGAAAGCGTTCTCACACAGCCGGCTGTGATTGCTGCTGCCGAGCGCACGGGGGCGACGCCTGCACAGGTGGTGCTTCGATGGGGTATTCAACGCGGCACGGCGGTGATTCCGAAAACGAGTAAGCCTGAGCGCTTACGAGAGAATCTGGCACTGGCAGGGTTCTCTCTGACTGATGAGGAAATGCATGCGATTAGCGCGCTTAATCAGAATCGTCGCTTCAACGACCCTGGCGTTTTCTGTGAGGCTGCGTTCGGTACTTTCCATGCCATCTATGATTAGGTTGTGCGCCTCGTTAACAATGACAATACAGGAATAGCGTGATGCAGGTTAGGCAGATAACACTCGAGGGGCAGCAGAACTACGACAGCGCAGGCGGCGTGTTTCCACTTATTTACAACGCGCGAGTAACATCAGCCTCTGATCCGTCGCACTCGGCGAATCAATCAGCAGACAAGGTTGAGTCAGCGAAACGGTGGATTGCTGAAAACCGTGAATCACTCATTCAGGCCCTTGCGCAACATGGTGCGGTGCTGTTTCGCGGGTTCGGTGTCCGAACAGACCTTGAGTTCGATGAATTAATCGGAGCGTTTGAATTGCCGAATTTCACCTATCAAGAGTCGCTTTCCAACGCAGTTCGTCGCAACCGAACCGAGCGCGTGTTCACGGCCAATGAGGCTCCCCCGTCCGTCAGTATTTTCTTGCACCACGAAATGGCGCAGACCCCGGTTTATCCATCGAAACTTTTCTTCTTCTGCGAACATGCTGACATGACTGGTGGTGCGACACCGCTCTGCCGATCGGACGTCCTGTTAGCTAGACTGTTAGAAGTTCGCCCGCATTTTGTCGCAGCCTGCGAGCGATTGGGCGTCCGCTATTCGAACACTATGCCCTACGAAGATGATCTCGCCTCTGGGCAGGGGAGAAGCTGGCGCAGCACGTTATCGGTGGCAGATGCGGCTGCGGCCGAAGAGAAACTCACTGGGCTTGGCTATAGTTGGCATTGGCAAGAAGATGGCCAAAGTCTCAGAGTGACCACGCCGTGCTTGCCTGCCGTGCGCGCGCTGGAAGATGGTCGGAAAGTGTTTTTCAATCAACTAATCGCTGCCTTTAGGGGTTGGAAGGATGCGCGCAATAGTGCAGAGAAATCGATAAGCTTTGGAGACGGGAGCATGATTGACTCCGCCGACATGGCCGTGGCGATAGCCCTTGCTGACGAATTGTGTTTCGATATTCAGTGGCAGGCCGGTGATTTCGCTCTCGTCGATAACTTCTTAGTAATGCATGGGCGTCGCCCCTTCGAGGGCGAACGCCGAGTGCTCGCATCGCTGGTGGGCTAGTCTCTTAGTTCGCGTGCATCGCCGATGCCGCCAACATTCTTCGCGTTGGTATAGCCCAGCTCTTGCAATGTTGCTAGAGCGATACCGGCGCGTTTGCCGGTTCTGCAGTAGACATTAATTTCTGCGTCTTTATCTAATCCTAACTCCGCAATGCGCAAAGCTATCTCCTCATGAGGGATATGCGCTGACCCTTCGATATGATCCTCGGCATATTCTGCGTCAGTTCTGACGTCTAGCCAAACCATCTGTGACGGTGAGCTTGCACAACTGGCCAAGGCGCTGAGGCAGAGAATTAGAAGGGCAGTGGCGAAACGGCGGTTATGAGTAAACCTAGTTAGTATGGAATTTAGCAATGTCATTTGATTCTCGATTTGACACCTCAGTAGCCGCGCTACTAGCGGTGATTTGTTGTTTTTGGGAGACGCATTATACCAATGTTCAGACGCCATCTGTTGATCTGGATGGCATTTACCTGTCGCCGCGCGCCGGCCGCTCTCAAGCATTTGTTATAGATTGTTACTTTGCAGCAGTTTTAACTCTTTCCTGCGTAGAAAGGCTTGTGTCTTATCACGATTACGCTATATTACGCGCCTATTTGGTAGGACCAGATTGGCCAGACCAATAGCTTGCTCCGATAAGCCTGACAACGCCCAAGAAACTGGGTTGAGGGATTCGTTAGGATCGCTCCCGATTGGACTGTCCAGATTGGCAGGTCCAGATTGGTATGACCAAAGTGGTCTAAAGCACGACCAAATCGCGTAATGAGCCGTATGAATTCGATAAGCCCGATAAAAGTGCCGCCCTTGATGACTCGCAGTCATGAAATTGCGGGTGTCCTGCGCGATGAAATTCTCCGTGGACAGTTTCGGCCAAGCGAGCGCTTGCCCTCTGAAAGAGACCTTGCAGCCCGCTTTGGCGCGAGTAGAGGCGCGGTTCGCGAAGCTCTATCTCAGATCGAACAGCTAAGGCTAATCGACATTCAGCCTGGCGGTGCGCGGATAAAGGAAGTTAACGACGCCAGTATCGCCGTTCTAGGTCCCCTCCTGGGAATGGGGTCGAAACCCGACGCGGACTTAGTCGATCAATTCCTCGATACCTTTTCAGCATTAGCGCGTTTTACGGCGACCAGAGCGATACCGAAACTCTCTGAGTCTCAACGAGCCGATCTCCTTGCGCAGCTGGATTCGATGACGCATGACATGAATAGCGTTGAGTCCCTGCAGCCAAAAATGCGCGCCTTTCTGATGACACTTGGTGGTATCGCAGACAATTTAGTAGTGCGCCTAATAAGTAACGATTTGCAGGCACAGTTTGTTGAGCGGATGCTTCAGCTGCATCCGCGTCCTAGCCTTAAGCCAGAGTTACTAAGAGAGTTGGTCTCCGATATGCGGTTGGGGGTTGAGAGCGGCGATGGAGAAGCTGTTGCTTCTGCGCTGGACGTTCATTTTTTGAGTATGCGCGCGTTAGTGGCTCAGGCCCTTGCGAGCGATTGAAACGAATTTACCTAACTACGCCTGTGCGGCGTCTGTCTCCGCATTTGGCATTGAGTTTTTAAGTCTTGGAGTTAGATATGAAGCGAGTATTGATGCCAATCGGCATTCTTTTGGGAAGCATTGTCATTACAGTTGTCTTGATTCGCAACCCAACGCGAGTTTCCGAATCGGCACCAGAAATTATCCCGATTAGCGTGCGCGTCGCAGAAGTGCGATCTGAATCTGTGCAATTGTTTATCGAGTCGCAAGGCAAGGCGCAGGCTGCTCGGCAAGCAAGCCTCTCATCTAACGTGCAAGGGCCGGTCGCGTGGGTATCACCCTCTCTGGAAGCCGGAGCCTATGTGAAAGCGGGTGAGCCGCTGTTGAGACTCGAATTGGCTGATTTTGAAACGGCAGTGGCGCGAAGCCGCGCGACCTATGAGCAGGCATCGGCCGAAGCAGCGTTCGCGGCTGCTGATCTTGCGCGCATCAACGAACTTGCTGCAAAGAGACTGGCCAGCGAGTCGGAACTTCAGAATGCTGAGCGCGCCGCGACCGTTACATCAGCACGTTTGGCCGACGCCGAAGCCGCGCTTGAACAGTCTGAACTCGATGCCGAGCGCTCAATACTCCGTGCGCCTTTCAACGCTGTTGTCGCTTCAAGAGATGTTGAACTAGGGCAATTCGTTAACCGAGCACAGAGCGTCGCGGTGCTATTTGACGCTGACAGTGTAGATGTACGTGTGCCATTGGCAATTAGGCAATTAGGCTATCTCGATGTCCCAATGGGTTTCCGTGGCGAGTTCGATTCGTCTCAGGCACCGCAGGTGGAATTGGTTGGTAGTTATGGCGGCAAACAATACAAGTGGGAAGGTAAGCTCCTGAGAACAGAGGCTACGATCGATCCGAATAGCAACACAGTGCAATCGATAATACGCATTGAGCAGCCGTCTGCTGATCTCGGCGGAGAAACTATTCCACTGCCGATTGGACTGTTCGTTGAGGCGCGCATTTCAGGCAAGCTTGTCGAAGATATTATTTTGCTTCCACGCTCTGCTATTCGTAACAACTCGCAAGTTCTCGTAGTGGATGCTGAAAACAAAATGTATTACCGCGATGTAGATATATTCCGCCTAGAGCAGGATCGCGTATTAATTAGTGGTGGCCTTGTCCCTGGCGAAAAAATCTGCACCTCGCCCATTCAAGCTGTGGTCGATGGCATGTCAGTGCGACCTGTCTTAGAGATGATCTAAGAACTAGGCAAAACCTTTAACACGCTAGCAGCATAAGCGCCCAAGGGCGCGTGGAGAAAGTCAGTGCGAACTCCCATAACGTGGTTTGTAAAAAATCCCGTAGCAACGAACCTTTTGATGATGATTTTTCTTGCGGGAGGGTTTGTTTCCTACCTCAATCTCAATCAAGAAGAATTTCCTGATATCGATTTCGGTGTTGTTCAGGTGAGCGTCGCCTACCTAGGCGCAACGCCAGATGAGGCTGAGTCAGCGATTTGCCTGCGTATAGAGGAGGCGCTTGAAGGCGCAGAAGATATAGATCGTCTCACCAGCACCGCGCGCGAAGGGGGTTGCGACGCCACAGTCGAATTAACCAGCGGTGCGGATCTCAATCGGGTTCTGAATGATGTGAAGGGGAAAATTGATGCGGTTAGCACCTTCCCCGTCGAGGCAGAGCAGCCGATTGTTAGAGCGTTTAGCGCGAGCGGCAACGTCATGACGCTCGCTCTTTCTTCTGATACCGACGACGCGAGTCTTAAACTTATTGCCGAGGAGATCCGAAATGACATCCTCGATCTTGACGGAATATCTACCGTTAATATCGCTTACCTGCGACCTTTCGAGATTTCTGTTGAGGTTTCTGAGACTACGCTGCGCCAATACGGATTGACGCTTAGTCAAATTTCGAATGCTATTGATCGCGCCTCACTAGACCTTCCCGGCGGCACGATCAAAACCGCTTCGGGTGAGATTCTGCTTAGAACGAAAGGGCAGGTTTACAACGGAGATGAATACGAAAACATCGTTGTGCAGTCTTACCCTGACGGAACGCAGCTGCGTCTCGGACAAATCGCAACGGTCAAAGACGGTTTCGAAGAAGGGTATCTCGACGCGCGGCTCAATGGCGTGAACGCGGCAATCATAGATGTCCTTAGAGTCGGTAATGAAGATATCGTGAAATCTTCGCAGCAGGTAAAGCGCTGGATGGCGTCGAGCGACTTTGATCTTCCCGAAGGCATGGCCTTAAAAATCATATCCGACTCGGCGATTTCAACGCAGGACAGAATCGAAACGGTTGCGGGTAACGCCTATACGGGATTGATGCTCGTGCTCGTGATTCTCGCCTTGTTTTTACGATTTAAGCTCGCGATCTGGGTCGCCGCGGGTATTCCCATCGCAATTGCCGGTGCGCTGTCTCTCTTCCCCTCGGTCGGGCTGACCATTAGCTCGCTCACTGTGATGGGCTTTATTCTGGTGTTGGGTATTATCGTCGACGATGCGATCGTTGTCGGTGAACGTATTCATGCCTTTGAGGTAAAAGGTTTTTCCAAAGAGGACGCGGCGATCGAGGGTACTATCGAGGTGTCAGTGCCTGTGATTTTCGGTGTTTTGACGACTATCGCCGCCTTCTTGCCTATTCTTCTGCTAGGCGGGCAGTTGGGTGCGTTTTTCAACACGATCGGCGGAGTAGTGGTTTTCTGTCTTGTCGCGAGCCTCATCGAGTCTCAACTCATCCTCCCTGGCCACATAGCACATAGAAAGACAGTCGGCTATCTGGGTGACGGTTCGCGCTTGGTCCTTGCATGGCAATCTTTCCAAGGGCGCTTGGCGCAGGGCATGGAAGATTTCGCTGAATATCGATACAAGCGAGCGCTAAAGAAAATACTCAAACACCGCTATGCAGCATGGGCGACCGCGACCGGCGTCATCATGGTGACTTTCGCGCTTATGTTAAGTGGACGAGTTGGGCTCCAATTCTTCCCTTCTATCGAGGGCGATACTGTTTGGGGCACGGTAGTCATGCCTGTAGGGGTACCCGGCTACATCACAGAGAATGCTGTCGATGTGATTGAAGAGAAAGCCATGGAATTGGCGGCGGAACTCGAAGCGGAATTAATCGACCTGAAAGCGAACGGAAAAGCACCTCAGACGACTGAACGCGTTGTTGATAGTGTTCTCACGATAATCGGCGGCCGTGCACCTCGAGGCGGACCTTCTTCGCCTGGTCGTGGGGGTTCAGGTAGCAGCGAGGTCGCAGAAGTTGTCATGTATCTTTCTCCGTTCTTCGATCGCGGGGAAATAAGTTCGGCAGAGGTGCGCGATCGCTGGCGTGAAAAAGTAGGCAGTATTCCAGATGCTCTCGAGCTAACCTTCGTCTCTGATGCGTTCTCTGCTGGAGATGCCATAAACTACCGGTTGGCCGGACGTAATGAAGAGAATTTAAAAATAGCGGCAGCCGAACTGCGCGCTGAGCTCAACCGCTACCCCGGTGTTTTTGATGTGTCTGACTCGTTTCGAGCGGGTAAACAGGAAGTCCAGATACAGATTCTGGAACGAGGGAAAACCCTAGGCTTGACCTTGAATGACATTGCCAATCAGGTTCGGCAGGCATTTTTTGGTGCAGAATCACAGCGGATTCAGCGTGGCTCCGATGACATCAGGGTGATGGTTCGATACCCAGAGGAAGAGCGGCAGTCGCTCGCTAATCTCGAAAATTTACTAATAAGAACGCCTTCAGGTGCAGAGGTGCCGTTTCTAAGTATTGCTGACTTCACGCTGGGCAATAGTTACTCGAGTATTAATCGGCAAGACGGGCGTCGGATAATCACGGTTCGAGGTGATGTCGATAGAACGGCCGTTGCACCCGACGAAATTCGGCGCGACGTAATTCGTAAATTTCAGTCTAAATGGCAGCGCGAACTTGATGTCGAGCTGGTAGTAGGCGGCGAGAGCGAGCGTCAGGCTGAGTCGTTTGGCGATCTTCTGTCGACGTTCCCCATCGCGATGATGGTGATTTTTGCGCTGCTCGCGATCCCGCTGAAGTCTTATTTCCAGCCTTTGATTATCATGAGCGTGATTCCATTTGGTGCTATCGGTGCAATCTTTGGTCACTTCATTATGGGAGCTGATCTCGTATTTTTCTCTGTGCTCGGAATCATTGCGCTTAGCGGTGTGGTGGTGAATGCAAGCCTGGTGCTTGTGGTTTCGGTCAATCGCCTGCGAGAAGAGGGTATGGGAATGGTCGATGCGGTCTCTACCGCGGGCGCGCTTCGTTTCCGGCCTATATTTCTTACCTCGCTGACGACGTTTATTGGTCTGGTTCCGTTAATGATCACGGCAAACCCTGCGACGTTCTTTGTCGTGCCAATGGCGATCTCTCTCGCATGGGGTGTGTTATTTGCAACCGCAATCACACTATTCCTTGTGCCCTGTCTCTATTTGATTCTGCATGATTTTGCCGGGCATACAGATTCTGACGAGGAACGCGCGAAAGCCTATGAGCACACACCAAAGGCGTTGGTCGAAAATTAGTTCTTGGTTGTCGCCTGAGGGCATTGCATCCCAATGCCCTCAGGTAATAGTCTAAGCCCTTGGTATACTTTCAGCTAACCACTCTCATTGGATTCGACTATGACGCGCCTCTATTCGCCTCTGCTAAAGCCCTTTCTACTTCTAAAACCCGCTTACATTTCAATGGCAGCGTTAGCCGCCAGAAATATCACAATCGCAGGTGTACTGATCATGAGCTCTGCACTAGTCAATGCACAGGTAAACCGCATAGATATTATCCGTCCCGATGCACCGAGCTTAGCTGCGTATGGTGAATTTGATATTGGCGTGCGCACACTTACGGTCACGGATCCCGGTCGAGTAGACGTGCTTAATACGCAGCGCGGCGCTGAGGCTGCGATCTACGACCGCTCATTAACGCTCGAGGTCTGGTATCCCGCTCTACTTGCAAGCGGGCAATCACGAGGAGGAGAGTATCGCGCAATTACTCGTAACCCAGAGATTACCGCGGTGCTTTCGGGGCAGGCTGTAAGAGACGCGCAGCCAGACACGCGTTCTGGGGCCTTCCCCTTGGTCGTCATCTCTCACGGTTACCCGGGCAATCGATATCTGATGAGTCATCTCGGCGAAAACCTTGCCAGCAAGGGCTACGTCGCTGTCTCCATCGATCATAAAGACAGCACTTACGATGATGCTCAGGCATTTTCGAGCACTCTTTATAATCGCCCGTTGGACCAACGTTTTGTGATCGAGGCCATGGCGCAACTC
>Ga0213868_10001588_pt1 | contig 21996 bp, 16 predicted proteins | sample PICome_9_FD_160087 | JGI IMG/M metagenome (GOLD analysis project Ga0213868, IMG submission 160087) | Coastal seawater microbial communities near Pivers Island, North Carolina, United States - PICO127 | ecosystem: Environmental > Aquatic > Marine > Coastal | place: USA: North Carolina...
TAACACCCCAATCATCAGTGACTGGTGATTTATGGTCTCCACCCTCGTTATATGATATTAAACCTCCAGTTTGCACTATGACTCGAGTAGACTCATATGTAGCTTGTTTAGTGTCTAAAAACCCTTGCGAAGTGTAGTTAGTTGAAGCCATTGCTGCAGCATCAGTCTCTTTGTCTACACTTATATCTAACACTTTAAATTCTCTAGTTCCAGTTCGTATTCTAGTTGTATCATTGTTTGGCACTATAAATGATCCAGAAACTGTTCCATTTGCATCTGTAACGAGTGTTGAAGATCCTGATGGGTGTATTGTTACATCACTTAGTGTATTACCAAAATCAGAATCTGTGTCTGAATAATGTTGGAACAAAGTAGGACCGCCGCCACCGTTTGTTAAGCTTGTAATATTGACTCCGTCTAAGAAAGTAAATACTCGTGTATTAGGTCTTAAACCTTCAGCTCTAAAATAAACTTTTCTTGATCTCATAAAATTTGCTGTTGTAGTTTCAATAATTCTATCATTTACTATATTCAACAACGTTTCTCCAGTTGCAACTGCAGGAACAGCATCTTTACCACTATTTCCAGCCCAGTTTGCGATGTGATCATTAAATTGATAAGCGGGTATAGGTGAAATAAGAGTGCCTCCTTGAATTATCTTGTCAGGAACTCTTTCTACATCTCTCCATTCATCAGAAGAAGGTGACAGTGTAATTGTTCCTTCATATATAGTAACTGAAAACGGATTAACTTTAACAGCTTTACTTGCTGTTGTCTGATTTATGTATTCACTTTGATCATACTTTATATAAACGTTATCACCTCTTTTTATAGTGTTAGTAGATGATGCTGAATCATATGTTAATCGTATTTGATCATGTCTTGTCATAGGCCTTACTACTCGATTTGTAAAATCAGTTGAAGCTCTATATTCATACGGCACTGACATTTCTGCACCGCGATGATCTTTAAATGCATCTACAAAAAAGCCACTCTTAGTTCTATCATTTCCAGAAGAATCTAAAACTTGTAAATATTTAGTATCAGTTTCTAATAAATTTAATGTAGTTGTTTCTTCAAGTCTCTCTACTCTGTTTTCTAATTTACCTATATCTTTCATAGTAAATCTTTTAAAATTGTATTTTGATAAAGACACGTCAGAATCATTTAGTACACCAGGATTCATTATTATATCATATAATGGTAAACTACCATCTGGAGTTACAGGCAAAATCGGATTAAATCCAGGAGCTCCGAATACAAAATCTAATTTTGAGTTTTTATCTATGACTAGTTTTGCTGGAGTAGCTAAATTGTAAGTAACATCTGCAGTTATAGTGCTTCCATCTTGAGGAGTTTCTAACATAGTTGCACCACTGGTATTAAAGTTTCCAGCAGAATCTGATACTGACCTAAAATCTATGACATCTCTTAAATTTATTAACTGGCCTCCACCTAAATTATAATTAGGTATTTTATCATAATCAACTTGACCAGCATACGAATTTACAGAAAAGTAATCTCCACCGCCAGTTGGATCAAAGAATTTGTATTTCATAGAAACACTTCCAGACGGCGCCGATTGACCTGATCTTAATATTAGTCTACCAACATCATAATGTGATGGGCGTTGACCGTTGTCAACAATAAACCTCGTTGCATAGCTTTCATTACTGTCAGATGCATTAACAATTTCATCTACTTCATAAATATCTGCACGTTTCATATTAACAAATTTAAAACCTGCACCATCTGATTCAACAGTATTTGTTAAAGTCATATTTGTCAATGTTTTAGTTTTAGGAGTTGTTTGTGTTTTACTTACAAATGCTGCGAGTTCTATATTAGAAGAACTTGAAATAGTTGCAACATCTGCAGCTGTTCCAAAGTTTGCAGTACCACCTGTTGGTGCTGAAGCACTAGGTGTTAAAGAATATGAAGGTGTAGCTGCCGATACATCACTATCTGCCTTTGCAAAAACAAAATCACCTGTCTGTGTATAAATTTCTCCAGCTGTTGTTAATCCCGTAAGTGTTACTACACCCGAACCATTTGCAGACAGAGTTGGAAATCTTCTTTGAGCTGTGTAAGTTAAATCTGATAGAGCTGTAGGCCTTGGATTAGGTAATGAGAAAAAATTATATTTTTCATAAGGTTCTTTTAGTACACCTTTAGAGTTTTCAAGTGTAATATTAAAAAAGTTACTAGTAGATGTGCCTATACTTTTGACATCTCTAAAAACTTCGCCAGAATTAAGATTAATATCTATGAGATGCATTTTTAAATTAGTACCACTTTTAGTTATTGCTTTAACTCGTGCTGTACCAATTGTACTTCCACCATGCGTGACAGCTGATCTTAAATTCATTTCTTCTAATTGATTGAAGTTTGGTATACCTTTTGTTTTTCCTAAACCGCTATGTGCCACATCTACAAATACATATGCTCCATGAGTTGCACCCACTGGTTCGTTGTTTACAGTGGTCGTTACAGCTGGTTTTGTTATTCTAAAGGTTGAAGGTTTTGTTACAATTGATCTAAAACCTCTAACCACTGCAACACCGTCACTAACATTTAAAAGTAAATGTGTGTTTTGTGAATCTAAGTCAAATCTAGCAGAGAAAGGTTTGACTATATAATCACCAGAATTCTCTTCTATTCTCTTTGCAATAAGTTCATTAGGTATATTATATGAATTTGTTGTGGCAACTGCACTATATATCTGACCTTTTTTAATTGTTGCAACATGAACAAAGTTATCACTTGATGTCATTTCACTACGTTCAGCTATTGTAAGCGTTATACGATATCTATCAGCGCCTGGAGCAGAAACATTCGGAACACTTCCTTGATTATCGTATAATGCATTGTTATCACTTGCAGTTACAACGTCTTCAACTGTTTTAAATCCGATATCAGTATCTGGTATATCAGTATATTTTGATATTATCTTAGATTGATCTTGAGTTAATACAAAATTACCTCTTACATAATATATACCGCCTAAAGCCGTAACTTGTGTTCCTTTTCCAGTTGATGGATCTGCTATTGTAGAAAGTTTTACTTTTAAATCAGTTCCGTCTGACACATCCATTACTTCGTTACCAGACATTCGTTGTGTTACAACATCAGTGCTGCCTTGAGCTGAACTTGTGTTTGTGTACTTAACATAAAGAGTTGCAGGATCACTGCCTACTGCAGCAACCACTTCTAGTATTGTTGCAACTATTGATGAAGTTTGCCCTGTTACAGTTTTACCTACAAGTGTTGTTATATCTGTTGGTAAAACATGCGATGGATCAGTTGTATCGAGTTTTATAAATTCATATTGAGGATTTACATTTACTCCGCCTGGTTTTACTACAGCACCTTCTTTAAATACGTTATTACCAAATCTTTCTATTTGACTTTGCAATATCGTTTGAAGTTGTGTTAACTCTCTTGCTTGTAATCCAACACCTGTATTGAATAATATTCTATGATAGTTATCACTATCACGAAAATCATCTTTATATGTGGTTGCTAAACTGGTTTCTGTGAATGTTGTCGCCATATTAATATCCTATTATAGTGTAACTACTACTTTAATATCTTCTGTTTGTGTAGAAGTTCTAATAACTGGTGCTCTATTTTCTATATATAAAACTTCTCCAGAAGTGTTAATGTATAACTCATTTGAATCTGCAACTACAGCAATTGTTCCGGTTTGACTTCCTTCGTCAGTAAGAGTATCTCCTACTGAGAACGGTGTATAACCGGTACTGTCGGTTTGATGATAGTAAACTTTCATACTAGAGGCAGCAAAATTTACTTTTTCATTAACGTATGCTTTTGCTGGTGGTGTTAAGCTATTTGTAATCAATTCGTCAATAGATAATTGATTTCCAAAAGCTGAATCCACTTGTAAATATTTTAAAGCTTTAGCAGTAGTTGCAGTAAGAATTGTTCCATTAGCTGAGTCAGTACGTGGATTTCTAATCAACATTACTTGTCTGTAGTCTTGACTAGTTCCTGTTAAAAAATCTCCATTTTCTGTTCCAGCTGGTTTAGAGTTAAACATCAATGATGTAGCTTTCAATTCATCTCTTGGATCTGCACCAATTCCATCAGGTGGACCGAGCACAGCTCTTGCTGTTGCACCGCTTCCACCGCCACTTGAAATTGTAACTGTTGCATTTGTAAAATTCTTCCCTGAACCTGCACTTTCATTTAACATGTCAATCTTAACAATTTTTTCACCTGATACAATTGCAGTTGCTTGTGCACTATCACCTATAGCGCCACCGTTTCCTGTTATTGTAACAATAGGAGTGCCTGTGTATCCTGACCCTTGATTCTCTACTACAATATTAAGTATTCTACCTGCATCTGCAGAGTCTTGCGCAGCTTTTTGTTGTATTTCAAACGTATCGCTGGCAGTGGTTACAAGTTTAACTGGAATAAAGTTAGCCGATAAGAATGCAGCTGTATCACTACCAGATAATCCATATAAAAACCTCCAAGTGTACCCATCTGAAGTTTTAAATGGTTTTGGTGATGTGCCAGTAGGTTTAACTGTTGATTTATTTATAGTACCAGTTCCGCTTTTGCTTTGCTGTAAACAAATATAAACATGGTTATCTTCAGTAAGAACATAATAAGTATTTGATGGTATTGTGCTATAATCGTCATCATAACCGCTATATTCGCTACCAGAGCTCCAATTGTGTCTTGGTATTACAAAGGATGTTGAGCCTACAGCTTTTACGGATTGTAAAGCATTTTGTGCTTCTCTTATTGTTTTAGGTGTATCTGTCGGCGTTGGAACAGTTTCGGTTGAGTTCCATTGATCATTTTTTCCAATACCTATATAATATCTTGCAGTTAAACCTGAAGCTTCATCAAATATTTTTTGCATGAATTGTTTTTTAAACGAGTCTGTTATTATTGCTGACATATTCTATTCCTTATGATACCGTTACTTCGCCTTGGTTACCTATTAAGAACCAATTAGTTCCATCCCAAATACAGGTACAACCATCATTTTGTGCTAATACAAACTTAGTGCCTTGAGCAAAATTTGCAGGTGTAACATGCATTGCACCTGCACCTTTATTTGTAAAAATTTTATATTCACCTACTGTTGTTCCATCAGCTAATGATACATCTAGTTGAGAACTTTTATTTCCTATTATTAAAGTTGCTGCTGTACTTGCCGCACCGTTTGCAGTTATAGTTGAAGAACTAAAAGCTGCCTTATTTAATTCTACCGAACCTGTACCTTTAGGTGCCATTATAATATTTAAATTAGCTCCACCTCCTGTTGCAGAAAGTGTAGGACCAGTAGTTGATGCACCGTTTGCAATTGTTAATTCGTTTACTGCACTTCCAGTTTTTACAAATTTAATTAATTCGTTACCTGTTGAATCTGATATTTGTGTACCAATTTTCGGATTATTTATTAATGGTGAAGATAATGTTTTATTAGTTAATGTATCTGTTGTGGCTCTTCCTATAAGTGTATCTGTTGATGTAGGTAGAGTTAATGTTCCTGTATTCTTTATTGATGCGATTATTGGTGCTGTTAGTGTTTTGTTAGTTAACGTCTGAATTGCATTGTCAAGTGTAATAATTCCTGTAGAATCTGGTAATGTAATAACATTGTCCTGTGTAGCGTTTGTTGCTTTTAATCTTGTTTCAAAATCATTGGCACTTGAACCTTCAAATGTTACTGCATCATTTTCTAAAGTGATTTGTGTTGATAAGTTACTACTATCACCTCCACCGAGTAATGCATATACTTCAGCAAAGTTTGAATTTATCTTTGTTCCGGCTTGTCGTAATGTATCACCATTACCGTCATTAGCTGAACTGCCTATACCAATATTTTGTCTAGTCATTTAATCTTCCTAATAAGTTCTATTTATACATAAAAATAATCGTTATGTGTTAAAAGATGAATCGAACTGTGCGTTATCCATTGTCTCAAGAGTAAGTGAGAAATCTGGTGCAGCTGCTTCAGCACTATCACCTAATGCACCAACAAAGTCTTTTCCTTGGCCACTATCATCAAATGTAAATGAATTAGGCGTAATGATTTCTTCAACGTTTCTATAAAATCCCTGAAGTTGTAAAGCAGTAAGTGACTGATATACACTAATTTTTTGGTCAAGGCCTACTCTGATAGATGTTCCATCAGAATCAAGCAGTGCAGTCATTTGTGTAAATGGTACAAATGCTGATCCAATTCCAATGCCTTCTAGTACTCTAGATGCACTATCGAGATTTGCTAATGGTGCAGATGCATTTCCTATAGCTTCAGTGTCTGTTACAACACTTCCTGCAATGTAAAACCCTGCAGGATGCACAAACTTTTTATATAGTTCTATCCAAGTGGTTTGCGATAATGGGCTTTTTATTAATATAGAATAAACCTGGTATAGCGCATTATTTCTAATAAGTTTATTTGATTCTGCACCAATTCTGCTTAGTGGTCCAGCAGAATCATGGCCTACCGTAAATATATCTCTCTTTGGATATTCTACTTCTGCATTTTGTTGAAAGAAAGCTCTAAAAAATTCTTCAATTGAAAACCTACTACCTTTAGTTCTATGTAATTCGTGTATTCTTTGTGCATAAAAATTAGGATCAGTGAAGTTGTCACCAGTGTTGCCTGCAGCTATTTCTGATATCAATGTACTTAAAAGCTTTGAAGGTACTTCTTGAGTATCACGTGTTTGATATATTTGTCTTAGTTGATTATCAAAGGAACTAACATCATCTGAATCTAAGTAGTCATAATACTTTTCTAAAAAAGTGACGAGCTTTGGAAAATCTTGTGTAAAAAATTCAGGTAAAGCATCACGTACTTTTCTATGGATAAAGTTACGTGGTCTACGATTTTGATGATATTTAATTTCAGCCATTAGTAACTCGAACTCGTTGTGCTATTAGAACTTCCACCCAGAGAAACTTGAGTTTCTTGATAGTCAAGTACCGCAGATGCCTTTGAAGCTGCAGCATCAATATCTAAAACAGTAGCTCTCAGTGGTCGTATTGTACTTTGATTTGCAGGTGTGGCTGAGAATTTAATTGCATCTCCTGAAAAACTTGTAGGATTGAATCCAACTAAATCAACTCTTCCAGCTACAGTATTGTAAGAACCTATGTTATCAACTGCTACTACTCCATCGGTGTTTACTATCTGTAAAACATTAGAGTTTAGCCTATTTTCAATTGTACATTCTCTTGAATTGAAAATAAATCTTGAAGATGTTATAATTTTAAATGTATCATTTGATGCAGCCAATGCTACAGGAAATGTTATATTATAATTTTTAGCTATGCCTACAGATGGTATCAACTTTTGTTGAACTTTTATTGTCATTTTTGTGTTTAATATAGCTTCGTCTATATCATCAATAATAGTTAATAAATTTGATCTTCTAAACACACTTCCAAATTTTTTTAAGTTATTTGCAAAGAATGTATTGATGTTTGTTTGTATTAAATCTTGTGTAGCACCTGACGTACTACTAGTTAAATCCGGATCAAAATTAAATGTAGTAGTTAATTCTAAAAATGTAGTTTGTGGATCTATAAACACCGTATCGATACTAGCAACTGCAAAATTATCCGTTAACTCACTTATGATTCGCGTTTTAACGTCTAACTGAGTTGCATCATCAACATCTGATTTAAATTTTGTTGACACGTACACTCTACCGTAAACAGGAGGATCGTTGTCTGCTCCGCCCCAAGATGTAACATCATCGATGTATGATCCATAATTAGTTAAAATTTGTGCAGTGTAATCTTCAGCTGTTACCATTCGTCTTTGAGATGTAAAATATAAAGGAGCATTTTGTCTGATTGATTCTATGCCTTCTCTAAATGATCCACCAGCTGCAGCCGATGTAGTAGTACTTACAACATTAACACCACTCACTTGTGCTGTTGTTGAAAAGATACTTGCTCCGTTAGCATCAGGTCCTTTTGTAGATAAGTAATCTATTACAATTTTATTACCTGCTTCTGGAGCTTTTCCTGTGCTTATACCATCTCCAAATATTACTTCATAATACCCGTTAGGTACTTCTTTAATTTGATAATGTGTGGAAGCAGCAGTTATTCTAGTTGCCTCTTTAATGTTAGTGTAAGTATCAAAGGTAGAACCACCTGCATCATCAAATACTCTAACACGTATTGTAGTCGTATCCATAGTTAAATCAGGTATGACATATATCTGTGAATCAGTTGTGTCGCCTACAAAGAATGTTTTTGTTTTTTCTATTCCTTCATAAATTGGAATATCCGATAAGCCTTGAGATGTTTTAAATATGTATGTTCCTGACGAATTAGGCACTGCAGTATATGCTTCTCTTGTTTGAAAAGTATAACTAACACTGTCTATTGAAGTGGTGAATTGTGTATTTCTTGGTAAAGTAATAAGGCTCGGTCTGTTAGCAGCATCTGCTATAGTGATGGTGATTGCAAGTTTAGCTAGTGATGAAGCATAAGATCTTGGAACATAACCTAAAGCTTCTGCATGAGATATAATAGAACTTCTTAATTGTGCAGTATTTAAAAAACTTTCATTAAGTGCAAAGTTAGTTGTCAATCCATTAAAGTGTGTATTGTAAGCTAATACATCTAGTATGTTACTTAAACCAGAAGCTTCAAAATCATAATCAGCAAATTCACTTTGTCTTTTAAAGTAATCTTTAAGTCGTGTTTTGATACTATCGAAATCGAGATCTGTTGATGTTATTGTTGTTGCCATTTATCTTAACCTTGTTAAATTTAATTCTACTGAATCTTGTTGTAAAGTAGCTACTATTAAAAAATTTACTTTAACTCTTACTTCGTGCATATCTGGACTTACTACGCTCGTAATATTTATTACTCGAGCTCTCGGTTCAAACGCTTCAATGGCGCTTGCAATATCACTCTCTAAATTTACATCATCTATTTCAGTGCTCAATCTAAACAGCATGGCAGAAAGGTTACCACCAAACCTATGCATAAAAGGTCTTTCAGTAAAATTAGTTAATAGTAAATTTCTCACTGCTTGTTTTACAGCGGCTCCACTTGTTTTTTTAAAAACATCTGCAGGTAAATTTATGCCATCACTATCTAATCCTATAAATTTTGCAGCAAATGATAGATCAATATCTTGATCAACACGTTTTCGCGAAACAGCTATAGTGTTTTTATTAAGATTTCCATCTTCATTCGAAAAAACTCTTGTAGGCATTCTGTTTCCTTAAGTATTTGTTCTATTTATACATAAAAACATCAGTAATTTCCTAAGCCTGCAGATGATGAGCCGGAACTAGTTCCACCACTTGAAGAAGTACTTACTTCATTAGAAGGATATAGTGTGTATATATTTGCATTATAATCTGACTTAGCATGATTTTGATTTGATAGAGGCATATAGAATTCTATTTCCGGATATTCTGTAAATGTGTGCTTGTGGAATGATTCACCAACTTTACTACTATCTAAATAAATCGGATAGAAATAACCTTTTTGGTCTGATGTACTTCCAAAATTACTTGTACCATAAACTGCATAAGGTTTAGATTCATCTAATGGCTGTGGTGCAGATGAAGTTGTTGTTTCTTCTTCACCAACTTCTAAAAATTCACCTGTGGCTTGAACAGCATTATTAAATCTTGTTTCAATAACTTCATTATATGTTACATTCCATGGTGCTATTATTTCAGGCATGATTAGCACTATATCAACATGCAATCTACCATTTGTATTGTAGCTGTCATAGTTTAATATTATCTTATCATAATCTATATTATTTTTAAGATAAACCGCAAGATCGAATGTTTTATCAAATGCTATTTCTCCATCATCACCAATCAATTCATACACTACAGCTCTTCCATTTGTTTTTAAGTAATTTATACCATCTGTTACATCTAAATCTTCGTTTGGCCCTTCTCTATAAAAACCTTCAGATACTACTAATCTAAAATTTTCAAAACCTTTTGCACCTCGTAAACCCGGTGATGAATTTATTGATTGCATTACTTGAGCATGTAAGTAATATTGTTTAGCTAATAACAGTTTATCAGGAGTTGCTAAATGATTTAAACTACTAGGATCACTGTAACTACCTAAAAATTTAGATAGTGTAATACTATGTGCTAATCGTGTACGTCCTGTTATTTCAGATTGAAAAGTTGGATCGTATTGAGAATCAGGTAATATATCTTGTGTACGTGCCATTATGTGTTGTATACTTTCGATTTAGGATTAGAAGGTCCCATAGGTTCATTTCCTCTTTGTGATTTATCTTTAATACTTACAGACTTTCCAAATTTTGGTGGAATAGTATTTGCAAAATCTTTTGAAACCAATCCTTCTGATATAACCTCACCAACAAATGTTTCATTAGCAAGAGTCTTAGGATCACGTAACTTTGATCGAGTAGATTTTGCATTCAAATCAGTCACGGTTATTCCGCCATAGTTTCTACTTCTATCAACTGTAAATTTTAAATCATCAAACGTATCTATTTCAACTTGTCTAACACCATATTCTGGATTAGCTAACGCAGAATTTATTTCAGTTGATGTTGGTCTTGCTGTTTGAACAGTATCAGTTGCAGTGTTTGTTGGAGCTGATGCAGATCCGCTTGCGCCGATAGCTCCTGCTGTTCCAGATTTTTGAGCTTCAACTGCTTTATCAGCTGTGCCTTTAACATCACCATGAAATGTTGGTGCAGTTACACCATTAGTAAAAGTTGATGATTTGCCGAATATATTTTGTGAATAAAAAGTTACTTGATCGCCACCTATTGTTCCAGTGTTTCCAACTGCAGTTAAACTTGTTGCAGTAATGTTTATATCTGGTGAAGATGTAATTATCTTTTGTTCACTTGTCATAACTAATTGTCCGCCAGCATCTAATTCAATTATGCCTTGAACATTGTTTTCATAATTACCTTTAACTATTTGGTTTTTATCACTTAAGACTGTTTGTGTATCTGTACCTAAAACCGTTTCAGCTTTGTTTTGACCTATGTCTGTAGTTTTATTTTTAGTGACGCTTTGTATTGAATTACTTTTTATTATTTCTTCTTTATCACCTACAACGTTTACATTAAAATCACCACCAACTTCTAAATCAAAATCACCTGCAACTTTCATTTTTAAATTACCATTATATACTACTTCACCATCGCCTTCAACTATGACTTTTTCATTGGCCGCTACAATTCTTAATGCATTATTTGTAGAACTATAAATTACAGTTCCGTCTGCACGCATCTCTACGCCTGAACCAGTTCTATGTCGAATCATAACTCTTTCACGGCCATTAGTATCATCATATTCTATTATATGACCTGATGCAGTTTCTTTGACTTGATTTTCTGGATATTGTGTAGAAGGCTCATCATTTAATTCTAAATCAACACCAGGCACACTTCCACCAATATACACATTTGCAACACGTGTACCACGTGCAATATTGTTTACTCCAGAAACACCTACGTATTCTTTCCTAGGAAATCTTTTATCTGGGTCTGATCTTCCATCATCTGGATTTTTTATAGATTCAAATTCTCTAGGATCTATATCATCAATTTCAGCCATTAAGTACTCCTATTTTGTTTTAAAGTAGAACCAAGAGTTTTAACACTATTTGCATCTGTATTAACTTTGTTAACAATATTATTAATCAACTTATTGTTTTCTTTCATTTTAGCTTGAGCTGCTTTGTAATCTGTGTCGAAATTTGCTTTTAAATCTCCATCAGGTAAATTTTCAGCACCAAATTTATCACTTATTGCATTTTTGCTATCACCGTTTAAAGATGCTAACGCAGCACCTGCTTTCTTAAACATTCCATTAATATCGTTATTAAATCTTTTACTTTCTGCAAGATCCGTAATAGTTTTATTTGCCTCTGCATAAGATACAGGTTTTTGTATTGTTGATGATGTTTTAGCAATAGTTGCAGGTCTTGTTACTGCCGTTTGAAGCTTCGGTGGAAACTCATCAAGATCAGTAAGATCGTCATACCTATACACAAATCTATATTTAGATTTTACATTTTGTCTTACATCAAAAGTATTTACTACACGATCACTTGCTTCACTTGTACCATATACACCACAATCTGGAAATACTGTAAACCAAGCTTTTAAAAATCTATCATATGTTTCAAATTGTTTAGCGTTAGGAGGTGATCCGCCAGAAAGTATACTTAGTTGTGCACCAGTTTTATAAAATCTTGGATATGCTATAGGTGTACGAGTTTTATCTATTGGTCTTCCTCTCTGTAAACTTCCATCTGTTAAAATTAAATAATGAGAGTTTATTCCATATTCGTTAGGTCTTATTGATATTCTTTCAAGTGCGGTTTCTGCTGCAGTTTTACCGTCAGCAGCTGTATTTGTATTTTCGATTTCTCTTGTTAATACACGTAATTGGGCTTTTTTAACTCTTTCTTGCATATCTTTAGCATTAGCTTTTTCTGGAAGACCGGTGTATTTTTTAGGTTCATGAATAAACAATCCTCCTATAAAATCATCACCATCATTCTTTGGACCTCTATTACAATTTTTAAATTCTGTGATTAATTCTTCTACGGAACTAACGAAAGTAAATTCATAACTTTCAGGTGTTGCGTATCCAGCAAATGCATTTTGATCTTGCAATACATATGATATTTTCGGTGTACTAACACTTACTAAGTTTCCTCTACTCATGTAATCAGCTACATTAGTTTGACTTCCACCAGATTCAATTAAATCTAAAGCGGCACCAGCAATTCCAGATATTCCATTTTTAATATCACCAAATGCACTTGATACTTTATTCAACAAACCAGCTACAAATTGCGCACCTAAATTTTGTTTACTTCTACCTAATCCAGAAAATGCTGCAAGTGGATTTAAGTTAAAGCCTGCTGAATTCAATTTGTCTTTTAATTTATCTTTATAAATCTTGGATGAAGTTTGCACAGCAACTGTTGAAGGATTGTTTTCTGGTTTTAAAGATTCAATAGTCCTTGATGGACTTATAGAAACATTTGATGCATATGTTCTTATTTTCTCTGGAGAAAGATTTGAAAAGTTTTTTTGCATTTGTTTAAGTAAAGATGCTGGAGATCCACTAGTAACTATTTTTTTCAATGAACCTGAAGCTGCAGGTGCAACACCGAATATACTCGTGAGTTGAGATGCATTAGTAGTATTTAATGTTAAACTTCCATCACCCGCTGATCCTGTTAGTTTAACTGGCATTGCTCTTTTAGTTATTGTTTCGCTTTCTTTAGCAAATGGTGTTAAAGATTTAAATCCATTGACTTCTTTTAAATTACCAATGGTTGTACCTTCGTTACTAATTTTATTAGTTTGTGTATTTTCTAATTTTGTAGAAAAGAAAGGTTGATTGTTTTTAGCAGCTCGATTAACATCTTCTTTTGTAATCAACTGACCAAACTGATCTCTTTGTGCAAAACCAGTTTCTGAAAATGAAACTTCAACTTTATCAACTGCACGGATTAAATTTATTATACCTGCAACTTCATTATACTTATATAAACCATCAAGATCTTGATACTGAGGACTTTTTAAACCTAAAACTTTAATTTGTTCTGGAGTATAATCAAGTCTACTTCTTACACTATGAAGAAGAGCTCCAGGAGGTATTTGAAGCTTATTAGAATTTAAAAATATTTTAGTTGCCATTATACGTTCACCAATTTATCGAATACTTCTTTTGCGTAGCTTATTCTTTTTTCTGTATGTGCAAATTGTTTATTAGGTCTTTCATAATTATCTTGAAATAATTCTGCTGCTCTTTTGACTGTAGTTGATTTTCTTAATGGGCCATCACCTAGGTAGTTAAATGTTTCTAACTCGTACTTAGTAAATAATAACTGTGCGCCTAGTGTTAAATGATCTAAACCTAAGTTAGCTGAATATTCTCTTAGTTGACCTAGTCTATTACCGGCTGCTTGCGCTGGATTCCATTGTGCTATTCCAACTGAACCTTCGCCTTGAAATCCTGATACTGTTGTTGGATCCAGTGATGGACCACATTCTACACAAAAGTTACCTATAATACCACAAGCTTGTTCTACAGTATAATCACCACCTTCTTCTGAAACAAAGAAATTAAATGCTTTTTCAATGTTAGTGTTTCCATCTAAATCCAAGTCTATATTCCCTATTCCAGATTTTTTATTAAACGATGGATATGATGGATCAGCATCACCGCTTTGGTTTGCATAAGTTTCTATCTTAGGTATTGACCCTATAACTAAAGGCAATTGCGAATTTCTTCCATCTAAAAATATACCATACACCTGCGCTCTTGGTTTTAAACTACTATTAGCGCCTAAACCCGAACTACCGCCTTCTGTTACAGGTATTGCGACTTGTGCCCAAGGTAAGTCTACATTAGGTATTAATGTAGTATCTGGAGTATGTATACCTTGTATACGAACTTTAACTCTATCGAGTTTAAGTGGATCATTTACATCTATAACTAATCCTATAAACCATCTATTGTGATCACCATAAAAGATTTGACTCATAATGAAAAATCCTCTTCTAACGAAGCAAGTCTACCACACAGCAACGTAGTATTGTAAAAAGATTCAAATGCGTGTTTTGCTGAAACAATTACATAATCACCTGATTTTTTAGTATCAAATTTTATTATGTCGCTCCCTTGTGCTGAGCTTTCATTATCTACAAATAATATTCTTATAATTTTTCCTATCGTATAGTTTTCATCTCCAGTTAAAAACTCTCTGCCTTTTACAGTTATTTCAATAGGTGATTTACTTAAAAACGATTTTAAAGCTCCTGATATTATTTTCTTTTTATGATTTCCTGCATTGTCATCATCGTGTAAACTTTTAAAATTTTGTAGTCCATTTACATATGCACCTGATTGTGATATCTGTGTTATAGATCTGGCGTTATATGTGGAAATATTTTTATCATTTAACTTATATTCAGGTGCATATACATATCTTTCGTTTCTACCACCTAATAAATTATTAGAAGCTAGTTCTTGAAACACGTCTTCTACATCAAACTTAACTCTGTATGGCACTGCTGTCATAGTATTATAAAAATAGTATTCTGCTCCAACAAACCCGTCGTCTATAAGTGAATGTAGATTTTCTGTGTCTGCTATTTTAAAATTTAAAATATTATAATGTTTAGCATTACTGATAGCGTTTGTAGCTAAGCTAGGTGCGTATATAAACGGAGTTGCAGTGTTAATTACTTGATCTTCTAATATTGAACCTAAATCTCTCATTATTAAATTATCAGTTCCTAATACTGAATACAAATAATACGGCATACCAGTTTGACTTAATGCTCGTGATTTTAACCAATTGCTTGCTTCTATAGGATTTAAATTTGGTATTATAACTTTTAAATTACTTATTAACTCATCACCTAAAACTAAAAGTTCTCTATCAAGGTATTCACTCATAATTTTACTAATGATAGAGCCTGGACTACCAGTGTAAGACCTACTTATATTTTGTAATGACGATTTAAATGTATGATATTCTATGCAATGAATCATAACAGAATCTGAAGCTTCATCGATTTTTACAATTTTTTCTATTCTATCAATTAAAAATTCTTTTGTAATAAAAGATCCTTCATTAATCTCTTCAGCTTGAGTTAGTGATAGTGTTAACTTTTCTCCACCTTGGAAGTCTATATCTTGAACTATATTGTTAGTATCTACAAAAACAACCTCAGCCGTTAAGTACGAATTATCGATATGTTCGAATATCTGAAATGAAGATATTAGTCTTTTAACATCAGCTTCAAAATTAGGAGATCGATCACTGTTGGTTATAACCGCAGATATTATTTGATAGTCAGTTTGAGCATCAATTGCAAATTCAGACACATTATTCTCTTATTGCTTTTTTGTAACTAGTCACTAATGTATTTATTAGGTTAGGTCTTATGACTCTTATCAGCCTTAAGCCTTCATTTACATTGTAGTAAGCTTGTTCATTAGTTATTTCGTTTTTAGTTGCACCAGGAGCCAGCAAATTTCCGTCACTATCAACACCTAGATCAACAATTCCACCTGAAGTGTCAGTATAATAGTTGGCTGCGTTATGTTCATCGGATGCAGAAACAATCGATAACGATTCAAGAGTACTTGCACTATTCGTAGAAGTAACTGTTTCACCTGATGTTGAAAAAGAAACTTTACCTTCAATTACAATTTGACCTAAATCAAGATTTCTTCTTATGATTTTTCCTGATGCACCAGAAGTATTACCTGAAACAGTTTGACCAACTTTAAACTTAGTTGAAATATTTTCTCTAGTAGTTAATACTGTGTTTGGAAATATCTTTTTAATATATGTTTGAAATTCGTTATTAATTAAAGGCCAACCTTGTTGTCTTATATTGTCGTTTAACAGGTAAAATGTCCAGTAATGCAGAGGTGTATCATAAAGTTCTATAGAGACTTGATCTGGTCTATATCCTTCTTGTATATTATAAAAAGTTAAAAAAGATATATCATCTTTTATTTGATCTACAACATCTACGTATTTACTTAAATTTTGTGTTATTACTGGACCAGCTTCGTTACCATAACGGTAATTAAGTTTTTGAAAATTTTTAAAGTATTGCATTAGTAACCATTCCTAACATCTTTTTGATTAAGTGTTTTATGCTCCACAAAGCTTAAAGTTAAATCTATTTCATTTGGTGCACCATCTCTTCTCATTGCTCCACCAGTTGGGTTAACTGTCGTACTTACTGTTCTCAAGTAACACTTATGTATTTTAGGAATATTCCTATTGTTACTGCCATTATACCTAAAATCTATTTGAAACATATTTGGAAATTTAAATCCAATATCAGCTGTGCCAATACTATACACGTCTGGATACATTTGTTCTCTAAAATGTTTTACAATTTGTCTTACTTCTTCAGATTCACGTTGAGATCTAGCTATCATTTTAAATTGAAATGTAAATTCTCTTAAGCCTACACCCCTAAATAACGCTCTTATATTAGGATTAATAATTGTTCTATTTTGTAGTGTTAAAGCATTAGCTACACCTGATGAAACACTATTAACTTTATCAATCGCTCGAGCTGCACCTAACTTAAACGCAGTATTGCCTAATTCATCATTACCAGTAGCAACATCAATAATACTAGTGAAAGATTTACCTGCTTCGCTGATTGCTGCTTCTAATGCGCCTTGGCCGCCTTGAACTGCAGCTTCAACACCTGCACCTAAAGCTCCAAGCGGTGCATTGTCATATTGCGCGTTGTCGTTAAATTGCATTGTAAGAGGAAAGTACATATCTACTACAGGCGCACCTTGAACTTTGTGAGGAGTTAATTGTCCAGATAGAGTATTACCTATGAAACGCACTTCATCAGATTTTTTTAAATCTGATAGTTTATTATTATATGCGTCTTTTATATAACCAAGTCCTCTGTCTGTTCTTGCACTTATAGATGTGTCTGTAGTTGTGGCTTGTGGACCAGAAGCGTCTGCATTATTATTGCTTTTTCCTACTTGTGTTGCAATAGCTCCACCGTATGCTCCAGGGCTAAGCCTAGGTGCTGTTTCTCTAAAGTCATCTACTACGAGTTGACCTTTTTCATCTGCAGATTTTGCAACGGATTTAGTACCTTTAGTGTTATCAGTAGCTATTTTGTTAAATCGTTTTTGTGTAGTTCCATCTTGATTCGATTTCATTTCAAACATTGTAAATTGAACTCGTGCTTGATATGCACCGCCTTCAGTTTCAAGTGGATATTTTAAATCGGTTTTGCTACCACGACCAAATAAACCTCCTAAAAGATCTTGTGTTGCATCTAATAATCCAGATATATCTGGAGCATCTACACTTTTAATTGCTTCACCTGCTTCGTTTATAGCTTTACCACCAGGGCCAAATGGTGATAAGCTCGACGTTGTGTCATTAACACTACCAGCTATAGTTTCTCCATTAGGTCCGATTTTACTAAGAGCCGTTGATGAAAGTCCTGTTAATCCGATATCTGACATGATAATCCTTATAGATATAATTAAATATTATTTTTCTATTTATAACAAAAAACATGGCTTATTCAGGTAGATATACAATCAAAAATGCATCCAAGTACAAGGGTGACACAGCCAATATAATATATAGGTCGTTGTGGGAGAAGGCTGCATTTCAGTGGTGCGACAAGAATCCTAAAGTAAAGCAATGGAGTTCTGAAGAAATTGTAGTGCCATATTACTATGAAGTAGATAAAAAATATCACAGGTATTTTGTTGACATGAAAATAGTATTTGAAGATAAAACATTACTAGTAGAAATAAAACCTGAGAAAGAAACGCTTCCGCCCGCGGGCCCGCGAAGAACTAAGCAGTATATTTCTGAAGGATTATCTTATGTAAAGAATATGAATAAGTGGGAAGCCGCAACTGAATATGCAAGAGATAGAGGTTGGGTGTTTCAAATATGGACGGAGAAGACATTACAAGAAATGAAGTTGTTAAAAGGACCGGTTCCGGGTAAACTGAAGAAGCTTACACCATATAAACCTTTTCGAAAAAAGCGTAGAAAAAAGTTATAAATAGTCTTATGAGTAACTTATTTCAAAAATTAGAACTTGAAGCTTTTAGAGCAGGTATTAATCCTCGTACACAAGAATCACGCGAATGGTTTCGTAAAAGAATTCAAAGACTTACGAGAGTTAACCGTGATGCTTTAATGAGAGAAGATGAAATTAATCGTAGAGCATCTCATAGTTATGGTTCTATGTTTATGTACTTTTATGATCCTAAGCATAAAGACAAATTGCCTTTCTATGATAGGTTTCCATTAACAATACCAGTTGAACCGGCTCCTGGCGGATTCAGAGGAATAAATTTACATTATCTTCCTCCAGTATTAAGAGCAAAGTTTTTAGATGCATTATTAGATGCAACCAATAACAAAAAATATGATGAATCAACGAGATTTAAATTAACATACGATTTGTTAAAAGGTGCACGTAAAATGAGATATTTTCAACCGTGTTTTAAACATTATTTGCTTGCACATGTTAAATCACGTTTTGCAGAAGTACCTGCACCTGAATGGGAAATAGCAGCATTTCTACCAACTGCACAATGGGAGAAAGCAAGTGCTGGAACAGTTTATACAGATTCAAGAAAGAAAGTAAATGGCTAATAGTATTGAAGATCTTAAAGCATTAATGAACACTAAGTTAGGTTTTGCAAGACCTAATAAATTTTTAGTTACATTACCATCTGTAGGTGTAGGAGGCGGTTTACTAAATGGATTGATAGGTGCATTTAGTGCAATGGGTGGAGGAGCAAGTCCAAGAGAATTGAATATATTATGTTCAAACGCAACTATGCCAGCAAAACAAGTACTCACTAATGATAGAAGAATTGGAATGGAATTTCAAAAAGTAGCTTACGGATATGCTGTAGATGATGTAAGCATGACATTTTATTTAATGAATGATTACGGGATAAAAGATTATTTTGATAGTTGGAGAAGTACAATACTCGATGAGTTTGGCCAAGCATCTAACTACAAGAACGAATATGCTAAAACAGTAACTATACATCAATTAAGACAACCATTAAAAGGTTTTAGCAAACAAGTCGGGCCAATAAGATTTAATGCTGGTCTCGGCGGAGGAAGTGTCTATTCAGTAGATTTACTTGAAGCTTTTCCAATAGCATCAAGTGCGATTGAATTGAACAATGAACTCGACGGTTTAGTGCAATTAACAGTTACATTTGCATATACAAACTGGAGAAGAGCTAGTGGTGGACAAAACTTTATCAACATGGATATTGATACACCTCTTGGCGGAATTGATATAATATAAGGAGTGAAACATGGCGTTGCCAATATTATCTAATGATAAACCAATGTATGAGGTAGTAGTACCTTCATCACAAGAAACATTTAAATTTAGACCGTTTCTTGTAAAAGAGCAGAAAAGTTTATTGATTGCTTTTGAATCACAAGACAATAAACAAATTTTAACGACTATGCTAAATTGTATAGAATCGTGTGTGCCGGGTATAGACTTAAAAAAATTAGCTACATTTGATATGGATTATGTTTTTACACAAATAAGAGCTAAATCTGTAGGTGAAAAAAGCACTATATTGACAAAATGCACAGAGTGTGAAGAAGAAAATAAAGTTGAAGTAAACTTAGAGCAAATCAAAATGGGAAAAGCTGAACTCAAAAACACTCTTATTCCTATAACAGATACAATAAATGTACAAATGAAATATCCTACTTATGTAGATATTGTACAACAACCTAATATTATGAAAGAAGATGCATCACAAGTTGAAGTTTTATTTCAGTCTATAAAATCTTGTATGCACGCAGTTCAGACCGGTGAAGATAACATCATTATAAGTCAAGAACCTATTGAAGAAGTTGAAAAGTTTGTTAATTCATTGACGAACCAACAGCTTGAAAAAATCACTGAGTTTGTTAATGACATGCCTACACTAGAACATAAAGAAAAATTTAAGTGTGAAAAGTGCGGACATGATAATACATTAGCATTGAAAGGGTTACAAGATTTTTTTTAATTAACCTCTCTCATGAAACTTTGGAAAACTTTTTTAAGACCAATTTTTTAATGATGCAACATTTTAATTATTCTTTAACAGAATTAGAAGGAATGTTACCGTGGGAGAGAGAGGTATATTTAATGTTACTTAATGATCATTTAGAAGAAAAAGCTCGAATAGAACAAACACGAGGATAGAAAAATGACAGCAACACTAGCAGATGTCAACACAACCTTAGGCATTACTAATATAGCGTTATCAAGTGTAGTCTCTGAACAGAAAGAAACCAATAAAGGTATCTCTGCTTTTGTAGACTTCATTAAAGATAAAGATGCAGATGATGCACGTAGAGCGTTAGAAGATTCTCGAGAATCTAAGCCTATATTAAAAAGCATAGGTGGTGGAGCTTCTGCAATAGGAGGCGGATTAGTATCAGCCGGCAAATCAACTTTTGGATTTGGTAAAGGACTTCTCAGCAAGCTTGCAATTCCTGCAGGATTTGTTGGTGGGTTTTTAACAAGTTTACTTTCTTCTAAGTTACTTAGAGGAGGTATTGCTGGTTTAGGATTTATGTTTGGTGATCAAATAGCAGAAATGTTAACTGGTCCTAATGCTAAAAAAGAAGTTAAAGATCAACTAGCAGGTGCAATTAAAGGTGGCGCTCTTGGATTTTTACTTGGACCAAAGTTTGCAGCTATTGGTTTTGTTTTAGGTGGATTAATTAAAAATGATAAAATAGATAAAGAAGCAGGTGATCTAGTAAAAACTTTAGAAGATATGAAAATTACACTACCATCATTAAGTGGAATATTTAAATCTATTAACACCGGTGTTGCCGATGGTCTTAAAGGTATTAATGCTGTGCTAAAAGGTAACTTTAGTGTGGATTCTACTGTTGATGCATTAAAGCTTTTAGGTGGAGCTGCTTTTTTGATATCACCGGCAGGATCGTTGTTCTTACTTAAAGGAATGGCAAAAAGCAGAGTTGGCAGAGTATTAATGGCTATAGCTGGTTTAGGTGTTGCAGCAAATAGTATATTTGGTGGTGATTCAAAACAAGCTACAAGTAATCCAAACGAAATGAGAGCTAATGAAGCAAAGCCTGTAGGAGGAGATGTTGGTGGATTATCAAGTATTTTTAGTTTAGATAATATAATTGGTGTAGGTACTGCAGCTTATTTAGGTAAGCAATTATATGATCTTGGAACAGGCGCATTAGGTTTATTTAAAAAATTCGGTAAGTTTGGAAAAGTTACTGACACTGCAACAGACGCAGTAAACGTAATGCAACAAGCTAACAAAGGCCCTGGTTTTTTTAAAACAATGGCGAATTCTCTTAAATCAGGAGCTAGTAAATTTGGTATGCTCATGACGAGAGCCGGACCTATAGCCTTACCATTAGCAGCTATAGGTAAGG
>Ga0213868_10001590_pt1 | contig 21982 bp, 19 predicted proteins | sample PICome_9_FD_160087 | JGI IMG/M metagenome (GOLD analysis project Ga0213868, IMG submission 160087) | Coastal seawater microbial communities near Pivers Island, North Carolina, United States - PICO127 | ecosystem: Environmental > Aquatic > Marine > Coastal | place: USA: North Carolina...
AAAAAAAAACAAAAAAACAAAAAAAAAAATTCATAATATAAGTAAAAAAAAAAATGCAAAATAGGCTTATTAAAATTGCAAATGATACAAATTCATTTTTAAAAAATTTCATAAAAAAACAAAAAAAAACAGATTTAGTTACTGCGATGAACTATGGCCTATTTCCTGGAGGTAAAAAGATTAGAGCCAAAATTTTAATAGATATAGGATATTTATTTAAGATAGATTATAAAACATTAATCATTGTAAGTGCTGCAGTAGAATGTATTCACGCTTATTCTCTCATACATGACGACTTACCTTGTATGGATAATGATGATTTACGAAGAGGCAAACCTTCTACACATATTAAATTTGGAGAGTCAACTGCGGTACTTGCTGGTAATTCTTTACTGACAATGGCATTTGAAATTTTAGTAAGTGAAAATTTGAAAATAAGTGAAAATAAAAAAGTTTATTTAATTAAAAAACTTTCAGAATGCTCTGGTCATCTTGGAATAGCTGGTGGTCAATATTTAGACTTAAGTTTTGAAAAAAAAAAAATTTCTAAAAATAAGATTATAGATATGGAGATTAAAAAAACGGGTAAACTATTTAGTTTCTGTTGTATGGCACCAGCAATTATAAAAAATAAAAATAAAAGTGAAATTAAATTTTTTGAAAATATAGGTTCTAAAATAGGTCTTTTATTCCAAATAGCAGATGATTTAATTGATTATAAAAGTACATCAAAAACAGCAGGTAAAAAAACAGGTAAAGATAAAAAAAAGGGTAAAGCCACACTAATCAGTTTACTAGGATATGAAAATGCTATTAAATATAGTAATAAAATAAAATCTAATATTACTAGTGACTTAAATAGATATGGCCCAAAAGCAAAAAACATTAATGAAACTTTAAAATATATTTTAGTTAGAAATAAATGATTCAAGAATATAAATTTTTAAAAGATATTAATTTTCCATCAGATTTAAAAAAACTTTCTGAGAAAGATTTACAGGCACTTTCTAATGAAGTTAGGAAAGAAATGATAAACGCTGTATCTGAGACAGGAGGACATCTTGGTGCTGGCTTAGGTGTAGTAGAATTGACTGTTGCGCTTCATTATGTCTTTAATACGCCAAATGATAAATTAATTTGGGATGTAGGTCACCAAACATATCCTCATAAAATTTTGACTGGTAGAAAAAATAAAATTAGAACTCTTAGACAAGGAAAGGGATTGTCAGGTTTTACTAAAAGATCTGAAAGTGAATATGACCCATTTGGAGCAGCTCATAGTTCAACTTCAATATCTTCAGCTTTAGGAATTGCAGAAGCTAACAAGTTAGCTAATAAATCAGATAATGTTATTGCTGTCATTGGTGATGGAGCAATTAGTGCTGGCATGGCTTATGAAGCCATGAATAATGCAGGTGCCTCAAAAACTAAAATGATTGTTATTTTAAATGATAACGACATGTCTATAGCAAAGCCAGTTGGCGCTATGAGAACTTATTTAGCAAAATTATTGTCAGGAAAAATTTATTTCAGCTTAAGAGAAACTTTTAAATTAATTACCTCAGCTTTTTCAAAAAGATTTAGTGCTAAAGCAGGAAAAGCAGAAGATTTTTTACGTTCTGCTGTAACTGGTGGAACAATGTTTAATTCACTAGGATTTTATTACGTAGGTCCAATTGATGGGCATGATTTAAATGTTCTTTTACCAATTCTTAAGAATGCCAAAGAATCTAAATATGAAGGCCCTATAATGATTCATGTAAAGACACAGAAAGGAAAGGGATATTCGTATGCAGAGAAAGCAACTGATCATTATCATGGAGTTTCAAAATTTAATGTCACTACTGGAGAACAAGAAAAAAATACAACTAATCTTCCAGCCTATACTAAAGTATTTGCTAACACACTAGTTAAACATGCTCAAAAAGATAGTAAAATTGTTGGAATTACCGCAGCAATGCCTGGTGGAACAGGTATGGATATTTTTGCAAAAGAATTTCCAAAAAGAATGTTTGATGTTGGAATAGCAGAACAGCATGCTGTTACTTTTTCAGCTGGTTTAGCGACAGAAGGTTTTAAACCGTATGCAGCGATTTATTCAACTTTTTTGCAAAGAGCTTACGACCAAGTTGTTCATGATGTAGCGATACAAAGTTTACCAGTAAGATTTGCAATAGATAGAGCAGGCTTAGTTGGAGCTGATGGATCAACTCATGCAGGATCATTTGATATTACTTATTTATCAACTTTACCAAATTTTATTGTTATGGCAGCTAGTGATGAAGCAGAATTAGTTAAAATGATTAACACATCTGTAGATATAAATGATAAACCTAGTGCAATAAGATATCCTCGAGGGTCTGGAATTGGCTTGGATTTACCTTCCATAGATGAAAAAATTGCCATTGGTAAAGGCAGAATAATACAAGAAGGAAAACAAATTTGCATTTTAAGCTTAGGAACAAGACTTGAAGAATGTAAAATTGCAGCTGAGGATTTAAAAAATAAAGGTATCTCAACAACTATTATAGATGCAAGATTTGCAAAACCTCTTGATCAAGAACTTATATTAAAATGTGCAAGAGAACATGAGGTTATGATTACTATAGAAGAAGGTTCTATAGGAGGCTTTGGCTCACATGTTAAAAACTTATTAGCAGAAAAAGGTATATTTGATAGAGGTTTAAAATTTAGATCGATGACACTTCCAGATACTTTTATTGAACAAGATAGTCCAAAAAAAATGTATGATATTGCAGGACTTAATGCTTCTCATATTTCAAAAAAAATTTTAAATCTTTTGTTTAATAAAGATACTATTAAAGCAGTAAAAAGTTAATTTATAAAAGTTTAGCTACACTGAGCTTTATTCATTAGATAGTGATCTAATAAAACACAATTCATCATAGCTTCACCAACAGGTACAGCTCTTATGCCAACACAAGGATCGTGTCTACCCTTAACAGATATAGTCGTATTTTTTCCAAATTTATTTATTGTTTTTCTTGTTGTCAAAATTGAAGATGTTGGTTTTACTGCAAAAGAGGCTACTATTTCTTGACCAGTTGAAATTCCTCCAAGAATTCCTCCAGCATTATTAGAGTTAAATTTTAATTTTTTACCTTTTTGAGAAATTTCATCTGAGTTCTGTTCTCCACTTAATTGTGCAGAATTCATTCCAGACCCAATATTAACACCTTTAACTGCATTAATACTCATCATTGCCGACGCAATATCCATATCTAACTTTGAATAGATTGGTGCGCCAAGACCGATTGGAACTCCCCTAGCTCTTATTTCAATAACAGCACCACAAGAAGATCCTGATTTTCTTATACTTAATAAATATTTTTCCCAAAGTTTTATCATTGATTTATCTGGACAAAAAAATGGATTTTTTTTTATAGTTAAATCACTCCATTTATTAACATCACAACCCAATATTCCTAATTGAGTAACAGCACCTATAACTTGAAATTTACTTCCTATTTTTTTTTCTAAGACTTTTTTTGCTATTGCTCCTGCTGCAACTCTAGCAGCTGTTTCTCTAGCAGACGATCTTCCTCCTCCTCTGTAATCTCTGATTCCATATTTTTTAAAATAAGTGAAATCTGCATGTCCTGGTCTAAACTTATCTTTTATATTTCCATAATCTTTAGATCTCATGTCTTGATTATAGATAATTAAAGAAATAGGAGTTCCTGTGGTTTTTCCCTCGAAAACTCCTGATAAAATCTGAACTCTGTCATCTTCTTTTCTTTGTGTTGTAAATTTTGATTGTCCAGGTTTTCTCTTATTTAATTCTACCTGAATATCTTGCTCTTTTAAGTTTATATTTGGTGGACAGCCGTCAACAATACAACCTATTGCTGGCCCATGAGATTCTCCCCATGTCGAGAAACGAAATAGCTTTCCAAAAGTATTAAATGACATTATCTATATTATATAGATTATTTTGTTAAAATTATGAATCAAAAAAACTCACTTGGGCTTAATAGCTGCTTTTTAGATCTAAATGATCCAATAGAGCTATTTAGAGTGTGGATGGAAGAAGCAAAAAAAACTGAACCAAATGACCCAAATGCTCTTGCATTAGCAACTTCTGATAAAGATAACACTCCATCAGTCAGAATGGTTTTGTTAAAAGATTTTAGTAAAGATGGTTTTACATTTTACACAAATTTAAATAGTCAAAAAGGGAATGAACTAAAAAGCAATCCAAAAGCAGCAATGTGTTTTCATTGGAAAAGCCTATTAAGACAAATAAGAATTACAGGACAAATAAAAAAAGTTTCAGATAAAGTTGCAGATGAATATTACAATACTAGAGGTTATGAAAGTAGAATAGGAGCATGGGCATCGAAACAAAGTACTATTTTAAAAAATAGAGATGAACTTTTAAAATCTATAGAAGCTTTCAAGCAAAAATATAATGATCAATCTAAAGTACCAAGACCAGATCATTGGTCTGGTTGGAATTTAATTCCATCAAGCATTGAATTTTGGCTGGATGGAGATAGTAGAATTCATGAAAGACTGAAATATGATAGAGAAGAAACTGGAAGTTGGGTTAAATCTTTGTTAAATCCTTAGAAGCTTCTTTCCAAACTAAATGAAGTAAGATTTTCTAAAACTTTTTTTTCTTCACTATCTTTAAAAACAGTAAGAGAATTTGATGCAAGATTTATAAAATGTTCTGCTTTTTTGTAACATTCTTTAATGATATTATATCTTTTAATTAGTGTTAAAGTAAAATTTAAATCATCATGAGATCTTGAATCATGTTTGAATATATCTTTTAGTTTTTCTTTTTCAAATTCAGTTATCTTTTGAAACAAAAGAATTACTGGTAAAGTGATTTTACCTTCAAAAAAATCTTTACCAATTTTTTTCCCAAATGCTTTTAAATCAGAATTATAATCTAGAGTGTCGTCTGCAATTTGAAAAGTTAAACCTAAATTTTTTCCATAAAATTCTAAAGCTTCTTTTTCTTTAGTTTCTTTATCTGACAAAATTGCACCTACTTTGGTTGCGGCAGAAAAAAGCTCAGCAGTTTTGGCTGTTATAATTTTGAAGTAAGTTTCCTCCAACATGTCCACTTCACCTTTATGCTGAAGTTGTAATACTTCTCCTTGTGCAATTTTAGACGATGTAGAAGACAAAAGTTTTAAAACCTCTAAGTTACCATCTTCAACCATCATTTCAAAACATCTACTTAAAAGATAATCCCCAATTAATATTGATGATTGATTTCCCCAAATCGAATTCGATGTTTTTTTTCCTCTTCTTATACTTCCAACATCAATTACATCATCATGCAACAAGGTAGCTCCATGTATCATTTCCACACATGCGGCTAAGTTAATATCCCTTCCACCTTTTGAATAGCCACATAACTTTGCAGATCCAAGTGTTAAAAGTGCTCTTAATCTTTTGCCTCCAGTTTCAACATGATAGTCTGTCATCTTTTGAACAAGATCAACTTTACTCATTAATTTTGATTTAATTTTTTCTTCAACCAAAACTAATTTTTCATCAACAGAATCTTTTAGTTGAAAATAAGAATTATTTATTTGATTTTTAAGTTGGACAACAGTTCCCATAAAAAAATAAGTTAGTATAATTAAGTTATATTTATTACTTATCAATTGACGCACCTTAAACTTCAACTATAAGTAGGCTTTATATTAAATTAAAAATTCTATAAGGATTAACAATGTTCTCTTTTTTTAAAAAGAAAAAAATAGTAGCTCATATCAAGCTAAATGGTGTAATTGGCAATGTGGGCAGATTTAAACAAGGATTAGATTTCTCAGGACAAGAGGAAATTATTGAAAAAGCATTTTCTCTAAAGAAAGCTAAAGCGGTGGCAATTACCATTAACTCTCCTGGTGGATCACCAGTTCAATCACATTTAATTTATAGTTTTATAAGAGAGCAAGCAAAAAAGAATAAAATGAAAGTATTTGTATTTGCTGAGGATGTTGCTGCTTCCGGTGGGTATTTAATTGCATGTGCTGGAGATGAAATATATGCAAATTCAAGCTCAATAATTGGATCGATAGGAGTAATATACTCTTCTTTTGGCTTTACAGAATTAATAAAAAAAATTGGTGTTGAAAGAAGAGTACATACAGCTGGTAAAAATAAAAGTTCATTAGATCCTTTCCAAGATGAAAAAAAAGAGGATATTGAAAGATTAAAAAATATTCAACTTGACCTACATAAAGATTTTATTGACGTTGTAGAAGAAAGTAGAGGATCAAAGCTTAAAAAAGATCAAATAGAATTATTTTCTGGTGAGTTCTGGTCAGGTAGCAAAGCAAAAGAATTAGGACTAGTTGATGGAATTGGAAATGCAAATCAAATTTTGAAAGAAAAATTTGGTGAAGATGTAGTTATTAAAAAATTTGAAAAATCTAAAGGCTGGTTAAGCAAAAAACTTTCTTCATCAACCAATCAAATGGACCAGTTTGCAAACATTTTAGAGGAAAGATCTATTTGGCAACGCTATGGTTTCTAAAAAAAACATAAAACCAAAATTTCAAAGTTTTCAAGAGACTATTTTAAATCTTCAAAAATACTGGAGTAAACAAGGGTGTGTTATATTACAACCTTATGATATTGAAGTAGGAGCAGGTACATTTCATCCTGCAACAACATTAAGATCGTTAGGACCACAACCTTGGAAAACAGCATATGTTCAGCCGTCGAGAAGACCAACAGATGGAAGGTATGGAGATAACCCAAATAGACTTCAGCATTACTATCAATTTCAAGTTTTAATTAAACCTTCTCCAGATAATATTAAAAAACTTTATTTAAATAGTTTAACTACAATTGGGATTAACCACAAAGAACATGATATTAGGTTTGTAGAAGACGATTGGGAAAGTCCAACTTTAGGTGCAGCAGGTTTAGGTTGGGAAGTATGGTGCGATGGAATGGAAATTACTCAATTTACTTATTTTCAACAAATGGCAGGTATTGAATGTAAACCTGTATCTGTTGAAATTACTTATGGCCTTGAAAGAATTTGCATGTTTACGCAACAAAAAAAAAATGTTTATGATTTAGCATGGAACGAAGAAGGTATTAAGTATGGAGATGTTTTTCTTCAAGCAGAAAAAGAATTTTCAGCATATAATTTTGAGCATGCTAATACAGATAGACTATTTAAAATGTTTGACATGCTAGAATTGGAAGCAAAGTCGCTTGTGGAAAAAAAAATTTCACTACCAGCATATGATCAATGTTTAAAAGCAAGTCATGTATTTAACATCTTAGATGCAAGAGGTGTAATTAGTGTTGCACAAAGAGCTGAATATATTGCACGGATTAGAGACATCACCAAAGCAGTAGCTGATGCCTGGTTAAGTAGTCAAACAAAATAATGTCAGAGTTTTTTTTAGAATTATTTAGTGAAGAAATTCCTGCAAACCTACAGAGAGTCTCGCGTACTCTTTTATTGGAAAATTTTAAAAAATTATTTCTAGAAAAAGGAATAAATTTTGACAAAAGTGAAACCTTTTCAACACCAAATAGATTAATTATTCTTTTTAAAGATTTACCTTTAGAAATTAAGCAGAAAGAGGAGGAAATAAAAGGTCCAAATGTAAAAGCTCCTGAGAAAGCTATTGAAGGTTTTTTAAGATCTAACGAAATAGATGAAAAAGATTTATTTAAAAAAAATTTAGAAAAAGGTGAGTTCTATTTTTATAAAAAATCATCTAGTAAAATTAATACAGCCATCTTATTAGAGGAACAAATACCTAATATTCTTGACAAATTACAATGGAAGAAGTCGATGAGATGGGGAAATTATTCGTTAAATTGGGCAAGACCTTTAAAATCAATATTAGCAATTTTTAACAACAAAAGTCTAAATTTTAGTTATCACCACTTAACGAGCGCTAGTGACACTTTCATAGATCAAGAATTTGAAGACAAAAAAAAGAAATTTAAAAATTTTGAAGAATATAAAAATTATTTTAAAAAGTTAGATATTATAATTGATCAATCATTGAGAAAAGAATTTATTTTAAAAGAATTTGAAAAAGTATCAAAAAAAAGAAATTTTTTTATTGAAACAAACCATAAACTTTTAGATGAAGTGATAAATCTAGTGGAACAACCCAATATATTAGTCTGTAAATTTGATGATAGGTTTTTGAATATACCAAAAGAAATATTAATTATTACCATGCAACACCATCAGAAATATTTTCCAACTTTTGATAAAAATGGAAAAATTACTAATGAATTTTTAGTCGTAGCTAATAAAAAAGATACAAAAGGGTATATTAAATTGGGAAATGAGAGAGTGGTAGAGGCAAGATTAAGCGATGCTCAATTTTTTTGGGAAAAAAACAAATCTCAAAATCTTGTAAAGCAGATGTCTAAATTAAAGACCATGAATTATTTTAAGGGACTTGGTTCTTATTTTGATAAAATTCAAAGAATGAGAAAACTTGGTGGTATGATTTCAGATGAATTGTTAATAAGCAAAGATCAAGTTGAATTATCAGCTTCAATTTGTAAAGTTGATTTAATATCAGACCTTGTTGGGGAATTTCCTGAGCTCCAAGGAATAATGGGGGGATATTTTGCAGAGTCACAAGGATTTGATAAAAATATATCTTTAGCTGTTAGCGAACATTATCTTCCAACAGGCCTAGATAGCAAAACTCCTAAAAAGCCATTTAGTATTGCTTTAGCCTTATCAGATAAAATTGATACATTAGTCGGGTTTTTTGGAATTAATCAAAAACCAACTAGCTCGAAAGACCCTTATGCTCTTAGGAGGTCCGCACTAGGTATAATTAAGTTGTTAGTTGATAATAATAAAGAATTTAAAATAAAAGATCTTATTAGCTATTCTATATCTCTTTATAGAGATCAAGGTTTTGAATTAACAAACAACTCTCTTCAAAAAGAGTTAAGCGATTTTTTAATTGAGCGACTTAGATATTATATGAAAGAAAAAGAAATTCGAATTGATATAGTGGACGCAAGCATTAACTCACACAATCTAGACAAAATGAATGAAGCTTATAAAAAAGCTCTAACTTTAAACAAAGTAATAAAGTTACAAATTGGAGAAGATATAGTAATGAGCTATAAAAGAGCGTCTAGCATATTAGAAAGTGAATTAAAAAATCAAAATTTAGGTCTATCAAATACAACTGACCCTGGTATTTTTAAAAATGATTATGAAAAAAATTTATTAAAAAAAATCAATGAGTTAAAAAAGTACTTTTCAAGCATTAATAAAGATGAAAATTATAAAGTTTCTCTAGATAATTTGGCTAACTCAAAAAAGGTGATATTTGAGTTTTTTGATAATGTAAAAGTTAACGATCAAGAGGAAAATATTAAAAAAAACAGATTGGAACTTTTGCAAATGTTATGTAGAACATTCAATAATTACATAAATTTTTCTAACCTTGAAGTAAAGTAGTGAATAAACTAATCTTAAATTTTAAGTCTAAAGACACTAAAAAAATCAAAAATGTCAAAAATTTTTTAGGAGGTAAAGGTGCCAACCTCTCAGAAATGGGTAGAATGGGATTACCTGTGCCACCAGGGTTTACCATCTCAACAAAAGTATGTGATTTATTTTATAAAGATAAAAAAAAACTTAATTCAAAAATAGTAAATACAATAAAAAAAGAATTAAAAGTAATTGAAAAAGAAGTTAATAAAAAGTTTGGTGATTTAAAAAACCCTCTATTATTATCAGTCAGATCTGGTGCTAGAGTATCAATGCCAGGTATGATGGACACAATCCTAAATTTAGGATTAAATGATAAAACTGTAATAGCCCTAGCCAATAAAACCTCAAATATGAGGTTTGCAAAAGATAGCTACAGAAGATTTATTCAAATGTATGGTAATGTTGTAATGGGTGTTGAAGGCTATCATTTCGAGGAGTTGATTGAAAACTACAAATTAACAAAAGGTGTTCTTTTAGACACAGATTTAGATGAAAATGACTGGGAGGGTTTAATTAATGATTTTAAAAGATTAGTAAAAGATCAAACTAAAAAAGATTTTCCTCAAAATGTTTATGACCAATTATTGGGTGCAATTAGTGCAGTTTTTTTATCTTGGGAAAGTAATAGAGCAAAAGTTTATAGAAAATTAAATCAAATTCCTGCAGAGTGGGGAACAGCTGTTAATGTGCAATCAATGGTTTTTGGTAACATGGGAGATGATTGCGCAACAGGAGTAGTGTTTACTAGAAATCCATCTGATGGAGCAAATGAAGTATATGGCGAATATTTAATTAATGCTCAAGGAGAAGATGTAGTGGCAGGAACAAGAACACCACAGTACATAACTAAAAAAGCTAGAAAAGATGCAGGTGCAAAAGAAGACTCAATGGAAGAGTCTATGCCAAAAGTATTTAAAGAATTAGACAAAATTTTAAAAGTTTTAGAAAAACATTACAAGGATATGCAAGATGTGGAGTTCACTGTTGAAAATAAAAAACTATGGATGTTACAAACAAGATCTGGAAAAAGAACCTCAAAATCTGCAGTTAAAATTGCAGTAGATATGGTCAAAGAAAAATTAATTTCAAAAAAAGAAGCAGTTTTAAGAATAGACCCAAATTCTTTAGATACATTATTGCACCCTACATTAGATGAAAAAAGTTCAATAAATGTTATAGCAAGTGGTTTACCAGCATCACCCGGTGCTGCTAGTGGAAAAGTTGTTTTCTCCTCAGATGAAGCAGAAAGATTAAATGGAATGATGCAAAATACAATTTTAGTAAGAGTTGAAACTTCGCCTGAAGATATACATGGAATGCATGCTGCAAAAGGAATTTTAACTGCAAGAGGTGGAATGACAAGTCATGCGGCAGTAGTTGCAAGAGGAATGGGAAGACCATGTGTTTCAGGTTCAAGTGAGATTGATATTAATTATGAATTTAAAACTTTTAAAACATCATCAGTGGAAGTTAAAGAAGGTGACACAATTACAATCGATGGATCTACAGGAAGAATTATTTTGGGAGAAGTGCAAACAGTAAAACCTGAGATATCAGGAGATTTCTCAAAGCTAATGAGCTGGGCAGATGGATTTAGAAAATTAAATGTGAGAGCTAATTCTGAAACACCGTTAGATACAAAAATAGCCAGAGGTTTTGGAGCAGAAGGCATAGGTTTATGTAGAACAGAGCACATGTTTTTTGATGAAGAGAGAATTTTATCAGTAAGAGAAATGATTTTATCTAAAACAACTGAAGATAGAAGTAAGGCACTAGCAAAACTTTTACCCCATCAGAAAGAAGATTTTATAGAATTATTTAAGATTATGAATGGACTACCGGTTACTGTAAGACTATTAGACCCACCATTACATGAATTTTTGCCTAAAACAGAAAAAGAAATTAACGATGTTGCTAAAGTTGTAGGTTTACCTTTAAAAGAAATTGAGTCAAGAATTGATGAATTGCATGAACAAAACCCTATGTTAGGGCATAGAGGTTGTAGATTAGGAATTTCATTTCCAGAAATTTACGAAATGCAATGTAGGGCAATATTCGAGGCTTTATCTGAACTTAAATCAAAAAAAATAAAATCAGCCTTCCCAGAAATTATGATTCCTTTAGTTTCAACTGAAGCTGAAATAAGAATTATGAAAGATTTAGTTATAAGAGTAGCAAAAGAAGTTCAAAAAGATAAAAATGTTAAGGTTGATTATTTAGTAGGTACCATGATTGAATTACCAAGAGCAGCACTTAAGGCAAAAGATATTGCAAAACATGCAGATTTTTTTAGCTTTGGAACTAATGATCTAACTCAAACAACATTTGGTTTAAGTAGAGATGATAGTGGAAAATTTTTAAACGATTATATTGAAAATAAAATATTTTCTATTGATCCATTTGTATCAATTGACGATGGAGTAGGTGATTTAGTTGAGATTGCAGTTGAAAAAGGAAAAAAACAAAATAAAAAAATAAAACTGGGGATTTGTGGAGAGCACGGTGGAGACCCTAAGAGTATTGAGTTTTGTGCAAAGGCAGGTTTGCATTATGTTTCTTGTTCTCCTTATAGAGTTCCGATAGCAAGATTAGCTGCAGCTCAAGCTGAACTTTCAAAAAAAAATTAAATTTCTAATTTAAAATCGACTGCTGGTGCACTGTGTGTAATGCCACCTATTGAAATTCTATCTACACCTGTCGCTGCAATTTTTTTAACTGATTTTAAATCTATATTACCTGAAGCTTCTGTTTCATAATATTTTTTAGCTATTTTAACTCCAGCTTTTAAAGTTTTAATGTTCATATTGTCAAATAAAATTGTATTAAATTTTAAACCTATTATTTGATTAAGTTGTTTTAGGTTATCAACTTCTACAGTAATTTTTCTTCCTTTTTTATTTTTGATTGCAAGTGAAACTAAAGTTTTAATATCAGAACTTGCTATGTGATTGTCTTTAATTAAAAACTCATCACTTAAATTAAATCTATGGTTTATACCTCCACCTAATTTAACAGCATATTTTTGTATTACTCTTAATGTTGGAATTGTTTTTCTAGTACAACAAATTTTACATTTTTTGTTAACAAGATTAACAAAATTATTGGTTTTGGTAGCTATGCCAGAGATATGACTTAAAAAATTTAAAGCAACTCTTTCACCAATTAGAATATTTTCTGCTTTACCCTCTATTATGGCAATCAATTCATTTTTTTTTACAGATGAACCTTCTTTTCTTTTAATATTGAATTTAATTTTACTATCTATCAACTTAAAAGTTTGTTTTGCAAAATCTAATCCAGCAACTATTGCTTTTTGATTAGAGATTAATCTTACTTTTATTGACTTTGTATTTTTAACTAAGTTTGAAGTAATATCGCCAGATGGATAAAGATCTTCATTTAATGCAAGCTTAACAGTATTTTTAATATAATAATTGCTTAATTTAATTTGAGGCACTTTTGTTATCTGCCAATTAAGGTCATTCTTTCAACTGGAATCTTTGCTTTTTCAATCATCTCCTTATCCATTATGATCTCACCAGTTTCATTTTCTAAACAATCTAGAATTTTAGGTAATGTGATTTTCTTCATATGAGGACAAAGATTACACGGTCGAATAAATTCTACATTTGGGTTTTCTACTTGAATATTGTCACTCATTGAGCACTCAGTAACCATCATCACTTTTTTAGGCTGATTATCTTCAACATACTTAATCATGCCTCCAGTAGAACCAGCAAAATCACTAGCCTTAATTACATCAGGTGGGCATTCAGGGTGTGCTATTATTTTAATTCCTGGATTTTTTTCTCTAATACTATTTATTTCTCTTTCATTGAATTGATCATGAACAATGCATATACCTTTCCAGGCAATTATTTCTACATCTGTCTGAGAAGCTACATATTTAGCTAAATAATCATCAGGTAAAAAAATAACTTTTTTAACTCCAAGGGACTCAACAATTTTTACTGCGTTAGCAGACGTACAACAAATATCAGTTTCTGCCTTTACTTCTGCAGACGTATTTACATAAGATACAACAGGCACACCTGGATATTTTTCTTTTAATAATCTTACATCTTTACCGGTCACAGAGGACGATAAAGAACAGCCAGCATCCATATCAGGTAGTAAAACTTTTTTTTCAGGACTCATTAATTTAGAGGTTTCAGCCATAAAGTGCACGCCAGCCATTACAATTATGTCAGCCTTAGTTTTGGCAGCTTCTATTGCAAGAGCCAAAGAATCTGCTGCAACATCAGCAACGCCATGATAAATTTCTGGAGTTTGATAATTATGTGCAAGCACAATTGCATTTTTTTCTTTTTTTAATTGATTAATTCTGTGAACATAAGGAGCATGAACTGACCATTCTATCTCAGGCATTACCTTAGAGATTTTTTGATAAATTGGATCTGTTGCTTTTCTTATTTCAGAGGTAAATTCCATATTCAAACCTATCAATTACTAACATTCTTGTCATTCATATATTCTGACGCACTATTTAATCCAATGAGGTATTTTAATTTTAATTACCGCATTTTCACATGTAAATTGATTTTTATCATCAAAATTATCATCCAAGTATTTTATCAATGCAAATGGATATTCGCTATCAATTAGAACTTTTCCAATTTCGATATTACCAAATTTAATTGAAGAGCCTGCTATAAGTTTTCCTTTAATAATTTCGATCGGCAAAAGTCTTTTAGAAAGTTTATTTTTGAGTTTAATTCTTGCGGTATTTTCCTGACCAACATAACAACCTTTTTTAAAGTCAATCCCATTAAGTTCTTCAAAATTACACTCAATTCCAAAAATTTTATTTTGTAATTTATTCATATCTTTTTGAGCGACACCCAAATCATGACTTAGATTGTAATATGTACTTACTTTATCGTCTTTAAGTTGTAATTTTTTTAAAGATAAGTAAAGTTTTTCTAAATTTATTATAAGTCTTGCTCCTAAATCTTTATTTCTAGGATCTAATAAAACAGGATCCTCTCTATATCTAATTGTATTTCCAATTTCATCACTGACCCCTTTAAATTCTAAAAACTTTTTTCTACTAATTGCAGCCACAACAAACTCATTACTAAGATTCATTATTTCGACATTAGATCTAAGTTTATAAATGCTAAGTTGTTTAAAAAGAGCCTCAACTTGAGATTTCTCACAATCTATGAAATATCCAGATTTATGTTTTACGATAATAAATGCAAAAAGAAATTTTCCTTGAGGGGTTAATAGAGAAGCAAAACAACTATTATTTTCATTAACTTTATTAATGTCATTACTTATTAGATTTTGAAGAAATTCTTTAGTGTCTGCACCGTTTATATAGAGAATTCCCCTATCTTCTAAAATATATACATTCTGATTATTCATAATTGATTGATAACTAAATATAATATAATTACTTTTTTCATAAATGTTAGATCTAATAATTAAAAACGGAGCATGTTACATAGATAAAGAACTTAAGGATCAAGACATTGCTATTAAAAATGGAAAAATAATAAAAATTGGTAAAACTGAGGAAGAATCAAAAGAAATTTTTGATGCTAAGGGATTAATGGTTTTGCCAGGTTGTATAGATACTCAAACTCACTTTAGAGAACCAGGATCAACTGATACTGAGGATCTTAACTCAGGAAGCAGAGCAGCAATAGTAGGAGGAATAACAAGTGTATTTGAGATGCCAAATACCAATCCACCAACATCAAATAAAAAAGAATTTCAAAGAAAATTAGATCTCGCAAAAAATAGAATGTATTGTAATTATGCATTTTATTTTGGAGCAACAGCTGATAATGCAAAAGAATTAGCAGAATTAAAAAACTTAGAAGGATGTTGTGGAATTAAATTGTTTGCAGGTTCTTCAACTGGCAATCTGCTAGTTGCTGATGAGAAAGATATTGAAACAGTATTTCAAAATAGCTCTAAAGTTGTTGCAGTTCACTCTGAGGATGAAGAGATTTTAAATATGAATAAAAAATTGATTAAAGATGGAGATGTTCATTCTCATCCTATCTGGAGAAGTGAAGAATGTGCAATTTCTTCCACAAGAAGGATAGTAAGAATTGCTGAACGTTATAAAAAAAAAGCTCATATTCTTCATGTCACAACGAAGCAAGAGATCGATTTTTTATCACAACATAAAGGTAATATTACTTTTGAAATCACACCACAACATTTAACAATTTATGCACCAGATTGTTATGACAAACTAGGAACTTATGCACAAATGAATCCTCCGCTAAGAGACAAATCTCATTATGATAGATTATGGTATGGGGTAAAAAATAATCTTAATGATACAATTGGCTCTGATCATGCTCCTCATTTAAAAGATAACAAAGAAAAAAAATATCCAAATTCACCATCTGGAATGCCTGGTGTTCAAACACTTATCCCAGTAATGTTAAATCATGTTAATGATGGAAAGTTAACTCTCGAACAATTGATAAACTCAGTATGTGAAAATCCAGTTAAAATATTTGGAATTAAAGATAAAGGTTTTATTAAAGAAGGTTTTGATGCCGACTTTACAATTGTGGATATGAATAAAAAGATCCAAATAAAAAATGAAAATATCGAAAGTAAATGTGGTTGGTCACCATTTAATGGATTTGAATTTAAGGGAACGCCAGTATCAACTATTATTAATGGTCATATTAAGATGAGAGATGGTAAAATTTTAGGAGATCCAGAAGGAACTCCTTTAGAATTTAACTAAGCTTAATTGTAAAACTATTTACTAGAATAACACCAACTACTATTAAAAATAATCCTAAAACTGCTTGCCAAGCTAATGTTTGTTTAAAAAATATATAACCAAGAATTGCGATTGTAAAAATTCCAAGGCCACTCCATGTTGCATAGACAATTGCAATTGGAAGCTTGTCTACTACAAAAGTTAAAAGATAGAATGCAGATAGATACAAAATAGTAAGTGCTGCAGTAGGTATCAGTTTTGTAAAATTTTGTGAAACAGGTAACAACATTGTTCCTCCTACTTCACAAAAAATTGCACCTATTAAAAAAATATATGTTTTAGTCATTAATTAAGAATATTATTTTTAATTAAATCTTCTTTGATTTCTGTTAAAATTGATGGATCATCAATTGTAGCTGGCATTTTATAATCTTCTTTATCAGCAATTTTTCTAATTGTTCCTCTAAGGATTTTTCCAGATCTGGTTTTAGGCAACCTTTTAATAACAATAACAATCTTAAATGCAGCAACAGGCCCAATTTTATCTCTGACCATTTTTATGCATTCTTTTGAAATAGTTTCATGGTCTTTTTCAACTCCAGACTTAAGCACCACTAATCCTATTGGTAATTGACCTTTTAATTTATCAGCAATTCCTAACACCGCACATTCTGCCACTGACTGATGTTCTGATAAAACTTCTTCAATGGCTCCAGTTGATAACCTGTGACCGGCAACATTTATAATGTCATCTGTTCTAGACATAATCCAAATATAACCATCTTCATCTATATGACCTGCATCATAAGTTTCATAAAAACCCTCATAATTAGTCATGTAATTATCTTTGTATCTTTTATCAGCATTCCAAAGCGTTGGAAAAGTGCCAGGTGGTAACGGAAGTTTAACAACTATATCACCCATCTCATTAGGTTTTGCCAAAGTTTGATCTGGTTTTATAATTTTAACATCATAACCAGGGACTGCCTTACATGCTGAACCGTATTTTGTTTTCATCATTTCAATACCTGTACAATTTGAACTAATTGCCCAACTTGTTTCAGTTTGCCACCAATGGTCAATTACTGGCACTTTTAATAAATTTTCTGCCCACTTTATTGTGTCTGGGTCAGCTCTCTCACCTGCTAAAAACAATGACTCAAATTTACTTAAATCATATTTTGAAAAAAACTTACCTTCAGGATCTTCTTTTTTAATAGCTCTAAAAGCAGTTGGTGCTGTAAAAAGTGATTTTACTTTATAGTCTGAAATTATTTTCCAAAAAGTGCCAGCATCAGGAGTGCCAACAGGTTTTCCTTCAAATAATACTGTAGTGCATCCTTTAAACAAAGGAGCATAAACAATATAAGAATGACCAACAATCCAACCGATATCACTTGCTGACCACCAAACATCATCAGCATCAATGTTGTAGATGTTTTTCATAGTCCATTTAAGAGCAACTATGTGACCACCAATATCTCGAACAATACCTTTTGGGATACCTGTAGTTCCCGAGGTATATAAAATATAAGCCAAGTCATTTGAATTCATCTCTACACAATCAACTTCTTTTGCATTTGAAAGTGCCTCACTCCAACTAATTTCTTTTGGCGCATCTAATTCCACAGTATGATCTATTCTTTGAAATAAGATCATTTTATCTATTTTATGAGAAGCCATTTTAATTGCAGCATCAACAAGTGGTTTATACTCAACTGTTTTGCCAGGCTCAAAGCCACATGAAGCTGTGACTATTACTTTTGCTTTACTGTCATCAATTCTGCTAGCAAGTTCATTTGAAGCAAAACCACCAAATACAACAGAGTGAATTGCTCCAATTCTTCCACACGCTAACATTGCTATAACCGCCTCTGGGATCATGGGCATATAGATTATAACTCTATCACCTTTGTTTACTCCTTGATTTTTAAGAGCCCCTGCAAATTTTGAAACTTTTTGTCTTAATTCTTTGTATGTAAACTGTTTTTTGTTTCCAGTAATTGGACTATCGTAAATTAATGCTAGCTTTTCACCTCTTCCTTGGTCGATATGTATATCTAAAGCATTATAACAAGTGTTAGTAACTCCATCTTCAAACCATTTGTAAAAGGGAGGGTTGTCTTTATTTAAAATTTTTGTTGGTTTTTTAAACCAAAATATATCTTTCGAAACTTCTTCCCAAAATTTTTCAGGCGTTTGAATAGATTTTTTGTAAATTTCATCAAATTTATTAGACATTGATCATGATCCGTTTTGAACGTTTTTTTGAGTTTATTAAATTATAAAGTGCATTAAAATTTAAAAAGTAAGCAAAATCAACCTAAATAAGTTGCAATTAAGTCTTCAAAAATCTAATTAATTTTGATAATCAACCACCAACATGACTTAATATTTTTTTAAGTCTAGTTTATATAAACTAAAGTTAAAAACTAACATAAGAGGGAGTTTTTTATGAAAAAACTAAAATTGTTTGCTCTTACAGCTGTTGCCCTAATGGGTGCTTCAGGTGTAGCAAATGCCGAAACTGTGTTGTTAGCATCTGATGACTTTGTTGGAATTTCATTCTGGCTTGTGTCAATGGCTTGTTTAGCAGCAACTGTGTTCTTCTTTTTAGAAAGAAGTTCAGTTCCAGCTGGCTGGAGAGTTTCAATCACTGTTGCAGGACTAGTTACTGGTATTGCATTCATACATTACATGTACATGAGAGAAGTATGGATCATGACTGGTGAGTCACCAACAGTTTATAGATATATTGACTGGTTAATTACAGTTCCACTATTGATGCTAGAATTCTATTTTGTTCTTGCAGCAGTAGGTAAAGCAAACTCTGGAGTATTCTGGAGATTAATGCTTGGTACTTTAGTAATGCTAGTTGGAGGATACTTAGGAGAAGCAGGTTACATCAATTCTATGCTTGGTTTCATTATCGGTATGGCTGGATGGATCTACATCTTATATGAAGTATTTTCAGGTGAAGCAGGTAAAATGGCAGCGAAAAGTGGAAACAAAGCTCTTGTTACTGCGTTTGGTGCTATGAGAATGATCGTTACAGTTGGTTGGGCTATTTACCCATTAGGTTATGTATTTGGTTACTTAACAGGTGGTGTAGATGCTAACTCACTAAACGTGATTTACAACGCAGCTGACTTCTTGAACAAGATCGCTTTTGGTCTAATCATTTGGGCAGCAGCAATGACTCAACCTGGTAGAGCTAGATAGTTTTACTAAGTTAAATAATTAAAAGGGCAGGTATGTTTTTACACGCTTGCCCTTTTTTTTTATGTTACTATATATAATTCAATGACAAAAATTACTTACATCTTAGGAGAAGAAGAAAGTCAGACTATTGAAGTTTCAAATGGATTGACAGTTATGGAGGCAGCAGTTCAAAACAATATACCAGGAATTGATGCTGATTGTGGTGGCGGAATGGCTTGTGCAACTTGCCATGTTTATGTCCAAGATGAATGGTTTGATAAACTTCCAAAAAAAGAGGATGGTGAAGAAGATATGTTGGATATGGCATTTGAACCAAAAAAAAATAGCAGACTAAGTTGTCAATTAATTATTACAGATGAGCTAGATGGGCTAACAGTTAGTATTCCATCAAAACAAGGTTAAATGAAAAAAATAGATGCATTAATTATTGGAGCAGGTCCAACAGGATTATTTTGTGCCCATCAATTAGGTCTTATAGGTTTAAATTGTGAGATAGTTGATAATTTAGATAAAATTGGAGGACAGTGCATAGAACTTTATCCAGATAAACCCATTTACGATATTCCTGCTGTTCCAGAATGCACAGGTAAAGAACTAACGGATAATCTTATTGAGCAAATTAAACCTTTTAATATTAATTTTCATCTTAACGAGAGAGTAGAAGTAGTCAAAAAGATCAATGATAAATGGATTGTAAAAACTAATAAAGATAAAGAGTTTGAAACCCCAAACATAATTATTGCTGGTGGCGTTGGTTCGTTTGAGCCAAGAAAATTTTCACCTAAAGAATGTGAAAAGTATGAAAACAAATCATTATATTATTCCATAAAAGACAAAACCATTTTTGATGGAAAAACAGTTACAATATTTGGTGGAGGAGACTCGGCGCTGGATTGGGCAATAGAATTATCAAATAAATCAAAAGTAAATTTAGTGCATAGAAGAGATGAGTTTACCGCAGCTCAATTAAGCGTAGATAAGATTAAAGAATTAGAAAAATTAGGTAAAATTAAAATTTTTACAAAAAATCAATTGAATTCTGTAAAAGGTGAGAAAAATATTGAGTCAATTACAATCAAACACGATGATGAAAGTCTAAAAGAAATACAGACAAATTATGTTCTAGGTTTTTTTGGATTAATCATGAAACTTGGACCAATTGTCGATTGGGGATTGAATATAGATAAAAAAACAATTGAGGTTAATACTGAAAATTTTGAGACTAATCAAAAAGGTATATTTGCAATCGGTGATATTTGTACATATCCAGGAAAATTAAAATTAATATTATCAGGTTTTCACGAGGGGGCATTAGCTGCTAGAGGTTGTTTTAAATATGCAAGACCTGATGAAAAATTAAGATTTGAATTCACAACAACATCTAAAGCTGCACAAGAAAGACTTGGAATAAAAAAGTGATAGAGTTATTTGCGGCTGACACTCCCAATGGAAAAAAAATTACAATTATGCTTGAGGAGCTAAATTGTGATTATAAACTTTCAAAGATAGATTTATCCAAAGATGAACAATTTACAGCTGACTTTAAAATGATTAGTCCCTTTAGCAAAATTCCAGTAATAATAGATCATGATAACAAACAATCTTTATTTGAGTCAGGAGCAATCCTAATTTATTTAGGAGAAAAATTTAATAAATTTTATGAGCTAAAAGATCGAACAGTAATAAATCAATGGCTTATGGCACAAATGGGAACTATTGGTCCGATGATCGGACAGCACCATCAATTTCATCATTACAACCCAGGAAAAAGTAAATTTGGTGAAGAACGATATTTTAAAATCACAAAAAGAATTTATGGTGAATTAGATTTAAGACTAGCTTCATCTAAGTTTTTAGCTGGAAACAATTATACTATTGCTGATATTGCTACTTGGCCTTGGTTAGCAAGACATGAATGGCATGATATTGGGCTAAAGAATTATAAAAATTTAACTAGATGGTATACAGATATTGCAAGCAGAGATGCTGTTATTAAAGGATATGATCTTTTAAAAAATGGTGCTGAAATTCCTAAACCTTAATCGTCAGCGTATACTTTTTCTTCTTTTTCATGTTTTTCCTGTGCGGCTATACATAACTCAGCAACCGGTCTAGCCATTAATCTTTTAAGGCCAATTGGCTCAGCGGTTTCTGCACAAAATCCATATGTTCCCTCTCTTAATCTTGTTAAGGCTTGATCTATCTTTGAAATTAATTTTATCTGTCTATTGATAGCTTTCATCTCTACTGTTTTATCAGTATAAGAACTGGCTTGATCCACAATATCAGCTGAAACACTGTTGTCATCTATTGAGCCATTATAAAGAGCCTCATTGTTCGCTTTTACCAGTTCTTTTTTCCACTCTTGAAGTTTTATTTTGAAAAAAATTTTATGTTTTTCACACATGTATTTTTCTGTATCTTTTGGAACATACGTTTTTGAAACTTTAATTATTGTTGTAGTTTTTTTTTCGTTAGAGATTAAATTTTTAGTCTTTGGAATAGCTTTTTTTACCTTAGGAACAACTTTCTTAACTTTATTA
>Ga0213868_10001592_pt1 | contig 21966 bp, 16 predicted proteins | sample PICome_9_FD_160087 | JGI IMG/M metagenome (GOLD analysis project Ga0213868, IMG submission 160087) | Coastal seawater microbial communities near Pivers Island, North Carolina, United States - PICO127 | ecosystem: Environmental > Aquatic > Marine > Coastal | place: USA: North Carolina...
CGTATTTATATACAGCGTGGTGAAGTGCTTATCGTTCACTTTTTGTTGTTGTTGTTGTTGTTGTTGTTGTTGTTATGAAGAAGAAAAGTAGTGAACAGAAATGAGTTTTTGGAAAGAAGAAAAGTTCTGTGTGAGTTCAAACGACGAACATCACAAATTAACACGCTCTTTTGTCGCGCTAGAATACAGATACAACATAACATCAACAAGAAGCGCGAGGAGCGAGAGAGCGAGAGAGCGAGAGCGAGAGAGTGAAACAAAAAATGCGCACAGAATAGGGCGAGAAAGATACACATAGGGGACGTGGGGAGAATATTAAGTGTGTGAGCCTTTTTATAACATTAGGGGTCCCGCGATGGGCTTTTGGAACCGCCGTAATAATTCGGGTGAAGACGAACAGCCGTCCACTTCCTCTCCGCACCCTTTCCCACACGATGAAAAAGATGGTTTATATCGTAAACACCAAGGTCAGGTGCTTTACGATACCGATAAGCGCGCGAAACCGCATCGTTGCAACGATAGATTAGAAGATGTTATTTGTTCTCTTTATGCGGGAGGTAATTTATTCTTAACCGTACCAAAGGTTTGGAGCACATTTACGGAGTGCATGCGATCGAAAGAGGGCGAAGAACCGGACGTGCCGTACGTGTACCACACGCCTCCATCGTCGAGGCTCCCTCCGAGCCGGCGGTAAAAATAATATTAGCATAGAGTACAACCTTAATATTTATATTTTAGTAACACGGCTAAAACACACACATCTCGCCGCGCATCTTTTGGCGCTGTGTACCCACTCGCACTACACTATTATTTTACTACTATTCTATTCTACTCCTTCTATCTTTAAGCCAGCTTGCGAGTTCTTTGTGTCCTTCCATTTTTGCCATATCCTCTGGACCGTACCCGTCGTTATCTCGAAGTAACGGCAAATCTAACTCTTCGACTAAATACACGCACGCGTCGTAGAAGCCTTTGGTTGCAGATTTATGGAGAATGGAGTGACCGTTGACATTTGCAGACGTGACATCAAGACCTAAAGCGCGAAGGTACTTGAGCATTTTCACGTCGCCGCTTTGTGCCGCCCAGTGCACCGCGTTACATCGATACTTGTTTTCTCGATGAATATCGCAATTTGCGACCTTGACCAAATACTCGCATAACTCCAAATGTCCCATCCACGCCGCTCGCATAAATGGTGTCGTACCATCTGACATTTCGCAATCTTTATCAATCCCTTTTTCTTCAATGAGCCATACGAGCACTTCTAAACATCCGTTCCTACTCGCCCAATGAATTGCCGCTCGACCTTTCTTTCGCTCAGCAAACGCCGGATCCATACCAACTTCATCGCAGAGAAATTTACACAGCTCCAAAGCATTCGATCCAGAGCTCCAGTGCAAGCAATTCGAACCGTGCTGGTCACAAATATCGTTGACATCAGCATCTGGGTTCTCTCGTAAAAATTGTCTCGCGTTCTCGACGTTGTTTGTTTTGCAAATCTCAAGCAATGGATGCAATGCCGGTGTGGCTTTCTTCTTCGCTTCTTCTTCGCCGAGTACCTCGGTAAATCGACTCAGTAAATATTCTCGTTGTAACGCGTCTATGTTTGTTAAATCTATGAGTGAGTTTCTCGCCGTTTGTTGCAAGTGCTTGCCTTGTTCATACGAATGCTTATGGACACTTTGCGCGTGAGTCACGAGACCTTTCGAAGCTTCAAAAAATCGTCCACACATGGAGCACATCAACTCTCCCATTTTCGCGTGCTCTGCCAGACGTTTCTTCGTCAGTATTCGCATCGTTCCGCTTTTAGGACATGTTCTAATATCCGCGATGCCAACCTTGTGTATTTGAGAAGCGTCCATATTTTCATAAACCGCATCGCACAAAGCGATGCTATCGGCGTATTCGCTTCTGTGAACCAAACCGTACGCGGTTACCCGATACAGCACAAGCACACGCACATCTGACTCGCCTGCTTTGCGACGATAACACAGGTGATAGTTTTTCTCGTTTTTAGTGGAAGTCGTGGTATTGGGAGTGTTCATCGTCGTCGATTTTAACAGAGCTTCTCGGATAGCGTTCTCATCTTCTTCTTCGTCCGTTTCTTCCTCCCCGTCCTCATCTTCTGCTCCTCTCCCCGACGTGGCCATCCTTTTCAAAGTTGCAAAAAGACACACGAACGCTTTACACGCGAAGTCAGCGGAGCCTTTTCTCGTCGTTTTAGTGACGACATTCCTTGCCAACTGGAAGACTTCATCGACGAGTTGGTTAGGTAAAAATGATTTTGCTGTCGTTACAAGAAAGTTCTGAATGTCTGCGCGCAATGCGTTTTCATCGTCCATACGAAATCAACTCTTACCGGAACAATGAATTATTATTAGGTAATGTGTGTTCGCGTGAAAACTCTTTTTGCGGTATAAAAATCTCCCCCTCTGCACGAAAACAGAAAGCAGAAAGCATAAATATATATCAACGAATCAAAATGTCGTCCGCTAAAGATAACAACAACGACGTCGACGACGACGATACAATCGATGAGGATGAGATTGATGACTGGTTAGATTCTGACGAGGACGACGAGGACAATACCAAGGAAAAGGAGGAGGAGGAGAAACAGGAAACAGTTTTGAATGCCGTCGAAAAACAAGAACAAGAACGCGAGAGGAAGAGGAATGAACAAGAAGAAGAAGAAGCAAAGAGAGAACGCGAAGAAGAGCGAGAAAAGCAAAGACGTGAGCAAGTTGAATTGGAGGCTCGTCGGGCTGCGGAAATTGCAGCAGCTCGAAAGAAACAAGAGGAGGAAGAGGCAGAAGCGAAAAGGAGGCAATTTGAAGAGCAGGAGAAAAGGTTGAGAGAAGAAAAAGCCAAAGAGCAAAGAGCAAAGGAAACGGCTGAGAAAAAAGAAGAAGAGGAACTAGAGGCAACGCGTCAGATGGAAGAAGAGAGACGCGAGCGAGAAGAAACCTTGAGAAAAGAAGTTGCAGCTCGAGTTGAAGCTGACGAATTGAAAGCACGCCGCGACACGGAGGCTGCGTCGTTTGAAGCAAAGAAAAGCGAGCAGGCTACGATAGAGGTACTAGACGCTGTTGGAGAGAGAAATAACGCGCACCATCATCAACCGCCAAACGAGTTTGACGAGCTCGCGCAATCGTCGACAGTAGTTGGTGGTTTATTCGGGAGTTTCAAAGCATTGAAAAGCGCTGCGTCCAAAACAGTGACCGCTATGAAATCGCACGAGTTTACTCGCCAAATGACGAGCGATATACGAGAACTTAGCAAACACATCGCCGGTGATGATGTCGCAGCGCCTTCAACAAAAATACCAACAACAACAGAACTCGGCGAAGATGATCGCACGAGACAACGTGCAAGAGATGAAGTCGACGCGTTAGAGATTGCAGAGAAGCTCGCTTCAAAAACTTGGCACGCAATTGGTGGTATTACAAACAAAGGTAAGAAATTAGCAAGCGACGTCGAAGGTTCGATTAAAGAAAAGGGATTAGGAGCAACGGCAGAGAAATACGGAAAGAGCGCCTTATTCGGTATAGAAAAAGTTCTTGCCAACGCCACGAAAGTAATAGCTGCGGGGATTGAAGATGAAACACGCGCAAATAGTCGCTTAGCGGAAAATCTGCAAGAGTACGGGGTGTTTGAGTACTTAGATGCAATCGACGTGAAGACGAAGGATGCCGAAGAAAAATTTAAAGCGCTCGATTTCGAGGCGGCTAATTTTATGGCCAAGGCGTGCGCCGATATCTTATCTCCTGCACAAAGTCAAGAAATGGGGTCACCTTTGAAAATTAATACGAATCAGGAATTTGAAGAGATGGACATGCATAATCACGAAGCGGAAACCTCTCCTGTGAAGAAATTCGGGAAGATTCACGCTCAAAAGGTAGCAGAATCAGTTCAGCGCGTAAGCGCACTTTTGCAGGAGGCGATGAGAAAGCCGGATGAAAGTGCAACGAAAAAAGCGCTAAACATGATAGAAATAGCAGAAAATGAACTCGAGGGTGTTCGAGAAAGCGCGATAGTTGCCTTTACCGAATTGACGGTTTTTGGTATGCAACAATTTGAGGAGGTGAGCGAAGCGTTGAGCAAAGACGAAATCGATGTATCGCGTTGGGGTTCGACGGTCGAATCTCGCGCGAAGTACGTAGAAACAACAATTTGCAGGGTTGAGAACGAAATTCGTTTCTTCCGAAATGCCGTTTCGACTGAAGTTGAAGCACTGGGAGTATTTTCTACAAATGCGGGAGGAAACATTCCAACAGTTTTGCAAGTTGTCGCATCGCTTCTCGACGACATCGATAATGATTTACTGGAATGTTTGGACATCTTCGAGGACGCAAAAGGCATGATTATCCCAGCGATTGTGGTGAGTTGTTTGTGAGCGCGATGTTAATGTATTACTAAAACTAAATTTGTACGAGTATATTCAGGCTGTGCGTACGTTTCATTTTTGCAACATCGCGATAACATTTTTTCTCAAAACGGCTTCGCGCTGATGACTTTCCATCCTCCTCCGCCTCTTGTATCATCTTCATTCGTCTTCGATGCATTGTCCTCGCGAGTACTATTCGATGCTAACGATACTAAATGCTTCTCCAAGTCGAGTTTAAGCCTTTCAATGGACACTCTAGGGGTTGGTCGTTTCACTTTCGACGCCGTTTGCGCGTCGTCGGCGTCACCGCGCTTACCGACGAATAAAACTGGTATTTCACCCGCGTGCGCGTCAGCCCATTCTTTTTTCAACGACACGTCTCTGATTTCCAACGCGTATTCTCGCAAGTCCAAAGCGACGTGATTATTTTGACTACTATTATTATCAACATCTCCTGTTGTTGTTTCTCTCTCGCGCTGTTGTGCTAATTCTAGAACTGCTTTCAACTTTTCTTCTAAACCTTCGCATAAGCAGCACCCCGGTTTCGTGTATAAAATTAAAACGTCGTCGGTATCCGATACTCCTTCTGCAAACAACGATGATGACGATGACGGCACTCTTCCTCTTTGGCGGCGATAGAATGTTCTCATTCTTTCCCTTCCTTTGCTGCGGCTGTTTTTATCATTATTCATGGTATTAGGTGAATTTGTATTTTCATCCCGCCGTGACGTGTGAGGAGCACAGTTTTGCGATGATGATGATGATGATGAAGGTAATGATGATGGATATATTCTCGACCGATAACGATTTCGATCATAAATCGCTTTCGTTTTCGTCGTCTGCCAACTATTCGAACCAGTAGGTGTTGCTGCGCGGTGTGTCATCAGAGCGTCTCTTTTTTTGAAGCGAATTTAAGGGACAACGAAAAAGAAAAAAGAAAAAATCAAAACACAGCAAACCCTTCACAACCCCTAATCCTTCTTCACTCCAACAACAAACAATAAAAAGTGAGGTATTTGTACGACTTTACTATTCTCGCCTTCTTTGTTCACGATGAAGCCTATCTTCCCCATCGCCGCGGCAATCGCATTCACGGCTACTTTTCTGCGCACCACGTCGAAAGGAAAAAATTCAACGGCGAGGAAAATCGTCACTCGGGCAGCATCAGTGTCAGGAGGAGGAGGAAGCGAAGCCGGCGTTACTAATTCAAAACAGATTATGAATATTCCAAAGCCTGTGTGTAAGCGAATCGATCACGCCGTATCATTCGGTATCGTTCCCGGCGAGAATAGAGGCGAGAATGTCATGGATCCAGCGGTTAAGGTCAACGACGACCTTTTCTGGTTGCGCGACGACGATAGAAAGAACGAAGAAATTCTCTCTTACTTGAAAACAGAGAACGAATACACGGAAGCGCACACGAAACACTTGAAAAAAAAAGAGACAGATCTGTACAACGAAATCGTCAAAGCGATCGAGGAGACCGATGTGGACGTTAAATTTCAATGGGGTGATAGTTTTGAGTATTACGTCCGCACGGTGAAAGGAAAATCCTACCCAATCGTCTGTCGACAAGAAAGAACGAATACCACCAAAGGTGGCGGTGAAACCATCGTGTTGGACGTGAACGAACTCGCGAAACAAATGTCCTACTGTTCAATCGGTGGATTTAACATGTCAGCGAGCCATAATTTATTAGCCTACGGCGTTGATGAAACAGGGTACGAGACTTACAGAATTAAAGTGAGAAACGTCAAAACTGGAGAGGAGATGCCGATTGACGTTTTGGAAGGCACAACCGGTTCGGTCTCTTGGAATGGCGACAGTCAATTATTTTATACAACTATGGACGATGCGCACAGACCTAACAAAGTCTGGAGACATAACATTGGTACCCCGCAGTCCGAGGACGAATGTTTGCTTTCAGAAGACGACGAGTTATACAATATTGGCTTTGGTAAAAGCGACAACGGCAACTTCCTTATTCTCGAAAGCGAATCCACGGAAACTAACGAAATTTGGCTCCTCGATTTGAAAAAGTCTCAGAGCGAGATACCGCGACTCGTGGAGAAAAGGCGTGATAATCATCGATATTACGTCGAGCCGAGCAGAAACAATAAGCAACTGTACGTGTTAACGAATCAACTCGGTAAGAAAATCAACTTTGACTTGAAAGTCACGAGCTTAGAAACACCCGGGATGGAAAACTGGACGGATTTGAAAGGAAAAGGCTTTCCGTGGAGCGAGAAGCGGACTTTAGAAAGCATTATGACGTTTAAAAATCACATAGTTATCGATGGCAGAGAAGATGGATTTACGCAAGTTTGGGTGCTACGACTCGAGGACTCGAATAGCGACGACGATAGCAGCATTTCAGACTGGTATCGATCTGAATGGCCAGCCGCGAGTGTTGTTTATCCTTCGCGCGCATCCGCATCGTTATCGTGCGTCGGCGCGAACAAAATTTATGATACGAATAAGCTGTTGCTAACGCACTCATCTTTGGTGAATCCTCGAACTGTGTATGAATTCGATATGGACTCGCAAACAAAAGTTATGAAGAAAATAACCGCCGTGAAAGGTTTCGTAGAAAAGAATTACGAGACGATGCAAATCCAAGTCACGAGCAGAGACGGCCAAACGAAAATCCCTGTGTCGATTGCGTACAAGAAAGGTAAGAGACAAAGGCAAGGACCATTATTATTAGAAGGATACGGATCGTACGGTATTTCAAATGATCCGGCGTTTGATCGCTCCGTTGTTCCGTTGTTGGATAGGGGCATCACTATCGCAGTCGCGCACATCCGCGGAGGTGGTGAACTCGGCAGATATTGGTACGAAGAGCAGGGAAAATATTTGAATAAAATGAACACCTTCAATGACTTTATCGACTGCGGCGAGTATTTATGCGCGAGTGGTTGGACTTCTCCCGAAACGCTCGCGATTTCTGGTCGATCTGCCGGTGGATTACTTGTGGGTGCGGTCACGAACATGGCGCCTGATTTATTCAAGTGCGTCGTTGCCGGCGTGCCCTTCGTCGACGTTATGGTTTCCATGTGCGACCCGTCGATTCCTCTCACCACGGGCGAATGGCTAGAATGGGGCAATCCGAACTGCTCCAAATACTACGAATACATGAAATCGTATTCTCCTATGGAAAACATTCGAAAATCTCGCAAGCCTGATGTGCTCATAACCGCTGGTTTGCACGACCCTCGCGTCGCCTATTGGGAAAGCGCGAAATACGCCGTGCGCATGCGCGAGTCGTGCGAAAACGAAGAGGCGCGGATTTTACTGAAAACGGATTTGAGCGCCGGTCACTTTAGTGCGACTGACCGCTATCGGAAGTTCAAAGAAGTCGCGTTCGAATACGCGTTTGTTTTAGATTGCATTTGTCCATAATAAAGTTACACTTGTCTATTCATTTTTAGGCAACATTCTATGATTCCAGTCTGCCATTCGCGCGCTGACCTTCCGTTACCTTTTTTTGGGAGCTCTAAATCAATCGTTAACAAACGTTCCGCGCGCAATTTTTCAAGGTTTCTGGCGTCGTTTGCGCTGCCCTTTGACGCCGCTTGAACGCTCTCGTTCTCGTTACCTTGCATTTGTCTCCCGTGTTCCGTCGTTTCTCGGAGTATGATTGAAAAGCATCGCTTTGGATTTAACCCGTGCGTCGCTCTCTCAGCTTTCATTCGCCCTTTATTTCCACTCGTCATTTTCTCTATATTTTGACCGATTGTATAATTGTCGAAGCCAGTTTGAACGTCAGCGATACCCTCGGCTAATAAAGTTTGTCGTCGTTGCGAGAAGAACCAAAACTTTGAAGACGGCGAAGTCCAGTTCAGAGTATTATTCGTCGTGTTGTAGTAAAAGCGATATCGCTCCCTTCTTCGTAACCCAAGTTTCCTGTATTTCGTGTGCGAAATAAATACTGCGCCCTCGAGAATAGCTCGACGTAGCTCGGAGCTTCGACGCTCTCGCCATAATTCGACTTCTTCCCTCGCGTCTTCTACTTCTTGCTTCAGATCTAAAATTTTATCGTTGAATCGATCGCGTTCATCCTTCAACATGCGTTGCAATTTTGCCGTGTGCAGCAAATGTGAAGTCGTCGACGCGACCGAGGGAGAATTCGAGGATGAAAACGCTTTAATCGTCGCCGAAGTCGGCGTCGAGTCCATCAAATCCGATCCAGTCGCGCGAAAAAGTCGTCTCGAAGGCGATATCGCTTTACCACTTGATGATAAAAGGGACGACGCGTTCTCATTTTCTCTCGACGACGCGCTTTTGTTGAAGTCTTCTATCGTCCTCGTCGTTGTAGCGTCGTTGTTCACTTTTTCCTCCTCATAATCACCGTCAAGTACGCCCGTCTTTTCTGCGTCGTCAAAAGCGTCTTCACTTGCGTCGCTTTCTGCGTCCGAATCGTATTTATTATCGCCCGAAGAATCGCGTTGTGTCGGTTGCTCGTTTATATTTGCATCGACGACTTCCCATTCTATTGTTATTTGTGCTTTTTTGTGTCGGTTGCTCGCTCCGTGTACGTCTAAATCTATATCTACGCGTTGCATGCCAGCTTCGCGGTCGCACTTTTTCCCATTCACAACTTTCGAGCGATTGACTTTGAACGTCGCTTCCCCGATTTTGAGGATCGATCCAACTATCGTTCGGTCGAGTATTTTGACGCTCACTTCCCCGCAACTTATCCTATTCAACGCGTTGTTGCTAATTACATTGTCCTCGGCGTCGTCGTTGCCGTCATCAAAAGCCGGCAAATCAAATTCATGTCTCGATCCCCATTCAATTCTTTTCGACCACGGCCTCGTAGCCGTTCGTGCCTTTCGGCCGCGATACGAGATCGACGCGTACGGGTACCCAAAGCTAATGTTTCTGTTTACGAGATTCGTGCACTTCATGACTCTGACGACGAGTATCCCGTTTGAATTTTCGAGCTGCGCCTTCTTTGCAATTTTCATATACGTGTGCTCCACGTCTACGTACATTCGTCTCGGCTCTACGAAATCTTTTTGTATCGCGCTTTGGATGAATGAAATGACCCAATCGTGTAAACCAGGAATATCGGAGACGGGCAGACCCATGGGCGAAACGGAAACATCTACGGTGGGTGTGTCTCTGAAGGACACATCGACGCCGGAAACGCCCGGTTCCCTCGATACCAGACGCATTCCCATGATGAGTTTACCGTGGATGGATAAGTTAGTGATGTGGACTGGGACGTTTAGACTTTTCAAGTACATTCCAGGCTTTATTTGTGCTTGTATTCTCGCGTGCGACGCGTTCGTATCCCAATCGAAATCGCACTCAAACTGCACGTAGTCCGCTTTGGGATTGTACCTCGCGACGTACAAGTTAACGGTCGGTGGCGTCGTTCCCAGCGAGAAATCTTCTAAACTCACCTCGCCGATGAACGAATGCTTCTTGTTCTTCTTCTTTTCCGCCGCGTTAATATCGGTATTATTGTTTACCGTTTTAAGAATATCAACCGCCACGCGTTTCGCGTGCTCGTCCGCAATTTGACTCAGAACGCACTTGTATTGGTGTCGCAACAAAAGATTAATCCACTCGAACGAACCTGATTCGACCGTCGTGAACTCGGCATTGATGCTGTCTTTCACTAATTTTCTCGCTTTCAATTCTCTCTTGTATCTCTGCCTCTTTTTCTTTAGCGTCAACACGAACGCAATCAAAGAACATAACAGAACAATTAGAATCGATTGGACGAGGAAAGAGACGAGTGTGTTTGTAAACGCGAACGACGAGTCCGTCACCAAAGTTTTGGTGGCGAGAAGATGTCGCGTCCATTCTTTGTCTCCTTTCTCTGATGTTTTCCTGATGTTCCACTTGCTGCTGCTCATCGCGTATTACTCTTCTTCTCCATCCATGTTTAGTAGAAGCAATACTAGTTCTGCGTGAATGAATTTTTGTTAATAAATTATGTGGAGGATGAAAAGGAGGGGGGAAATCTCACTCATCATCCACCCTTCTTCGTTCTTCATTTTTTTATATTCTTTTTCCTCTGCAAAACAAAAACAAACTCCATACTTACTACCAGTATACTTCTTTTATTGAACGAACAACACAACAACGACCATCCTCTTCCTTCTTAATCTCGATGGCTTTGTGCAGTCGAGTCGTCGTCGAGTCGTCGTCGTCTTCGATGATGATGCGGCGGGGTGCCGCTTTCAACAACAATCATAGTAATAAGAAGAAGATCTTTCTCTCTTTCTTGCTGACGAAGAGACGCATCACCCGTTTTTCTGGATTAACGAACTCGGGGTCGTCTTCGTTCGAGCAAAGAGGAGGAGGAGGAGAAGAAGAAGAAGAGAATAATAAAGATAAAAAAGATGAATTAGTGATCATCACCAACGATGCGCTGCATTACGCTTCAACGATGACGCAGAAGAGAAACGAAGTCGAGGAGTATTTACAGAAGTGCGACAGCTTGGAGTTGGAGCTACAACTCGCTCTCGCGGCAGAAGATTACGACGCCGCTTCGAAAATCAAAAAAAATCTTCAACCGGAAAACTCAGATGAAGATATTAATTTTAGCATGCTGTGCGATTTATGTCGACGCGTCAACCAACCACCGACATCCATAATAGGCAGCTCGGCTTATGAAACTGAAACAGAGGAGATTACCATGGCAGCGAGGAAGCTTGGATTAATCGGTGATCCGAGAGCTCTACCAGCTCTCGCCCGAGCGCTTCGAATGCCCACTGTGAGCGCGAAAGCGAAAAACGTGAGCGCGAAAGCGCACGCTCAAATTGAACGAAGCATGTGGACTTTGTTCGGAAAGAGCGGCGACATGGAACTCGATTTACTACTTCAAAAAGGACGAGATATTATGCATGGAAAATACATGAATCGCATATTAGAAGGGAGAGTTGAACACGAACCAACTGAGGAGGAAATAAAAGAACAAATACGCGATTTCGAGCAGGAGAGAGCGCGAAGTTTATCGGAATCGATCGATATCTTTACGAGAATTATCGAAAAATCGAATGGATTGTTCGCAGAAGCCTGGAATCAACGAGCGACGGCTTTGTATTTGCGAGGCGATTTGGCCTCGGCATACGCCGACGCTGAGGAGGCATTTCGGTTGAATCCGTACCATTTCGGCGCGCGTAGTGGCATGGGTTTATGTAAATTGGGAATGAGATGCTACGACGAAGCGTTGATGATGTTTGAGTCTACTCTCGAGATAAACCCACGCATCGATTCTATTAAAGGCCAATCCAAACGACTTCGAAAGATGATGGAAAAGCCTCGAGTCGAGCAACAAAAGCTCAAGGATGTGCTCGAAGATTACAAAAGGTCCATAGCGCCATCCTCAGATTCGTCGCAGCGCAAAGACGATGACTCTGAAACGCCAAAAATGTAAATTTACGATCAATGAGAAAAGAATGAAGTTGTACCCGGCATTTAAGAAAATTGTATATACGAGTACACATCTTGGTGCAAATCATTTATTATATTAAATCATGTCTAAGTTTTTCAGATTGCGATAGATTCTTCCTCTTCGCTCTCTCAAAGGTTTAATTTTTTCGCAATAGCTTTCGTGGTAAGCGCGTTTACTTTTAGAAGAATTAGCCGTATCTTTCATAAAGTTCCTTCTCTCTGTCATGTACATCTGCATCTCGTTTTCGATCGTTTCCAGGTTTTCTTCGGATACGTCTCCGTCGCCCGGTAACAGCGCGTCGCTCACTACTTTGTTATCACCGATACCATCGAACTCGAGCTCTTCAGAAGAACCCTTCAAAACCAGTGCTTTGTGCTCAAGTTTATCGTTCATTCCAGGTCCGAGATAGTGCCAGTTCCGTCGCGAAGCGCTTTGGATTTGGAAGTTTTTGTATTTTTCTGGGACAGCCTCGTCGGCGTTTTCGTTCGGATCCCACCACGTGCAAGATTCGAGAGTTTGCAGCGCGTGCCCACTCTCGCCATGATTTTGATCTTCCGCGACCATGGAGTGTTGACTTCGAGGAATTCTCCATAGTCTCAATTCTCCCGTTGATGTCGCTGTTACGAGTCCCCAGAAGTTCACTTCTGCGAGTCCGTTGTCGGTTTTCGTAGATATCGGCGCTTTGAGCCATGCCAAGTCTGCGCAAGCGCACTCTTCCGACGCGTTAAACTTACCGCATTTCCGCTCGTGCTTGAGCTCGAGCGCATCGCTCGAATACACTCGAACGTATGCATCATTACTCGCGACTGCTACAAACCCACCATATTCGTTATGTTGGACGCAATTGTGCGCTGAAGTCGTACGCGTCCACTTTTCGCCCGCGAGTCTTAAAATATCACCAGATTTTTCGTCTTGTTGAACGAGCGCTTTTCCCGCTCCACTCGGTGACGCTCTGATTGAGAAACATCTCAAAATACCATCTGAAGCACCAGTTAGCAATATGTTTCTTGTTCCAGGGTTCGGGTGCCAAGAGAGTGATGTGATTCTACTGGAGTGATCGTCGTACCATTTACACAAGCGCCCGCTCACAGACGACCAAACGAGAATGCGATACGCACCTCGACCGCCATTCCCATAACTATCGCACGTGGCGGTTAAAATGAGACGTCCGCAATTTGTATACGTTACATGCGTCATTTGTTTTGCCATCCATCGCAAGGTGTGCAGACAGCTCCCAGGATCTTTGACGTCTCCGTCGATATCAAACACACGTCCGTCACCGTCGTTTGAAACCGTCGTCAGAGATGCACCAGTTTGCGGGTGCCAAGCAATTTCATTGACTGCATCGCGGTGATGATACTTCGTCACGCATTCTAAAGATCCAGTTTGAACATCCCATGTGGCTACTTTACCACTCGAATCTGCGGTAGCGAGTCGATGTGAAAACAAAATTGGTGAAAACGCGCACGCGGTGACGGTTACTTTTTCATCGTGAAAGCCGCTTAAATGGAGCACTTGTTCGTTGCCGCTTTTCATCTCGGGAACCATATTTTTCCAAATCATGACAGTATTATTGCGTCCAATAATCGCGAGCGTGGGCAAGTCCAGTGAATCTTCGTATGCATAAGTATCGTCCTCGCAAGTGTCGTGAGTATCTACATCCTCGTCTGCCTCTATATCGTCTCCTGATACTTTCGGATCGCTCCATCGTATATCAACAACATCTTCTGAACACTTTAGTCTCGCAATTTTTTCGCCATCTGCAGACCAGACGTTGATAAACTTATCTCCACCGCACGTTGCGATCAAGTACGTAAACTCCGACGAAGAGACCACCTTTGTGGTCGACGAGACGGGGAAACCTCTTCTTCGTAACGATATAGATTTTACCGCGACGCGTTTGACGCCTCCTTCGTGGGCGTTTTCAACAACCCACATCGACGACGAACTCCTCATTCTCTCTTCGCATCTGGCGATACCTTCGTCTATTTTCAATTTCACGTCCAGGGTCGCATCTCTCGTTGGCGACTCTCTGTAGCTCTTGAGCGCCGCACTCCACCGTTCTAATCGCTCTAAAATATCTCCGCATGTCAAATACGGGTCAATCCAGAGTCTGCGAAATGAGCACGATTTTTCGGCATCGGACAATCCGTCTTCGTAATCGCCGAGCGCGCGATGACACAGAGCACGTTTATGGTACAGCTCCGCGTATCGATGCAGACCTTCGAGTTTAGAAAATGCGAGCGCTTGCGTGTAACATTCGCGCGCTCTCGAGAAATCCTCGTCTGTCATGGCGTCGTCGCCAATTTTTTCGAGATTCAAACCGTTCACGAGAGGCTGTGAATCCGCCGCATCTTCGCGAATCTCTAACACAATCTCCTTCGTTTTCTTCGTCTCTTCTTCTTCTTCTTCTTCTTCTTCTTTTTCTCCTTCTTCTTCTAGATCTTGATCTTTTCTGTTGGTATTCTTCAGAATCGTTTTCGCTCGCCACGAATACGGCGCATCTGATTTCACGCGTCGGTAGGTGTCTTCAATGTTCTCGCTCTTTATTTTCGTCTCCTCCTTCTCACTTCTTTCAAACCCTCTTCTTTGTTTCTGATCGTGTTCACCATTGTCGGGATCGTCACCGCGCGGTGTTTGTCGTTCAGTCTCCTTCTTCGTTTTATGCGTAGTACGAGTCTTACTCATTTTCTGTAAAATCAATTCGTAACTTTTCTGAATGCGTTGAAACCGTTCGGCTGATCCTCCTTTATCGGGATGTGCCGTGCGAACGAGCGAGCGATAGGCTTTCTTGACGTCATCTTCGCTCGCGTTCGGCGCGATTCCGAGTACTTTGTAGTGATTGAGCTTTCGAACCATCTTATTATCGGAGGTTTAGAGTGACTCTCGTATACATATGAATGAGATGAAGATTTTGTGGAGGAGGCGGGAGAAAAATTGATTGAAAAACAAACGAGCGTTACGAACGAAACTAAGAAAAAGGCAAAAATATCTCACTTGTTGTGTGTTGGGGAAACGAACAGTCACAACAAAATCTGTTTGGCAAGAGAAGGAGAAAGAGAAAGAGAAAGAGTCGCGCGCGCGAGTGAGTTTGTGTGTGTATCCGTGCGCGCGCAAGAGATTAGTAGTAGCAGTAGTAATAGTAGTAAATAGAAGACAAAACACACCTAGAGTCTTTTGCTTTTTATATACCAACAACATCGCATCAGAAATCAAGAGCAAAATGAAGAGCGGAGGTAAAAAAGAAGAGGTAAAAATAGAGAGAGAAGAGCACGTGCGCGATGTTTTCGAAAACTTCAGAACCTCGAAGATAACCAGGGATGACGTCGCTCGTCTCCGATTGAATAACAGCAGCAGCAGTAGCATAAACAGCGACAAAAGTAGCAATAGTTTAAAGAGCGTTGATGATGGAACAACAAGAACCATCATCGACGTGTTACGGGAGATATTTCTTCAACGACGAGAAGAGGATGAGGAAGACTGTGCGAAGTTTTATCACTTTTGTTTTCTGGCGTGTTTGAAAGGGAAAACAGAGGGAACAAACGCGACGATTTCAGTGCACGAGGCGTGTGAACTGTGGTCGTTTCTCCTGTCGTCGACGAAGAAACAACAGCTGAGAAAGTCTTCGTCGTCGTTATCTATAGAAGAAGGAGGCGCTCCACCGAGGACGACGACCGCGACGACCACGAACACGCCATCGTCCGTTTTAGCCAAAGGGATGCTTTTACCGCGGTGGATGAACCGTACATTCTGTAAATTTTGCACAGAGCGTGCGTCATCGTCGTCGTCTCCTACTTCTTCTGTTTCTCCTATCGTCGATGAGAATACATTTTTAAGAACGCTAGACTTTGCTCGGTCGTACAGAAAAAACAACGGATGCATGCAGGACTGGTACGGGAAGCAACAATGGCCGACGCTCATAGATGACTTCGTCTCTTCGTTAGGTCGAGAAAAAAATACCACAAACGAGAACGATAAAAGTGTCGGTAACGACGACGCAGATCAGAACAGAATGGACGAAGAGTTGGCTTCTTCTTCCTTAGCGGCAGATGTAGCCTTTCGAAGAGGGAAAGGAGGAAGAGTTGGAATGAAAACTGTGCACCCGAGAGGACAAAAGCGCAAAGAGCAAGAGGCGAACGTGGAAGTGCTCTCATCCCAACTCTCCTCTGCGTTAGAAACGAAGAAACGAAAAACTGGCGGCATTCGCTTAGACTACTTCGACTGATTTCTATCCACATAATTCTACTTTACTAGATATAATCGTACACGAACACTTTTTAATTACAACAGCACGCAGCTTTTTCCGGGTCCAAATTCAGTCGTTTTTCAGTCGTCATCGTTTCGAAACTTCGGTTGAAAAATCAGCCCGTCTGTTCGCTTCTATTTGCGTAACTTTCTCGTAGAATCCGCTGTGTTTATCGAGAGAGAGAGAGAGAGAGAGAGAGAGAGAGAGAGGAGAAAAGAAAGAAAGAAAGAAAGAGAGAGAGGAAAGTCAGTATTATTAGTAGATTAGGGGATTTTTGAATTTTCATTCGAACGCACGTGTGTATCATGAACGCTTCCACGGCGGCGCCACACACGAACGAGGCCGTGGCTACTTTGTAATAATACGAGAGAGGGAAATTGTGCACGGCAACTTTCCCGAATTTCGGAGCAGCCATCTCTGTCTTATTTGTGGTGGTTGGTGCCGAAGGAGAAAGAAAGAGGAAGAGTGAGGCAAAAATCTATTCTCTCTCGTATGAGTTGCTCTCTGTCTGTTCACCTCAAAACAAAACAAACACCTCGTACGTATAAAAATAGAGAATACTACGTCTAATACGAATAACATCCATGATGGGGGAAGATGTGATAAAAAAGAACAAGGAGAAAGTCGAGCGATTGTATAAGCAGCGAGAAGAGCTCGAAGCGGAGATGGCGTCGATTTCTCAGAGACTAAACGGACCAAACATGCCAGGTTTAAAAGGTTCTTTAGTGGACAACGAAGGCTTTCCAATTGGTGGAGGAGACGTGGATTTGTACTCCGTACGAGCGGACAGACAGAGATATAACTCGTTGAAGAACGACCACTTGCAGTTGACGAATGCGATCGAGAAAGAAGTGCAACAGTTACTCTCTTCTTCTGCTTCTCCTTCCGCTGTAGGAGGAGGAGGAGGAGGAACAGATACAATAGTTAAAACGCAAACAGAGAATAACGAGAAGGTGAAGATACCAACGGAGTCAACAACACCTAAAACTACATCAACAAATCGAAAAGCGTTCGCGGTGGTGGATATATTAGCGCCAGGGTCGCCCGCAGATCTAGACGGATTAATGGTACACGATCGAATTTTAGATTTTGGTGGAGCATTTTCGATCGCCGATGCGGCTTTGCTCATTCAAGACAACTTAGGAAAAAGTCACCGCGTTCTTGTCAACCGTGCGGGAGTGGATGAAATTTTGAACATCGCGCCGCGGACTTGGAACGGGAACGGATTGTTAGGAGCTCATTTTCGGGCGTTAAACTTTTAGCGTGAACAGTGCAAATTTATACGCTTCACTAAGTAATACTACACGTTCTAATAACCGCGTTTTCTTTGCAGCTTTCTATATGCTTTCCTCTCCTCCTCGGTCATGTCTTTTGTCGATTTCTTCCTCTTCGCCGCGTGCTTCTCCGCTTTCGCAACTTTTGCGTCGCCGTTACTGCCACGAGCATCTCTTTCCCTGCCGCCGTCGTCATTGCATTTATCATCATCCACCTTTTCGCCGTCGTCGTCGTCGTCGTCGTCCCATGCGCTTTTCTTTTCCTCGTTGCCGAGCTTCTTAAATACCTCTGATCCAAAGATTTTGTTTTTGTGTCTGTGCACTTTCACTTCCTCGACTTTTACCACGCCAGCTTGCTTTAATCGATCTTTTTCCAGCTTTTCGTCAAACTCTTTATCGCTCAACGGTTTTTGCTTTTCCAGCTCCTTTCCTAAAACTATTATTTTCTTTTTATTGCTATTCAGGTCACCGTCTTCACCTGTCCTTGCGTTCTTGTCGTTGTCGTCTTCCTCGCCATCTTCGTCGCTATCGTGCTTGTTACCACCGCCGTCGATATCTTCACCATTCACTACTGTTTCGAGAAAGCTTTTCTCGTTTTTATTCTCTTCTTTTTTCTTTTTGCCTCGTTTGCCCCTTCTTTTCTTACTCGACGGACGCGCTTCTTCTTTTGCTGCCTCGTCGTCGTCGTCGTCGTCGTCGTCGTCGTCGCCAGTCGTTCGCTTTAATCCAAACGTCGGCTTTGTCTTGTTTTTAGTGTTCTTTTCATCATTATCATCATCGTCGTCATCATCATCATCACCTTGCAACGCTGGATGGCTCTTGTCCAAAGGATGCCCGTCTAAAGTTCGCAGTCGAGGACACATTGCCTTGATATTATCTACGTACGCTTTGCCATCGAGAATGGCAATCGGATTGCCTCGCAAACTCAAATGCGTCAATTTTGGAAGTTTCGCCAACACTTGCACTTCGGCAAAGGTTTTTATTTGATTGTGAGAGCAATCGAGCACGCGTAAATTGATATTTTTACCCAATCCCGACGGCAGACCCGTGAGCTTGTTCTTCGCTAATCGAAGTTCTCGTAAATCTGTGTTTTGAGAGAAGCTGTCATTACCTATGTTTTGCATACCGCTGTTCGACGCCGAAAATTTTCCAAGCTTGCGAAGCGGAAGAAGCTCGTGTTTGAGACTCTCAATGGAGTTGTTCGATACGATCAACGAGTTCAACTCTCTACAATTTTTCACCGCGTTCAGGCACTCCTCCGTGAGCGCGTTGTCCGAGGCAATCAGCGCTAACAAACTTCTCGTCAAAGGCGCGTCCAACACGCCTTCAAAACTGCTCAATCGGTTTCCAGAGACATTCAACACGCGAATAGTTTCGCAGCATCTGCTCAAAGGTTCCAAACCGTTCGATTCTAACCGATTATTCGAAAGGTTTAACCACTTCAATTGTTTCAAATGTTTCAGATTTTCAATGTTATTAATCGCGTTATCGCTCAAGTCTAAGCGCAACAGATTTGGAAACTGGACGGCGGCGTTCGTCGATAAAGCGATGGCCGTCAACGATTTACCTTTCAAGTCGCAAACGGCAACCGCTTCGGACGAAGAGACGTTATGCACGCTTCGCAGAATAGTCTGTTCGTTCAAAGCGAGGCCCATTATATGCCTGATGTGAGTGTATCCCTATCGCGATAAAATGAACGCCGCCCGTCAGTGAGCGAAGTTTTTGTTGTGTTTGTTTTACAAAAATCAAATTTATAACAAGAATAAGTTTCTCTCCTCTCTCTCTCTCTCTCTCTTTTATATTATAATGTACAGCGCTCTCTCTTTCTTTTCTCTTCTCATGAGCTATTACCTCTCTGCAACAGCGCCTCTTCTTCGTCCACTTCGTTCTCTTTCTCTTCTGCTTCTTCCTCTTCCTCTTCCTCTTCCTCTTCTTCCTCGTCGTCATCGTCGTCATCGTCGTCGACTTCTTCGTCGCTGACGTCGTCTAAATCCGTTCTTCCTTCTCTTCTTTGATTGTTTCTTCGTTTCGGCGGTAACTTCCTCAAAGCGAAGAGAACCATGGCCGACGGCGCGATTTCCGAGACGATGTAATATATGGCGTTCAACTTCACACCGGTAACTACGTCCAGAGGGAACTTTTGTGGTGCTATTGCGGCGACTAAAATACACATCGCTCGGAACGTAAAACACGCGGTACACGAAGCCGTGACGATTCCGACTTCAAAAAGCTTTCGAGATTTTCCCACCGCGTCGTTTGGAAACTTTCTCAGCATGAAGAACAAAAGTCCTCCGTAGGTGGCAAACCCAATCGATGCCGCTAAGAAGGCGGACAATCGAATCACCGCCGCAGCCAAGATCCACCCGTTTTGTACGCTCCTTGTCTTTGCGCTGCTCGAACCGCTACTCTTTGCTTCTCCTATCCAACACACCGCTTGGGCGACGTACACGAAAGCGTTCAAGACGAAAAATTTGAACCTTAGGTTTCTCGTTTGAGGAGATATCGACCTCGCTTGCTCGTAGATCTCCGCCCAAAACAATATGAGGAGCGAATCTGTGGAATGTGATGATAATGATTATCAGAACGCGCCGTGTTTGCGACGAGTAAGAAGAGTAGTTTTAAAGTAGTTAGTTTTTACTCGCGAGAGAAAGAAAGATTTTTCAAAGAAGAAGAAGAAGAAGAAGAAGAAGAAGAAGAAGAAGAAGAAGAGAACGCACATGTGGTGAAGAATATCAACCCGGGTAAATCGAGTAAGATGGAAGCGAACACTCTCGGTTCAATCTCGTCCAGCCTCTCGCGAATAGCAAACACCACGGCTCGAACGGACATGACGAAAAAGTTTAAAACGACGAACGATTTTTGCGTCGTCCAAACAATCGAGTTCCTTTTTTGGATTCGAATCAGTTGCACGAAAGCAACCGAAGCGAGAAGAGCGTATAGGACGGCGAGATAGTCGTACTCGACCGTCACCATCGAAGAATTTGAATACGATGGCGATGCCGTCGCGTCTTGCGTGTTGTTTGACGACGACATCTCTCTCTCTCTTCCGCTCAATAGATGATTTTTGTGGAGAACGAGGAGACCACCACCTTTTTTGTTCTGTTTTTTTGTGAAAAGACAAAAGGTTTTGGGGTGCCTTTCCGGAAAGCAGTTCTAAAAAGTAAAAGTTGTTGTTGTTGTTGTTGGTTGTTGTTGTTATTGTTATTGTTACAAAAGAATACAATCTCTACGTAGTAGTTACTATGAACCCTCTGGCGGTTACTCTTCTTCATCCTCTTCTGCTCTGCGAAACCTCCAAAAGTTTCTCTTACACTCGACTAAGTATTTCATTTGGCCGCGATAATATCCCGGCCAACCGGTTGCGGAAACAAAAGAAGCCGGCCCTTGGATCTCTCTCTTTGGAAGATTATCCGCGCACGATGTGTACGCATCGAGGATATTTCTAAAGTTTCGCAGAGATTTAGGCATCAGGTTCAACGAAAATTCACTGACTAAGCCCTCTGCGCCGTTGTATACTTGCACGTGAGGAACCGAGACGATGTTCATGTCCTCCGCGAAGCTGTCGTCAAACTCCGACAAATTGACTTTCAGGAACAAAACGTTCGAAAATTCACGCTCAGCTATTTTAGCGAACTTTGGATGGACGCTTCTGCACGCCGGGCAATCTTCCCGGAAGTACTTAACAACAACGAGCGGCGATTTACGTTCGAGTATTTGTTCGATGTCGTTGCTCTTCTCCTCGTCCTCGACGCCTTCGTCGATGGAATTTGAGTGGTTATCGATGTCGCGATGAATCATCGTCGCGGACGCGTATAAATAGCTGAGAAACTCGTCGATGTTCTTGACGAGTATCAAGTTTCTTGGATGAGAAGAAGTCGATTGGTATTTCTCCCACCACTTTTGTTTATTCGTATTCGTTACTATTGATTTTTTTAGTCGTGTTGTTGTTTTTTTTATCATCTTCTTATCCTGTTTTTGTTCCTGTTGTGTGAACGCGCTCGCCGTCGTCTGAATCGTCTGAATCGAGTGCGTCGCCACGGGGTATTTCTTTTTACCGCTCGTCGCTTTCATGCTCAGTGGCTCTTGTCGTTGATGATGATTATGTGTCGTCGTGAAATCATTCGAGGACGACGCGGAAGTCGCGCGCGTCGTATTATCATCTCTCGCTGCTTTCAAACGACGACGTTTCGACTCCTTCGACAAAAAGAATGAGTGGTGTTCTCTTCTTATTCTTCCTCCTTTTCCTTTTCCTTTTGCGACGATGTTGTGTTTCGCGGAGAGTGTGTGCACGAAGGCACGATGAGACGAAGCGATGAGAGACATTTTCGGTGTTCGTGTGTTGTTGCAGTAATATGCGCGCGCGCCTTTTCGTTCTCTCCTTTTCTTTGGTGGTGTTTGGTGTTTAAAATCTCTGACGCAGAGAAAAAGAAAAAGAATGATGATGAATACACGTGGACTGACTGACGGGTGGGGAAGACCAAATTTTTTTCTGTTTTTCACTTTTTTGCTTTTTTTGTCGAAAAGTGCAAAAAGAAGAGAATCTCTTTTTGAACAAAACGAAAATATCTTTTTCAATTTCCACGTCAGAGAGAAGAAGAAAAAGTGGGGAAAATCGATCGAAATCGCCAAAGAAAAAAAGAAGCACTGC
>Ga0213868_10001596_pt1 | contig 21949 bp, 18 predicted proteins | sample PICome_9_FD_160087 | JGI IMG/M metagenome (GOLD analysis project Ga0213868, IMG submission 160087) | Coastal seawater microbial communities near Pivers Island, North Carolina, United States - PICO127 | ecosystem: Environmental > Aquatic > Marine > Coastal | place: USA: North Carolina...
TCTCGAACATGTCAATACTGAAGTTCTATGCTGGACCAATATTTCCATTTTCCGAAAAGCACAGCACACAGCCACACATCACACATACACACACTGTAATCATCCATCATCAGCCACTCGAATACAATCATTCTCCTCTTGGAGAGATTATCTATCATATTCTAAGAGTTCCATTCTATATCTGATAAAGCCATGATTCATCGTAAGAATCGACTAGTTGGTATTACTTTGCCAATCAATCTATTATACATGATGAATCTGCAATCAGCATCTTCATTTTGTCCAGTTCATATGTCAAATAATCCGCGACTGTTTTCATCAGATATAGTACTATCTTCCCACAAAGTTGAAATTGTCCCAGAAGATGAAAACGAGTTGGATGAAGATATAAAATGGCTTCCCGATCGTGAAAAGGCTAAATTGATTCGAGAAAATAAGCTACCCAAACCCGGAGAGGCAGATCCGAATGATTTCTATGGAAACTCACAAAGACAAAGAAAAAAAGAATCTTCACCCGATCCGATTGACGACTATAACACTAAAAAGAGAAAGAAGCGACTAACGTACACGGAAGAGGAAGAGGAACTGATTGAAATTTTAGGAGGTAAAAGCATGGAAAACCCTAGCCCATTGCGTGAAAGTGGGTTTTTAGGAGATAGCACTCTGAAAGAGATTGCTATGGATTTTCAAGTACCAATATGCTACCTAGCAGATGTTTTATGTGGTTGGGGCGTTCCACCACCAATTGACCCAAATATGATTCTTGGCGATCTTGTCACTGGAGAACAGGCATTCGCAATTCTGGAAGCTATTCATACACTTGATGTTGGTTCTTTGAATGACCGATATGCAGATTATGATTTAGCTACATTATGTAATGAATATGATATAGATTTAGCAGACGCATTTGAAATGGCAATGAAGGAAGGTTGGAATCTTCCATTTGGAGTAAGAACGTATCTAAGAGTGGAACAAGAAGAGCACCTATTAGATAAACTTGCTTCTGACTTCTAACGAAAAATCACAAGTATAACATATTCTCTCTCTCGAGCTGGATCGCTTAATATACATTTATAATTATAATATGATCTTACATAAGTGTCACCTTTCTTCCTCATCACTACTACTGCTACTACTACTATTACTACTACTTTCGTCATCGCTTCCACTATCTGAATCAGAACTTTCTGACGATGAACTCATTTCTGTTTTCAATTGTTCAATTTTTTCCATCATCTTTCGTTTCTTTTGAATTGGTACTAAGGTGAGATGTTCAAGAGAACTTCTTCCTTCTAATTGTAACAACTTACTAATAGACTCCTCAGGATCGTCTTCTTTTCGAAGGACGCCTGCAACTAACATTAATTTGTCTACGAACTCCGAAAACTTGGGATTTGTTTGCTTAATCCTCATGTATACAATCTCTCGTTGACTCAGTTCGGGTTCTGCTCCCAATTTGAGTGGTTTTCTATAATTTCTGGAATGATTCCGTGTGGAATCATCCTCCACATCATCAGCACAATCAATTTCAGCAATCAGCTGTCGTAATCCACCGTCTTGCAATTCTTTACGAAGCCACTCCGAATTGTCAAGCATATCCATCATCTGAGGTGTGATACGCCATCCTTCATCTAAATCCTCTTCGTTATCTTCATAGATCTTTCTTCTTCGAATGGCATTTTCAAGAGGATCTCGGGTTAATTCATCCGCGGCCAGATATTTCGATTGTTGAACTCCACAGGTATTTTTACTGGATTGTTCTTTCGATGTAACAGTGGAAGATTCCAATAGTGCAGAACATGACTCTTTGTGTGTTTTACAACAGTTTACAGAGCAATATAGTAATCTACATTTAGGACATTTGTATCTTTTATACGTGTAGATATGTATGAAAAAAGGAAAGGAAACATTGAGCAAAAATGATTGATTCATTCGAAAACTTTTGACACGCTCGACGATAGATTCTCGTTTAGAAAACTTACTTTCCATCACCTTGAACGCATACTACACATTTTTTCATGGATTGCTTTTGTGACTTAGTTGGTTGAGACGGGATGGCAGTGGTGGTCAGACTCATGATGACATGGGACGTAGCAGAGAACGATGGATTATGATGAGTGGTGGTCGCTAGTCGTGCATCGTGCACTGTTCTCGTGTCTCGTGTCGCGTAACTCGGCCGTTTGACTGAGTTTTCGTAGCTCTCGTCTCCTTTCATTTGTCATCACTCTACATACTCGCGTATTACATGAACTAAATGCCCAACCCACACACACATCATAGAAAAGTAACTTTTCCAGTAACTTTACTATCATTACTGATCGGGACATTTGCTGCGTTTCATGTAGGCCAACTCTTATCCGATTCAGTGTTGAAATTGGTGGCAGGCATTGGTCCACTATTAGTCTCTGACGATGTAACTTATAGCAGTAATAGTAGTGGTAGTGGTACTTGTAAGGCTGCGCATGATCTCAAACCAAGCCCTCAAAGCGTTCGCACGCTTGGCACCTTTCAGAATGACATGAACTCAAATATTTCATATTATGACTGCGAGATTCAAACGGATGGGTCATTCAATGTCGTTCCCTATAGCATATCTAAAAGAAGCGCGTCTCAAGTATTTTATGAAGTATTTGTACATCCTGCCATGTTGATGCATATTGATCCTAAGAGAGTTGCTGTAATTGGAAGAGGAGGAGGAAATGCAATTCTGAAGGAAGTTTTGAAACACAAAACTGTCAATGTAGTGAAAATGTTAGGGGTTGACAAAGATGTAGTAAAGACTTCCAAGGGATGGAAAGATGGATGCAGTGATATAATTCACAGTTCCGAGTGGTGTGGAGACGATGCACGGGTAGAATTCATATACGAAGATGCTCGTCATTGGTTCAGTAGTCGAAACCCAATCAACCAGCTACATCCTATCCTATATGACAAGGAAACGTTTGACATCGTGATTGTAGATATTCTGTAAGTCTACGTGTTGAAAATCACGTGTGTAATATATCATTCATACCATCTGTCTAACAATCTCATTTTGTGTTGAAAAACTATATATTGTTCATACGATCGAAGAAATTTTCCATTCGTCGAAGAATTCTACAATGATAAAGTGTTTATCCAAAGTCTCTTCGAATCTATTACGGACGACGGCATAATAGCATTTCATATTGGGACATCATCCAAGTACACGGATCCCAATGATGAATTCACGAACAATTCTAGAAGGAAAAGTTTTATTGACCTTCTCAGTGAATCTGGCTTTCAAGAAGTGTTTATGTATGAAGATGCAAATGTCCGTTCAGACAATGACAATGGCAATCCTTTCTTATTTCTCCTTGCTGCGAAAGATTGGTCAAGTCGTTCCTTGTGGTTTAGGAATAGTGCACAAGTTGATTTTGAGATTTATAAGCGAATTCAAGCAAGTGTTTCGGGGAAGCCTTTATTGGAGTATTTTGACGGATCGGTATTGGAGGCATTCCGTGCTCCTCATCGAGTGATGGAAACTCTTTACTGTAGAACTTCGCCTACTCCTATGGAATGTATTCAATCTAAGAAGCTTCCAGATATACCCCTATCTAATCTTCGAGTTGGACCGAGTTCCATTGGAGATGGTAGTGGTAGAGGAGTGTTTACAGATGTCGATATAGAAGAAGGCTCAACGGTTGCAAGAAAATCCTCGAGTTATCCTATCAATTTCCCACCTTCCGCGTATGATCTAATGCTGAATTATCATGATATTTCGGTGGATCATCAGGTTTTATATAATTATATGGATGGTTATGGCTGGGAAAGTGAATTTTGGGTAAGTGGCATGCTATACGCTTATCCTTCCCTTTTCATGTGATTTGTCTCTAATTTTGTTTGTACTTTCAAGGGCCGGACATCGTACTTTGTGGACACTTCCATATTAACATTTGTAAATCATGGATGTCATGGGTCATACAACATAGGAGATCCTACTGAAACAACACTGGAAGATGGAGAAAGAAGTACAGAACAAAACGCTACATTTGATGATCTAGAAGAATCAATCCATGACAAACTATTGAATCCATTTCGATTTAGACACATGGAACCTATGTTTGAAAAAGCTATTCGTGATATAAAAGCTGGTGATGAGCTTTTTTGTGATTACTCCTTTTTCACAACAGGAAAACATTTCGATTTGGCATTGGACGAGCTAAAGAAAATGTGCAATGGTGAGAAATCGATTGGATTGATCACTCAAGTAGAAATGCGCAAGAAGCTGCACGATCAAAAGGGGAAGAAAAATGACGAAGAACAATGACCCCATCCGTATCACCGATCGGTTGGGTGTCTGTTGACAACAACGAGCAACCACACAACGAGACAAGACGAGAGACGAGACAACAGATGACGACAGATCGAGCATTTTGTACACTTTGTACGATACAACTAACTCGTGTTAGTAGCCATTCCAATGAACATTTCACGCATTTTTATTCTTTTTGGATTGCTCTACAAATGCAGTTTCACCGTCGCCTTTTCGGATTTGTTCGCTAGGAGTCCATTCACAAGAACATTCAAAAGGACCTATGACATCCATTCGATGCTGTATGCTCTCCCACCACAGTCCTTACCACCAAAGAACACTGAATTATCACCGAGTGAGATCGCATCCGTCCGTGATTACTTTCTCCCCACGGAATCTCAAGAGGCTACACGAAAAGCTTTAGAACAATTTGCAAGAAAACAAGAGCAATCAGGAACAAAAGGTCAATCAGACATTGTGCGTAGTGCTGATTTTATTCAATTTGATGCAGCCATGCCGGGTAATAATGCATATAAACAAATTGAACGATCCAAAGTGGACTTGCCCACGCCAACTTATAATAAAGAAATCAGCAAAAAGGAAATCAACTGGATAGCTCAACAATTTGATACATACCTGTCCAAGTTACCCCAGGCCGCAATTATATTCGCGTTGTTGGATTTTTTCGTACTACCACCCTCAAAACCAGTATTTTCAGATGAATTGGAAGACGATAAAGTGGAAGTTGTAAAGGACTTTGTTGGACGTTCACTAGTTCGTGTGGGTGTATTTTCGGGAATTGTCGCCATCACATTAGTTTTCGAAAACGTATTCAACAATCCAGTTTAGACCCATGAGATTTTGTATGGCCTTGTCTTCGTACAATCGATTTGTTATCACAAGTGATGCGCAATCACAATAAACAAAGTAAAAAAGGAAATGCTATGATAGAACTATATATTTGAACAAGATAAAACAACACATAGTCACCTTTTACTATAACCAAGTCACTTCTATATATTTGAGCTGAGCAACATATCAACCTTGTTTTCTTGAACGGACAGACGCTGCTCAATTGCAATTACTGTTTCCGTGAGTAGATCTAACTGTGATGTTATCTTCTTTATGGTGCTATTCAGCATTACTAGTGTATCTTCTGACTTTGTATCACCCACGAAAACCGGTTGACTATTGAAATTATGCGTGTCTTTCGATTGGACCTTTTTTGGACGATTGTGATTGTTGGAATCACTTGAATGGAAATCCCACGTAGTCAAACCACAATCATTGCTAGTTGTTAATTGATTTCCACAAGGAGAATAGAGACATACAGGAACGACTTGGTCATTATTACATCCTGTTTCAGCTTGAGTCAGTTTCTTTTGGTAACGGATATCCCAAAGTGTTACATATTCTTGACTTTTTGTGACGATTTGATGGCTATTACATGGATGAAAGGTGATTCCACAAGACAATGTTCCAGATCGTTTCGAATCATTCTGAATGGTACATATCTGTGAATCGGTACGAAGATCAAATACAAGAACCTTACTTTCAAAATTTGTAGCTGCGGCCACCATAGAGCCAGATGAATGGAAAGCCACCTTGTGAATCGATGGCCTTAAAGCCGACTGATTCTGGAAAGGGGAATACACTACAAGAGATGCTCCAGTAGTAACATCCCAAAGTCTGATGGTGCCGTCATCTCCACTGCTAGCAATTAAATTACCTTCTGGAGAAAATTTACAGGATCGGATCCAATTAGAATGGCCTACAAATGAAGAGATGAATGCTTTCTTCTCTGAAGCTTTTCGAAGATTCCACAATTTTATACTTTTGTCATCGCTGCAGGTGAGAAATACATCTGTACTGAAATCGATTCCTCTAATCGTTGCGGTATGGGCACAGGGGATATGAATATGATCCCCCGCCAATTTATTTGGATTCCAGAGCATGATAGACTTATCCTCTCCAACAGAACCCACAATGTCTCCTGCTTTGCTGTAGGCCGCACTCATAATACCACCTTTGTGACCCGAAAACTTGAATTTTCGTATATTCTGATCATTTGTGATATTGTAAAAAAACAAATCAGATGATTGCGTCGATGAAAACACGATTTGTGAATCGATACCAGCTTTGTAGTCTCTCAAACTTGAAAGAGAGTCTGGGATTGGATGATATGCAAAATCAGAACACACATGATCACTATGCAAATGATGTTTAACATTCATTTCGAGGACACTCATGTCAATTGATCCAATATTGTTCTACATTGATTTTTTTTTAAAAAAGTGCCATCTGGGAGACCAGCTGTTGTCCTACTTTTTGGCATCGAAAAACCTACTGATACATTCCATATTTTGATGAAAAGAAGAATCCTGTAATGGTTGATCCTTTCCCTTTCTGATCCATTCTGGTAAACCCCTCCATATTCGTTTATCATTGGAATATCGGAAATCCGCAAGTACAATGACAGCATAATCATTTGCATGTCTAATTGCTCTACCAATACTTTGATTTACTGCACGGAGGCACAAGTTCTGATAATAATCATTCCCAGTCATCGCAATTCCATTCATTTTGTGTTCTTCATCTAATAGTCTCATTTTCTCGAGTAACTCAGGATCCGTTACGTCAGGGTATGGAAGACCAGCAACGACTACACATCTGCACATTTCATCCTTAAAATTCAATCCTTCCGACAGTTTACCACACACGACAGAAAGAAGTAAAGCGCCATTTTCGGAAGATGCATGCTTGCAGTACAGTCCTAGAGTTTTCTCTACATCTCGTGCGCTTTTGGGTTCTCTAAAGAGCTTCTTAGAACGATCAATTTTATCGTGTATGCCAGTCATCTTCCATCGTCTCATCACAAGTGCTTCGTATGAATAACTTGGAAGGAAAACAACCATCCCGTGCTTCGACACCTTTGATAATTGTAATATAGCCTCGCCCAATTCATCCAAAGTTGCGTCCAAATGACGAGACGAGTGACGAAAATCAAGGTTATGTCCACTTGGTCCCGTGGACAAACACCGGACGAGAACATTTTCTGGAGGTACAACATGACCGCAAGCAAATGTGGTTAATTTTGCATCGATAAAACATTGAGTATCTCCCTCATTCTGATGAGAAACTTCTTTTACAGCCTTTACGGACAATGCTATTAGATCTTGATCCGATCTGAAAAGCTCCTGGGCAACGTGATCAAATGGGCGAAGTGTCCCTCCAGCAAGAATAATTGAGTATGCCTCCTCAACAACATTTCGGAACTCAATAGAGGGGTCTAGTAATAAGTAACGAAAACATGGCACCACAGCATGCGATATATGTTCTGAATCAGCCCCATTTGACGAAGGCGATTCTATGATGACTCTGCCCTCTTTTTTAGATGTTGTGAGACACTTTATAAATGTTTCAACGATTGACATACATGAAATATGTTTCGAAACAAAATATGGATCTTCTTCTTCATAGACGTTTTCGAGCGTGATATTGGTATTAGAATTGTTGAAACCAAGAAGTTTCTGCGAAAGTTTTGATCGTTCAAGATAGCGAAGAATATTGTAAAGATTGAGGTTGTCAAGCTTCAAAGTGAAAAGTAAATCGGTTGCAGTAACCATAGACCTATTGCTGGTTGAACGAATCTGAGTTTTCAGATGATTTTGTGTGGAAGAAAGAAACCTTCTCAACTGACCCAGATAGAATAGATTTTTCCCAAGTAGTCTTGTTGCATACTTTGTGACATATGAACCCAACTGAGCAATCGCACCCTCAATGACGGGTAGTGTCAAGGTAAAACTTGACAAAGATCGTAGAGCCTCCGGTAAATTATGGGCCTCGTCTACTATAACTAGCGCTTGCTCAAGAGAAAGACCGACTGATTCTCTTGTAGCTTTTGAGAGTAAAGTGTTGTATGGAACAACAACCACCTCCGCCGATTTCAACGCCTCACGAACGCCGTAGTAAGCGCATAGCTTGCTTGAATTACCTAATCCTGCAAGATCTTCGATGTCTGACGGCTGGGCAAGCATATGCAAAGCAAGGGTTGGGATAGCATTTTTGTTTAATAGTGAGCAAGGCTTTGTGGATGATCGCCCCTTCTGCATATCAAGGCATTTTTCAGTAATAATCGATTCACTCCTATTCTTCGACGGCCCAGTAACATCAGTATTTCCACATAGAAGCTTTCGCCCGCCTAATGTAACAACCCTAACTTTCTCACCGTTCTTCGTTCTACGAATTTCCCCAACAAACTGAGACAATTGAGAATGAGTTCGAGCGGCATAAACAATTTTACGCAATCCTGATCCAGGCATTACGCCTCCAATGGATACACAGTTTTTTCGATCAATATTTCGATTTAAACTGTAATGTCTTGAAGAAAAGCCTGACCCATCTAATTGTCCACCATCCAAAATTTGTTTCGGAGTCATCTTACTCTGCTGAGATCGGTTCTCCGACACACTTTCTATTGTAGTATTCAGCTCCTCATCTTCTGTATCGGATAACAAATCATTTCCATTCCTTTTGTTGTCTACCTTTTCGTCTTCGGAAACATACGGATCCACACAAAAGTCATGTATTTCTGCTTCACTATCGTGTCTTGATCTTTTTCTACTCCTTTTTTGAGCCATAGACAACATTGATTTCTTCACATCTTCAGCTGCAGATGCCACTATTTTCTGTCTTATAGCACGAATGTGCTCATTGGCTCCATTCCCCTCAGCTCCTAAACCGCGCTGTATTTTCATCCGAATCGAATGCAACTCCTTGTCAAGTGCCCCCCGTGCAAAATTTGCTCTTTTTATACAATCATCATTCATCTTGTTGCGATGCTCTTCTACTTGAACTTGTTCAGGTGAAACCCAAGAATCTAGCCAATCAAGGCTTGACGTTTTCTCTTCCGATGGTTTAGATAATTCATTGTTATTATGACTCTGACTAATACCAGAAGTCTTCCTCAAGTCCAACTTTTCTCTGTATTTCAACCAAGCCAACGATGAACATGCCAGTGATAGGGACTTTCCAGTTCCTGTGGGAGACTCCAATAACATAATATTTGCCTTCGTTTTCGGCCCGTCATTGCTATCAACTAAGTGAAGTGTCTTCAAAATTGTGTCCATCAATGCCGCTTGCTGAGGATATGGTTTTTCCAAAGGGAAAATGGATTGAACGTCTGGGTATTCGGATTCATCTTCATGGCTCATTCTCACAAGTTCCTTTTATGGTTTGACGGGTGCTATTATTGGTTCTCTCTTTGCTACGCAAGTAAGTATTAGGAATTAGGAGATGTGCAATCTACCTTTTTTTTCTCCTGTGGTTGTTTTTTCCGTTTAGGGTAGGGAGACGCTCACAATTTCATTATTTTCTCTCGCGGAGTCAGTCAGTCGTCACTCTCGTCACCTATCTCGACTGTCATTCGTTCCTTTGAACTAGGACTGGCTAAAAAGGTAAGTACTATAGTAAAAGATGAGAACGAATATGAACTCTTATTTTCAAAATTACAGTCCTGGGCATTACATAACAAGGATTGACCCAAGGAAAGCGAAAACGCTGATACAATCATTTGACTTCAAATCCATTACTTCTACAAATAGCAATAACTTCATCTAAACTATCCATAGTTCTTTGTAGAGATTTACTAACCGATCCATAGTTTGGCGATTCATTCGTATCAAGCTCAGCCCGTAGGCCTCCATAACTGATGATTACATCGGCACCGACTCCATATCTTCGTATTGTTCCAATCGCTACTTTGCTTTCCGCGTCCAGTTGTTTAGACGTAAGCAAAGCTGTAGCATTGTCTTCGTAGTTGTTCATGCTGAGAGATGAATCTGAAAGATAATCACGCATACCATCATAATCTTTGTTGATAAGAAAATTTTTAGATGCATATTCTAATTCTTCTCTAGATTTGACGAGACTACGAAAAGCAGCATCTGGTTTGATTATCACTTTTGCAGATGCCTTTTCGATAGTTTGAGACCAAAGAATTGACGTCCAAGTCAGTTTCTGCACAAGGTATCTTCTATCGAATGATGCTTGCATCTGTCTTGATTTCATGGTCGGAATGGACAATCCCATAGCCAAGAGTGGGCCATGAATGATAGCAACTAGTACGCTCAGTTTATAGAATGCATGTGCCATGAATGGAATTGAATGTACCGAACAGTTGGTGGGCAGTTTATGTCTCTGTTCAGTCTGTCGGTCTTCCACGTCTAAAAATTTGTTGACAGTTGACATCTCTGAGAATCAATCCATTTTGTCATCTGTCAGGTAGGGGGATGAAATGTCTTGCTAAATGTCTTGGGTCGTGGAAAAATGTCTCTTTTTTTGCTTGTTTGGGTGTTACGTGTTACTTTATCTTTAGCACTCTCTAAACACTCTAGTAAACACTCCAGTGCATGGAATGTAATCGTCTTCAAAGTTCGAAAAAGAATTACATTTGAAATGTCAGATTCCGAAAGTGATGATTTTGATGATGATGATGATATCGACTCGCAAGGATTGATCGTACCAATTCAGCAACACGATGTTCAAAGGATAGTTGCTGGACAAGTCATTTTGGATTTAAGTAGTGCCGTGAAAGAGCTTGTGGATAACTCATTAGATGCCGGAGCAAAATCGATTACTAGTAAGTGAGATGTCGCATTTTAGATGAAAAATGTATCACACATCTAACACCGTATTTTCCGTAGTTCGCTTGTTTAATCAGGGGATTGATGTGATCGAGGTGTCGGACGACGGAGCAGGAGTTCCTAAAGCTTCACGTCCACTCTTAGCAATGAAACACGCTACTTCAAAAATAATGAATTTTGATGATATATACAAAGATACGATCATAGATGGAAAAGTTCAAAAATCGAGCTTGGGCTTTAGAGGAGAGGCTTTATTTTCGTTAGCAAACATCAGCCAAAATCTTGTAGTCTCTACTAAAACAGAGTTTGAAGACATGGGTCAGAAGTTAGAGTTTAAGAAGGACGGATTCCTGGATACTACTAAAACCACGGATGTATCTCGCAAAGTTGGAACTACGGTGGCAATTGTGAAATTATTTGACGCTCTTCCTGTTCGACGTGTAGATCTGATAAAACGTATCAAACAGCAGAGACAAAAATTAATCAAACTGATTCAATCATACGCAGTCCTTTGTGTTGGTGTTAATTTTACGTTAACGGATATTACTGGGGCTGTAGGATCATCTGCTGTAAAGACAGAAGTTAAATTGAGTACGAGTGAAAAAAGCAAAAGTATCCAAGAGACGGTTTCATCAGTTCTTGGCTCCAAATTTTGTCAAGGACTATGTCCATTTTACTTGGACCTTTTGCCAGCTGTAGAAGATATGATCCGGAGCGGTAGAGCTCCTCCATCATGCGCAGTGGATGGTTTATGGAAAATAGAAGGTTTGGTATCCAAAGCACCATGTACCGAAGTACAAGGGAAGGTAGCACGTGATATTCAGTTCTTCAGTGTCAACGGTAGACCCGTGGAGCTTCCAAATGTTTCAAGATTGCTTTCTGACGTTTGGAAGAATTTTGAGCCCACAACCGGGGATTCATCAAAGAAAAGACCAGCTTGTATACTTAGTTTGCAGCTACCGTCTTGCACATTTGACGTGAATGTCTCGCCTGATAAGAGAGAAGTATTCATCACAGAAGATTCCATCATCTATGACTGCATTCGTCATGGCCTTTGCCATCTTTGGACTAGCCATCAGATGTCATTTAATGCAAACCAAGGTCAAGACTCAGCTCAAGGCCAAGACTCAGCTATGGATCCTGAAAGTACTAGGACTCCAACTAAACCTTCAGCTCCAGAAGAAGCAACCGAAGAGGAATGCACACCGTGTTCTCAGCCATCTGGAGGGCGAATGAAGCGACGAAACGCATTCGTCAATGACTTTCATAACATTGGAAAGGTTACAACTGACGATCACTCTGGTACAGTTGAAGAAATAGTCCCAACTTCTATTAGTGATTTTCAACAGCTGTTGCAATTGCGGAAAGAAGATTATGAAATGGATGATATCGAAGAACCAATCCTTCACAAAGATACAACTCACCACGAGAATAGTAACCGACTCTCTATTTCTGATCATAGAAAATGGAATCAAACGAAACTTGCATTTAGTCCTGCAAATTCAAGTTCACAGCACGATGCGATACAACAGATTCGTTTGACTGAGAAAAAGTCATTGAGTCGTGGTAACCTAACAAGAGATATGGATTCGCCAGATGCTGCCCTTAAAACAAGCACTTTTGCATCTACTGTATCAGTTTCTCCTTTACGAAGTCCAGATGAGGCTTCCTATATCTCTCATGAAGTACATCCTCCGAGAGATAACAAATTTGCAATCTCACCATCTAATAACGGAGACGACGATGTGATGGGAGCAGAGCTAAGTAGGAAACGGAAGGCACCCGAAGTAGATAGACATCGCATTTCAGATGATATGCATGAAAATGTTGTAGATGAAAATGTTAGTCACAAACCACATCCTGATCATTCTCAAGATGATGTGATTTGGTACAATTTTTCTGGTACGGATTCCATTCTCAGCCAGTCGAAGGCTGCAATTGCTTCTTCCAACGCGAGAAGGAAACACATTGAGCTTATTCAATCCGAGCGATTGTCATCAAACCATAATGAAAGCCATCAAGAAAAAGGAGTATCTTCAACAGGAAAGACAATCAGTTTGGCAAAAGATGACTTTGTTACAATGTCCATCATAGGTCAATTTAATCTTGGATTTATTTTAGCTGTCTGTAATTCAGGTCATTTATGGATTCTGGACCAGCATGCATGTGATGAAAAGTACAACTTCGAGAAATTATGCAAAGAAACTCGTATTCACGAACAGAAGCTTCTTGCTCCATTACCTCTCGAACTATCTCCGTCAGAGGAGAACTGCGTTCTCGAAAATTTAGATATTTTTGAGCAAAATGGATTTAAATTTCATTATGATGACTCAAAGGCTATACGTCATCGCTTAAGTCTTACTGCAATACCCCACAACAGCTCTGGGGGAGATGGAAGAACGCCGGTTACTTTTGGAGCAGAAGATGTGGGTGCTTTATGCGCTTTGCTTGGAGCCGATGGAGAATCTAGCTCGTCTGGATATATTGCAGGATCGGGCACTGGAGCCGATGGTCGTGGTTCTTCAGGCAACAATGCCGTTCGGAGGCATGCGGGTACCGTTGGAGGAGTCATCCGATTGCCCAAATCAATTGCCTTGTTTGCGAGTAGGGCATGTAGAAGCAGTGTAATGATTGGTGAGGCGCTAAGTAAGAACAAAATGGACGAAATTGTGAAACGTCTGCATGGACTTGATCAACCATGGACATGTGCTCACGGAAGGCCTACGATCAGGCATATACGAGATATGCTGGATGATTTTCTTGAAGATGAGAATCGATGAGAAGGCAGGAGACATGATCCAAATTCCTCTTAAAAGTCTTAAAATGTGTGTTATTTATGTGTAAATGATCAAAAATAGCAATAAAATTACAATCCCCGACAGGGCCAGTATAAAAAGAAAGTTTCTTTTCCCTCCAGATTTGTCAATGAGATCTTTGGTTCTTCGTGTAACATAGTCTAGATTCGACGTAGCCTTTTCTAGTTCATCATCCATTTCGTCCAACATTTTATTCTGTTGATTCAATTCCTCATGTATACCAAAACTCAACTGACCTAATCTATCAGCACTTTTACTCAGCATTTCGAGACCTTCATCTTGTTTCTTAATTTGAAGTTGTTGGTGTTTTATTTGTCTCTGAATAAAATCATCTTCTTCTTGGTCACTATCAGAATCGTAATTCACTTTGCTGTATTCAGGACTATTTTTTGTAAACATGATTTCTTTGTTCACTTTCTTTTCAAATTTTTGTGGCATTTGACGCCGGTGCTGCTTGAATAGGTTCACTAATGTATAGTTGTTCGAATGAGTGTGTTTGTTGTTGTTCCTGATGGATTTCCTAACTCCTGAATCTCCGTTGTCTGTTTTGTTGCTTGTGTGGCACATGTGGCATGTTGGTGTGTTGGTGTGTTTTCGTTGTTGTTCGACTTGATCGTTGCGTTTACCTTCTTTTCCTCTTCCCCTCTCTTTCTCGGTTTTGCGCGCTGAGGTTTCGTGTGGTTCGTCAGTTTTTCTTTTTCTGTTTTCTACACAAACACGTGCACTTTGCACTAAAATACTGTTTTAAACCAACACTTTCCATCTGAAATCCATACAGAATCTTGCTGATAAAACACTCTCATTTCAATGAGAGAACGGATAAAGTACCAGGTACAACTATCTGTACAAACAGCAATGAAAAGAATTAGAAGGCGACCACGACCAGCGGCTGCTACTACTACTGCTGCAATATCATTATTGTTTCTTCATATCATTGCATCCAGTTACGCATTTCAATCCAACTTACTGAAATCAAATCGATATACAAATGAAAGATGGCATGATATTCCTATTACTTACGCCAAAAGTAATAATATTGAGTCTTTTACGGAATTTTCTTCGAAATATCAACCATCTCCCAATGACTTGTCAAAAGCAGCACAAAAGATACAAGCACATTTATCACGAAAATATATAGATTGGAACGAAGTGAACCAATCCATTCAAGACATGCTAAGCATTGACATTTCAAAGGATCAAATGGATTCATGTGGTCAACTTGTCCAAGACACTTTATCTCAAATTACCCAACGAGCTTTTTCATGCTCTACTTGGGATGGTGTGAAAGTAGGGTTACAAGTCATGGAGTTGCAAGCTGGTGGAAATGTATGCAACAAGTATAATATAAGTTATCTGATTCGAAGCAATTCGCTTCCTAGAAATACAGCACTTCAAGCCTTAAAGGCGTTGAACAATCTGATGAAGAGAAAACACCAACAGAATCTACATATGGCGGACCGTCAACACCAGGCCAACGCTTCATTCCGAATATTACAGAGATTATGCACCGGTGTTGGATTATATAATGGTTATGATAATTCTTCATCTCAACGATTACCACAGGTTCAAATCACATTAGATGAACGTGATTTTTGTATGGTATTGAATGGGTTTGTGAATACTGGTCAAATGAATATGGCTCATAGAGTAGTTGCTCTACAAGAACGTACCGCTCACGCACCACCGTTGTCACCCGTGAATTATTCGATTCTCATTAAGGGCTATGGACGATTAAAAGACTCGAAAGGCGTGGATAATGTTCTGGAACATGCGAGACAAAACAATATTACTCCTGATATTATCATGTATAATAGTTTGATCGATGCGTATATTAACTGTGATAATTTTTCCAAGGCACGAAATCTCTTTGAAGAAATAAGGCATCTTAAAAAAAGCGAAGAAGACATGAATCTACCACCTGTCGCAAATTTGCGAACATATAACACCATGCTCAAAGGTTACATAGCAGTCGAAGATTTAGAAAGTGCCATGAAACTGGCAGAAGAAATGCAAAGAGTTGGCTTATGGGATGCTGTCACCACAAATACACTTGTTGGGGTTGCAGTCGCTGCAAATAAATTTGATGTTGCTGAGTCCATACTCTATAAACATACCGTAAATGAAGAATCACTAGGACAGAAATACAAACATTCAAAGTGGCACCCAAATGTTGAAGCGTACACTGAATTATTGGATGGATACGCAAAAGCGGGCTACTTAAGTAAAGCATTGAATACATTGAAGACAATGCGTAAGCGCGGTGTGAAACCAAACGAAATAACCTACACTTGTATCATAGGAGCATTGGCAAAGAGTGGTAAGACCGAGCAAGCTGAAAAGCTCATTACTTTTATGCGTGAATCAGATGGGATCAACCCTGGAGTTATAACATACAATGCATTTTTCACTGGGATGTTGGTTGAAAAAGATATATTTGGAAGTGTTACTCAACAGCAACGTTTGAATGTAGACGTCGATAAAGGCCTTGAGGTTTTATCATCGATGATGAATGCTGGAATCAAGCCTAACGCTATCACTATCACACTTTTTGTAGATGCACTTGGTCGTTCTATACCACCAAGACTTGATAAGGCCAAAGCACTCATTCAAAAAACATGCAATGAGGGCATCATTCCATTTGGATCTCCAATGGTTTCAACAGCCCTTATACGAGCCTGTGGCTATGCTTCTGACCTTGAAGGAGCTTTAATTGCTTATGAATCTATATCAACACCCGACTTGATCGCTTTCAACGCACTTCTCGATACTTGCTGTCGCTGTAAGCAATCCAAACGAGCCATTCAAATACTTGAAAGAAACAGACAAATGCGCGAAGAAGGTCTTTCTTATATAACTCCAGATGTTGCCAGCTATGGATCGATTATATCTTGTTTACTTAAAGTAGGAACCCCCGCAGCCTCTAATGCAGTGAAGAAATTATATACAGATATGAAGTCCGAATGGATGATTGCCCCTGATCATGTCCTCATTGATGCGTAAGTACATATACGTGATACATTCTGTTTGTATAGAGCAATATAGAATATTGTATATCTTACGATAACACAATCTGTTTTCTTTTCCTTCGTATCACAGCATCATAACAGCCATGATAACCAGTGCGAATTCATTAGGATATCAAGAAACAGATGCATCGTTTGCATCTTTAGTTCTCCGTGATGCGTCTACTTTGGAATGGCCTCATGGATACCTTGAAAGGCGCAAGTCATTAGTACAAAAAGTATTTAGAGGCAAAATGAATGATTCATGGAAAGATAGTCATGATCCTCTGTTCAAAAAGAAAAATTGGAACACAATCGATAGTGGATTCAAATTATGGGGTCAAAACGCACCCGAGACAAAGAAACCTGTGGATGCATTTCTTGAATCAAAAGATTGGAATGACATCAACAGTGGGTTTCGTATCCTATAAAACAGTTCTAATTGTTATCATCCTAAAAAAATTACTTGTAGCTGGGCATACTTGTATCGACAAATTTGAGCTTACTGATTCTATCTTCCTCTGCCTTTTCTGCAGCTGATACAGCAGTCTTGACGGCTTTCTGCTGTTTGCTACTAGTAGTTGTTTTATTGCCTCCTCCAGATTTCTTTGTCGATCCCTCCCTCCTTACAGATCCCAATTCATTCCCTTTGAGTGACTCTAGGTCCGATTTTGGATCGCTTATAGAACCATAGGAAGGAAGAGACATATCCATAACCTTAATTTCCTGACCATTAGCTGCAAATGGTTGGAATACCAAAGACGCAACTGCAACTTTAAGAAAATCCTCTCGCTTCATTTCCATCGGAAGAAAAGATGGCTTTTTGACTGCAGAAGGAACAAACGCCTGCACCGAGATGGCAAAAGTCATACTGGCGAGAATATGGATCTTCATGTCGTTGATGGGTGCGAAGGAATCTAGTTTGAAACCTGATGACTTTTAGAATAAGTGTCATCGTTTGTCATCGTTCAACGTCCGGAAAAAAAATCTTCAAGATGAAAGATTCGATTCGTTTAGGGTCAGGAGAAGGTTTTGAATTCGTGGTGAGACCCTCATTGTTCTTGAGAATGGCACCTTCTGACGCCTCCCTCTCTCAAAGAAAAACTCGATAGAGATGTCTGTGCCGCGTTGCGTATTGTGCGTCTAAAGTTCTGATTCAGTCTATTCCTATAACCGAGAACAACTGTGAAGATGGCATGTCTCAACAGACCTACATTTGCAACTTACACAGTAACTGAAAAGGTTACCATTGACACAACGGTGAGTACATTTTGAAAGAATACTTGTTGACATTCAAGTAGTAGTTGTTCTTTTGTAAGCTTTGACTCTTTAGAAGGATATTCTTTGAATTGACACCTATATTTGCATTTGCGTTTGTCCAGGATAATGAAGATCATACCTTTTGTGGGATAGCTTTTCCTATTCAAGCAAAACGAGTCCTTCCAGTGAAACATATTATCATCAACAGCATCAGTGTTCGTGGTAAATTAGGCCCTTTGACTGTTTGGGTGACAAACGATGATACTACTGGAATATCTGGCAATGGAAGTGGTGTCTCTCCTCTACCATCACGTTATGATCTTAGAAACCGAGGTCAAACGTTGAGTCAAAGTCAAATAATTATGAAACCAAAGCACTTTACGAAAATCTACGAGAAAACTCATGCACCGAAATCTTTTCAAGAATACGAAGAACTCGATTTGTCCCAGAACCCCATCATCCTTAAACCAGGTCAAATTCGTGGTGTATACATTCATTCAACTAGACCTGATGACGCAGCTATTGTCTATGACAACCAACAGAAACTCAAGACATATGACGACCAGTTCTTGAGTGTCCTTCCAGGCAGGTCCCATGTATCACCCGAGGTATTTGGAAGTACACCTATATGGGGCTGGGGTAGCGCTTGGAGAGACAATCGAGAATTCGTGGGAAAGATTTCATACGGTGTTGTCTATCAGTTATGGAATCCCGACACTCATCTACATTTTGGTCATAACTTCCGCAAGACTGTAGAAGCCATTTTAGCTTGTCAAAGAAGGTGGGAAAGTCCTTTCAGTATGCTTTCGGATGATTGTATCTACTATATTCTTAATATGTGCCGATGGGATTGGGCAGATGATGAATTTAAAGGGATTAGAAGAGCAAAGAGACAATTGCTTGCCAGCATCAAACGCGAAGAAAATGACATCGAACGCGAAGAAGATGACGAGGTGGCTACCAATGACACGGAAGAAGGAGAGGGAACAGATACAGTGGAAATGGAAGAGACGATGAGGATTTTCGAAAACGACGACATGGACGAAGCAGAGGAAGAGGATGACGAAGAGTATGACTCTGACTATGGAGACAGTGACGACGAAAGCGATGAAGAAGATGACGATGGTTATGATGACCACCGGGGGTCCAGCAAGTTTCAATTCATTCACTATGATGATGTTTGTTCCACAGACGATGAGACTGAAGCAGAAGCAAATCGTCGACGTGAAGAAAGAAGGAGAGCTCTCTGGTTACGGCATCACATTTTTCATGCCGTTTTAGATGTACATCCAAGACAGTTCGAAGAAAATTCAGATGAAAATTGATGTTTTTTAAAACTTTTTTCAAAATAATGTTTGTGGCATTAACGAGGGTTTCCGAACAATTCAAGTGCCGCAGCCTCATCTCCATTCGTTTTTTCCAGTAGTTGAGCAAATCGTTTAGCTTCCAAACTGGAGCGAAGTTTGATTCCTGTCTTTGTAAAATAATAGTAATCAATATGTTTTCCATGTAGGCGTTTATGATAGTGTTTTTTCCAACCTTGAGGGAAATCATCCCCCAAGTCTTCTTCTTTGAAAAACTTCGGGTTATTTCTACTCAAAATAATGGATTTTGGAACGGTCGAAGGTGAACCTTGTTGCTCAATAAGACTATCATATGCTCCTCTTTGGCTCCTTTTTCTCTTCTTCGTATTCATGAATTTACTTCGGAAATTAGCGACCTTTTCAGAGATGGTATCGCCAACAACATATGAATAACAGATTGGCATTGACTCAAAACATTCATCATTCAAGTCATCTGGACTTTGTGCATTGACGATGAAGTTTGCTTCAAAATCGTTAGCGATTCCGTCAGCAGATATCACCATGATCTCGTCATTGGCGGTCTCCTGTTGAATCGCATCTTCTTTTTCATTTGAAAGTGCTGATTCTTCATTTTCTAGACTCGGATAAATCTCAATCAAAGCTTCCCTAGACGTGGAAATGATCATAGGATGAGGGACATCAACACTAAGAGTGTTGATACTATGTCCATCAAATTTATTGATTAAATCGCCTCGATTAATGCCTGACAAACAAGATCCCTCACTATCTATATTGGAAACAATCATTCTAGTGGAGTCATAGCTTTTGCACTCAAACTCAATAGGATTACTTGGTAGGATGACCGTTTTCATTTTCCCAAACTGAAGTGGATTTGACGAGACAGAAAGCGATTGTGAATCATCTTTCGTTCTATCATCTGACGTTTCATTGAATTGCTGATACGCTCTTACAGTAAAAACCTGATGCCTTTCATCTGCTTTCTCAATAAGCGATATCAAATCAAATACAGTTCGACCTTGAAGCGAGCTTTTATTGAATTTGATTAGTACATCCCCAGTATTAACTTTCACCTTACATTCCTCAGTTTTTGACAGAACTAAGAAACCACCAAGATCCGATCTTTGGACTAAAACAAGACCGAGACTTTTCCCCCCGTGCACAAACTTAACTGTTCGTAAGGGACCCATAATGATTTCCTTCTTTTTCGTATCTTCTGAGCGACATTTCTTGTCAACGACATTCGAACAATCAACCTTCACAGGAACTCTAATACATAACTGAATCATATCGCCAACTTTTAAACGACGTAGAGACTGCACGAAGCTCTGTATACTAATCGGATACGAAAAGATGATGATATCATTCTTGAAAATTTGCCCGCGAAAGATAGAGGCTGGTCCAACATCAAGGACGAGAAATCCCAATTCATGTTTTTCCAGGTAAAGACCTATACTTCGGTCTTTGGGCATTTTTGCATGAGCAAAAATGATCGGATCAATATATTGCATAGTAAGTGGCTCGCCTGAATGATATGAAATAAGCTGCCTTAATGGCAAAGACTCGGCTTCAAGTACATTGTCATCAGCAGATAAATACTCCGTGCAAAACTCTTCAAACGTTGATGATTCATCGACATGCACGCCATTTAATTTCGTAATGAAGTGACCTGGATACAGCCGACCGTAAAACGGACTGAATTCATACATCTTGGTCACTAGAAATCCTAGAATACTCCTAGTAATATCTTTTGCTAGTATAACATCGAGTCCCCACGCTTTTATCGAGTCAAGAGCTGGAACGTGTACAAAGATCTGAGGAATTAATTCACCATTTTCTTTGCGAATGCTTCCTGGACTAAATGTTTCCAAAAAGTTACTCACTTTGATCATAATTTGATCTGATAGATCTTGTTCATTATGAAGAACGAGAGAAGCGAATGAACGGAACAAAATATCCTTCTGCGGTTTGGCCGAATGCTGAGTTGAATTATCATCGCAACTTGTTTTATCGGGATCGAGCGCTGAAGTTTTTTTTGCTTTATTTGATTCGCGGTTTGACTTGCTCTCAGTGGACTGAATTTTCGAATCTTTCTTACGCATAGAGTTCTCTTCTAAATTTTCTATAACCCCATCACTCTTCTTCACAACAGCCGGAGCGCATGTTGCGTTAGACTTTACAGATTTACTTGGACGCAAATGGCGTCTGATTCCCAAGGATCGAGTCTTATCATTAGTTTTCAAAAGCACATCTTTGAGTAGATCAAAGTCACCTGATATCTCTATGCCATTGATGTGAGTAATGACATCCTTCTCCTTCAGTTTGTCTCGAACAGGGGAGGTCTTTTGTATCTTATTAACGCTGAGTTCCGATTTACCATTCAGCGTTTTATAATCAATGCTAACACCCAAAGTACCAGGTGGGACTTCAATGGTTTCCATAGGACCATACGAGGACAGATTATCTTTTGTTTTCTGAGTAGATGAATTCTGAGCCTTTGACTTCACAGATTTACTTGGACGCAAATGGCGTCTGATTCCCAAGGATCGAGTCTTATCATTAGTTTTCAAAAGCACATCTTTGAGTAGATCAAAGTCACCTGATATCTCTATGCCATTGATGTGAGTAATGA
>Ga0213868_10001598_pt1 | contig 21930 bp, 15 predicted proteins | sample PICome_9_FD_160087 | JGI IMG/M metagenome (GOLD analysis project Ga0213868, IMG submission 160087) | Coastal seawater microbial communities near Pivers Island, North Carolina, United States - PICO127 | ecosystem: Environmental > Aquatic > Marine > Coastal | place: USA: North Carolina...
ATGAAGATGATCTTGTAAGAGAGGATTCGTATCAAGAAGAAGATTTCAATCAATTCCCAATTCAAAATCATCAGAATGACCGTCATCCTTATCAGAGCATACCTTACAGTATCCCACCACAAAATCACACGCACCAACCGTATCCTTTGGTACCACCACCTTTTATAGACCCAACTCTTCAATTGCAATTTTTTGAGGCTAGAATGAGAGATCATGCTGCTTTATATGCCCAGTATGCAAGTGCAGCTGCTGGCGCTGCCGCGCAACTTGCATCTTCTGTATCCATGTATCCCAGTTCTTTGCCAAATCCCATGCCATTTTATCACCCGCTGAATACATCATTAGATCATCATTATGGGCCTTCTCCTATCATGTCATCTGCTGGTTATCATTCTTCATCAAACATGGGTTTTCAACAACATCAAAATCAGGCATTTGATCGTCATAGACCGCCCATAGAATACGATGGTAGTAGAAAAGCCGAGTATAACTCTGAAGAAGCCAATTTTGTAGATGTCAATAATAAAGCCAAGAAACAGAAACGAACAACTCCAACGCAGCAAAGTCATTCCTATCAAATACATCAACAGCAAGCTTTACAATCAAATATTGAACTAAATCGTCGCATTAGACGGAGGAAAGATCAAGTAGCAACATCCGTGGTGGCCTTAACTTCAAATTCAAGAATCCAAAGTACAAAACTGAGCTCTAAGCAATTATCGATACATAGAGGGAAAAGGTCAAAGTTATTATTACCATCGAACAAGGTCCCAGATGTCTCTGGAAAAACAGTAGTTCGTGCTTTGTATGAAATTTGCGATAAGCGACGTTGGTCAGCTCCACAATTTAACGAATATGATAATTTGCAGACGAATGATGGCTCCTCTTCTTCTACGTATTCACATACTGATTTTATTATGGCCATCATAATCAATGGGGTTGAGTTAAGTAGGAGCCGTGGAGCGTCGAAGAAAGCTGCTCAGCAAGATGCTGCGAGAAAGGCTTTGATGAAATTGTTTCCAGAAGCCGTTTTTGATATATATGGCATCTTGGTAGATTTAGGGAGTGTTGATAGGAGTAAGATATTTTTTGATCACAGTGTTAACGCGGTAGACATCGGTGAAGACTTAGCTCCCAGTTTAGCTTCAAGATTGGCTATTGATGGAATACATGAAAAAGGTAGATTATCACCATCACCTAGCGAGGACTCCTCTATAAGCACTGCTGTTTCTATGAAGAGAAGTAAGGTGTCTTCCGTTGTGACTGGCGGGCCGTTACATGATGGAAAGCGTAGGCCGAAAAGTTTGTTCCCTACTGCATCAACTACATCTGGAGTTAGCTCTGCAAGTGAGGAGATCGACGATGATCAATATCTCGCATCCAGAGGTGCATCAGTTTGTTCTACGCTGTTAAATGTAATGGTCCAAATTGATAGTCGTATACGGGATCAGCCGACATATTCGTTCGACGTTTGTTCAAGAACAACGGTCGGTCCTCCAAACAGCTCTAAACGTAAAGAGTTAGAATGTAATGGCGACTCGATGACATCCAAGAGGAGAAGTACAACACAAAACGGAAAGCCGATAACAATTCATCAAACATCTTTTGAATGTACAGCGACTCTAGATGTCTATGAAGAAAATGAGTCAAATGGAAACGAAGAAGACAAGATTACAGTCAAGTGTCTCAAAGCTATTGGAACAGGAACAACGAAGCGTGCAGCTCGCCACGTTGCTTCGGCGAAACTATTGGAGTTACTTTTTCCAGAGTGCAATGGAATGGCTGAAGTCAAAGCAGCGGCAGAGGCTGCTCAAGAAAGAAATGCTGCCAAAAGACTTGGGAAAAGAACAAGCCAACAACCTAATGAAAAGTTTACCAAGCGGTCTATAGGAAGTAACGATGCACCAATCAGTACGGAAGATGAGTTTGTCTTGTCATTGTTTCGTCCTAAAGCGAATGACACATTGTCAGAGTCGCTTGTGCAGACATTAGTTTCATATTGTGGAAAGTCATCCGTAAAATGTAAAGATCCTCCTGGGAGTGCATTGGCTAAGCTTTCTTTATCGGAACAGAACGATGAAGTCATTAGCAGTGTCACGTCAACTTGTCAACGATCTCGTCGAGAGCGATTTGAAGCAGCTGTAGATGAAGCACTTTATGAATTGCACTTACAAGAAGACGAGGTGAAAGCATCAAGCGGTTGTGTGGAAGAAAATGAATTGGGAAAAACTGTGCTTCGACGTGCCTCCATTGAAGATTGTAAAACTGTTGAAAACCTTTTTGGCAAGACACGATCCTCGAAGAAAGATCAGGACTCGTCAACTTTATTGACTCATATCTCCGGTGACAGTGTAGATTCTACAAAAATATCAAACGCAAACAAAAATAGCTCCCGACTTCGTAACATATCTTCCATATGGAATCAAGACGTAGTCATACTCCTTTTATATCGTTCCGAAGAAGCGCTAGGATGTGCGATCTTATCGTTGGGGTTTTCTTTGGAATATGGTAGGACCTTGAGAATTTCGGATTTATTTCACAAAGAGCATTACCCAAAAGAACGTTTCGTAGATTGCCTTCGGTCTTTGGCACAAATTATGAAGTATAAACTCGAAGATAGAACGATCATTAAATCAAAGGATGTTGTTCTTTCTAGAGACTTTCTAAAGAATTTCATCGAAAAGCAATTGGCTCCCATAGATTCTGCTGAAACGGAACGAAAAAATCAAGATGATCAAATAAATAGCAAACAAGAATTACACAGGAAGCCTTTACAAGCGGTGAAGGAAGAAGATGAAAGCGATGATGATGAAAAAAGTGATCAGATTCTTAAAAAGCGACTAAAATTAGAATAACACCTATCAAAAACTCTTATTCATCACACCTTGTCGATCAGCTTCCAAAGGCCTATCATTATGCTTGCTATGACTTAGTTTCACATGAAGGTTCAAAATTATATCATCAATTCCATCTGACTTGAACATTTTCAGTAAGTCTCTTATAGTTGCCTGTCGAATCCGTTCAAGAGTCATACCACCTCGTCCCATAACAAGTTTATGGTGAGATTTTGTTCTCACAATCAAATCTTGATCTATTCGTAACACAATTTTCCCATCTGAGGTCCTTCCTCTTTTCAGAAATCTATTGACTTGAGTAATGCTATGCGGAACTTCTTTGTGTAAGCATCTATATAATTTTTCACGAATCATTTCTTCCACTCGTTCCGCTTCTGACATGGTAGTTTGCTGCTTGGGAGGTAAAATGAAGTCCTTTGAGTCAGTTGCTCGTGAGAATAAGTGTTGAAGCAAATCATCCACTCCATCATTTTTCAGAGCTGATATGAAGAATACTGGAGGATACTGTGATAAAAGTTCATCTTCTTCCTGTTCTGTAAACTGATGTTTCTCTACAAGATCAAATTCTTTTCCTTCTTCAAGCACTTCCCCACGATAACGGACGCAAGTGTCACCTAACACACCCAGCTCTTCTGCAAGGTCTAACAATAATGTTTTTGGATTTACCAAATCAACTTTATTCAAAACAATTGCAAATTTCTCCCTTGCATTTTTCTCATCCTGACCTACGACTTCTTCTAGATTTCCATCCTCGTCCAGCCGTACCTCCTCCACTCTCCCCCGTGAATTTTGTGCAGCTACCATCAGCACTGCCAGTTCTTCCCTCAACTGATCGTCTATTCGTTTGGCTGCATCAATAACAACAAGAGTATAATCAGCTCTATCCATTCCTGCGTGTGCCCCTCTCACAAGATCGGCCAACATACCCTCATCGCGTTTTGTACGACAAGTTACAAAACCAGGAGTATCAATGAATACGAGTTGTGTATTTTCAAACGTTTTCGTAGCTAAAATTCCATTCCTCGTCGTATGCCTTTTCCTTGAGACAGCAGATATAGTGGCGTTGGTGATTGTGTTGAGAAGTTGTGATTTACCAGCGTTTGGTGCTCCTACTATTGCGACATCCAGTCTTTTCTTCGATGAATGCTGATGTTCGGTAATATTTGATTTTGTTGAAAATGTTTGACGCCACAAATGTGTTTGAAGGAAGCGAGATTGTATTTGTGCAGACACTATTCGTTTCATCGTTTTGGTTTCTCGTTCGTTGGTTGTTGCGTCTGGAAGCAATACACACAATGGCAATACACATGTTGTCATAAACATAACTTTTTCCTGTTTTCATGTTTGGTGAACCCAATCAACAAACCACTTCAAGTCGGTAAATGTTTTAGTTCGCGCAAAAACGATTGTTGAAGATAAAAACATCAGTTTTTCTTCACTCAAGATCCAGCTGGCGGTGGCGTTGCGTCTTTCTCAGTAGTTCACTTTTAGAAACCCATTCGACAAGTACACTCTGAAATTTCCCATTCTGTAAATTTCATTTGTTGCTGTACTATTGACATAGTTCGAATGCGTCTTTTATTCACCGCCATGGCGCTGAGTCTCGCCTTAGTATCAAGACAAGTATGTGCCTTTTCTGTAAGACCTCAATCTACCAAGATTGTTTCTCTTTCACGAAACAATGTCGTCACTTCGAGTATTCACAACTATTCTCGTTCTATTCGTCCTTTATCTGTGGCTACTAGTTCAGATACTGTGAATGGAGTTTCGGAAGATAAGAATGATAGTGATCGTTTCTTCCCATTGAAGAATAAAAATGTACTCGAATGTCCCCCTAGGATGCGTTTTGCTCCCAGTCCGACTGGAAGGTGAGTATGTTTTCAATAGTCTTATACTTATAATACCAAAAGGTATTTTATAATATAGCAGTGTACTCATTATGTCATGTTTGATTTCAAACCATGAAACAGTTTACATGTCGGAGGTGCAAGAACTGCTCTCTACAATTGGCTCACAGCCAAGAAAGGACAACTTGATATTCCCAATAGCAACGCTGCATTCGTACTTCGTATTGAAGATACAGATGTGGCTCGTTCCACCAAAGAAAGTGAAGATTCTGTGCTTGCTGATTTGCGCTGGCTTGGACTTGAATGGGACGAAGGTCCTGATATGGAGGGTGCACCCTATGGTCCATATCGTCAATCGGAGCGTGGAGAATTATATGTACAATTGGCAAACAAACTTCTTGAAGAGGGCAAGGCATACAGATGCTTTTGTACCAAAGAGGAATTGGAAGAAATGAAGAACAAACAAGTTGCTGCAGGTGTTCCTGCTAGATATGATGGAACTTGGCGTGATGCAGATCCTGAACTTGTGCAGAAGAAATTGGATGAGGGCGCAGAATACACGGTTAGATTTAAAGTTCCTTCTGGAGCTCGTGTGGTTATTGATGATGCAGTCAGAGGAACAGTCGCTTGGGATGCAGAGAGTACAGTCGGAGATTTCATTCTTTTACGTTCAACTGGAGTACCTGTATATAACTTTTGTGTGGCTGTCGATGATGCCATGATGGGAATCACAACTGTCGTTCGTGCGGAAGAGCATTTGACCAATACTCTCAGACAAGGATTGATTTTGGATGCTTTGGGAGCTCCTCGTCCTAGGTATGCTCACTGCTCCTTAATCCTCGGAGAAGATAAACAGAAGCTATCCAAGCGTCATGGTGCCACTTCGTGTAATCAGTTCCGTTTAGATGGATTCTTGCCTGATGCTATGATCAATTATCTTGCCCTTTTAGGATGGAATGATGGAACTGATAATGAAATTTTCTCTAGAGAAGAGCTCATTGAATCCTTTGATGTGAATCGTGTTGTCAAGTCTCCTTCTATTTTCGATATGTCAAAGTTGAAATGGATTAATTCTCAGCACATGAAAAGAATGAGTGTTGAAGATTTAACTGATTTAGTTGAAGAACAGTTTAGATTTATGGGTGTGTTCAAAGAAGGTGCAGATAGCAAGAAGATTTCTGAAATGTCCTTAGCTGCAACTTCATTGGCGAAACAAATGATGGAAACAACTAAAGATGCTGCATCTAACGCTTTGACTGTATTTGGATATGGTTTACCTGAATCCTTCGAAGCAATGGATGACGGTGAGGCCAAATCCATGATTATGGACGGAAGCTTTTACACTGTAGCCACAGCTCTTGTTCGCCAAGCTGAAGCTGGTGAGCTTCCACTTCCTGATCCGAATGATCCTCTTGCCGTATTCTATGATGAGGATAAGAAGGGAATTGTAGAAGATAATCAAACAGGGGGATCTGCTTATTCTTACCCTGAAGCTTTTAAAGTACACATGAAACAGCTTGGAAAAGATTTGAATTTGAAGGGGAAAAACCTATTTCATCCATTGCGTCTTGCGCTGACAGGTCAAATGAGTGGACAAGATATGACAAAACAACTTGCTATCTTATCACTGGCCACTGATGAGAATGGATGCATTGATGTTGTGAAGGCTGGTGTCGTTTCTTTCGATGAAAGAATTGTACGACTTAAAAAATTCTGCGAAACTATTCCACAAGAATATAGAGTTCCAAAAAGCGAAGGAGGTAAAGAGGTTGATAAAAGCGAAGCACAAACGTCGATTAATAAGACTGAAAATTCAACAAAAGAACAAGTCGCAAACACATCCTTGCAGGTGGCTGATCCGCTTGATTCATATGAAGGCCCACCAATTACAAATCTTGATATTCGTGTGGGACGTATCACAAAGGTATGGGCACACGAAGAAGCTGACAAGTTGTATTGTGAAGAGATTGATGTTGGCGAAGAGCAACCTCGTCAAATTGCATCCGGACTCCGTCCGTATATGAATGCTGAAGATATGGAAGGCCGACTTGTTCTCGTGCTTTGCAATCTGAAGGAAAGAAAATTAGTAGGTTTCCCTAGCCATGGAATGGTTCTCTGTGCATCGAACGCTGATCACACTGAGGTCAAGTTTGTTAATCCTCCTGTTGATGCAAAGGTTGGTGAAAGGATTACTATTCCTGGATTTGATTTCGAGAGCGAAGAAGGACAACCTTTGGCAGAGAATCCAATTGGAAAGAAAAAGATTTTCGAGAAGCTAGCTCCATACCTCGTGACAAACAAATACGGTGTCCCTGAATTTTTAGGAAGACCATTTATGACCAGTGCTGGAGTATGTACTAGCGCTATAACAGACGGAACCGTAGGTTAAAAAGTAAAAGTGTTCATAATTTATCACATTTTCTTTTTCAATTATTACTCGACTTCATCGAATATCGCTTGACAAATAAGCATAGAATATGAATAATGTTCCTTTACTCAATTATGGAGTTCATAAAATTAACGAATCGATCAGCATATGCTTCCGGATTCACGCAGCTGATCTCCTTCTCCGAATTACCCACAGCCTTTCGCATTATTGTTTCGCCCCATTTTCTCGCGTTGTAGAACTGTAATATGTCGATAATTCCTGCAAAATAAATTTCAGCAGCTTCTCCGCTCCCACTTTTGATGCCCATGTCATCACGAGTTGAGTATTGACTCATGTAACATTGTTCTGTGAACATTTCAGAGTCTAAATCTGTCTTTCTAACATGCGATTCTTCATCTTCATCAATTCCAGATTCTGAATCATCATCAGTATTTGTCGGTGATAATAAAACACTATCACCGGCCTCTTTACTTCCAAAGTAGTACTTTGCCCCTTCAATAAAGCTCCTTAGCATCCCCTCTTTGCCACCATTTTCAATTATCATCTGTCTTATCTTTCTCCGGGCCGGAGTATTACTTCGAATAATGATAGATTCATCTTTTTGCTCGGTAGAAATACTTTCAGGTTCTGCACTACTGCATAAATGTACTCCTAGCAACATACTGTAATCCATTATGTTCATCTTAGCCAAGAAGGTTGCATCTCTCCTAAGCTGATCCATAATATTTTCTTTTGTTTCCGATCCAACCCGTAATTTGCGTCCTTCTTCAACAAAATCCAAGTCTTTGTGGACGCCATCTCCTCTCTTTGCTCTTCTTCCCAATGTAGAACCCTTTAGATCCCAAATTTTGTGAATTTCCTTTTCGGTCTGTAGATACAAGAAAAGTGAGTATTTAAAATGAAACAAGACGTTACGTTTCAAAGCAAAATAACGAATGTACTTACATTGAATACAGACTTCATAATCACAAAATGAATAGACTTTCCGAGGTCAGGAATTTTGACTCTGTACATACCGTAGAATTGCGTGATAAAGCTATACGGATTGTTTTTCAAATGATTGTAATACTGAGGGAGGATTTGCCATAGAAAGTTTTTCTCTTCTTGAGTTTGGGTTTTTATCATGTATCTTTTCAGAGAGGAAGAAATAAAGTTAGTGTAAATGATACACATGCATATCGACATCAGATCGCAAAAACGGTCCCTTTCTTACCTCCCATCATGACTGTAAAAGAAAAATTGTCCTGATTTCGCATTACTAACAAATTCAATAAAAGCATCATTCCCACATATGGAATGAAGAAACCGTTGTTTATCTACTCCGGCCATGGCACGGATGTTCGAGAATATAGTAGGAGCATATGCCTTGAAATAGTATCGGTACGGTAGCGAAGACATTTCATTTGATATGAAATATGCACCAGCTGGAATCTTTATTTTTTCAACATGCGTAAACTCTTTCTCTTCTGTTCTTAATTCATCACAATCATCGTCGTCATTCTCCGAAAGTGATGACAGTCCACCGACGCATTCGCGTACCCCTAACATCATGCCCGCACTAAGAGCGAATTGAGTATGTTTCTTATCAATCTTTTTACCACTGACGTGCCTAGTATTAATATCATGTCCTACTGGTGACCCATAACTCTTCCTACTAGTTCTATTGATACTTGTATGCATCTCGACTTCGTTGTGTGGTATAACTTCAAGAGCAGAATGGGAAGAGGAGTACCAAACTTGTTCATTGATTGGAGAAAAATCTACTGATTCGTCATCAGATTCATCCTCAAGGTTCAGCTCCTCCTCAGCGCTACTTTTCTGCATAAAGTTCATCTTGTTGTTTCGATAACAATTGTACTCAGAGACAAATTGTGATCAGGATATCTAACACCGATAATAGGGATTGCACAAAGAATTTGTCGTTATTTTTTTGTAATTTTCCCGAAACAATCCCAAGTCAAGCGGATAATACCGAATACTACCTTCAAACCCCATCACAAAACATTAGAAAATTCTACAATGGTTATAAAAGAATTATATGTATACTAAAAAGTATGTCAAGTGACAATTTCATGTCACTCGGTGTGCAAAAATTATAAGCACGGAATAAGCTATCTATCTAAACCGTTCTTCCATAAATCCAGTTAAAGGACTGCAATTCGGGTTTTTCGCTTGATTTCGCGGCCTTGTTCATGGACCTCTCTGCAAGCTTTCTGTAGCGAGGTGCCAATTTGCACAAGTATTCTCTTTCTTGTTCTCCTTTGCTAGAAAGTCCTTCAATGTGCTCCAAATCCCAAGTCTTCACTAGATGATCAATGATTTCAGCGTAATCAATAGCAGTGTAAACTTCGAGTCTCTGTGCAACATTAGAAAAGTTTTCGTAAAGATGAGCATCCTTTCCGTCTGTCATAAGTTCAGCAGGCATAACAATCTGTGAACGCATCATGTCTCCAAAAACTTCAAGAAGTCCATCAGGATCACGCTTCAAAATTTCAGTGCAGAACTGCTGGTAGGCTCTCTCGTGACGACCTTCATCTCCAGCAATTTTAGCACAAATTTTATCAAGATTTCTATCTCCATATTTTCTAGCAAGTTTTCCAACGTTTCCGTGAGAAATTTTGGTGGCACGTTCTTGGAAGGATGTGTAAACGAAACCACGGTAGGGATCCTTCTGGGCACCAGGATTAAATCCACTAGTGATGAGGTGTTGGATAGTAACCTCAATACTACGCATATCACAACGTCCTCCTAGGTATAAGTATTTGTTCAGAAGGTCTCCATGACGATTTTCCTCAGAGGTCCATCCTCTACTCCATCTTGCCCATGCAGAGTCGGTGGTTCCAGTGGGGTCATCACATCCCTCAAATGTATTCAACAGTGTTTGGTATGTGGGAAGAGCTTCTTCAGTGACCATGTCTCCGATAAGAACCACAAGTACATCATCAGGAACATCGGCGGCCATTTTACGAAGTTCCTTTACCTCTTCGTACCATTCATCTTCATTGGACATATCTGGAAGGTAGTCCTGAGGCTGCCAGGCCTTTTCACCAGTCTCAAGAAGCTATTTGAAAGAAAAAGGGGCATATGTGTGTCAGTCAACAATCGGCAAAACAAAAGTATCGCCGTGCCATTGCGAGAATGTGAACTACTTTTCAAACAAGGGCACCATTTAGAAGACACATCGATAAGAACCCAAAAGCAAACGCACTTACAATATCATCTACAAGCTGATCCACGAGAGGCTCAAAGTCCGAAATAACCTCAACATGCTTGGGGTAAAGGAAAGAAGTCCTCTTCAATCGTTCCTCAAGAGTGCCTTGATCAAAGTTGACACCACAGATGTCCTCGTACTCTTTTTTTGTGACAACTTCCGGATCAACAGAGACGCGAAGAGAAGTCTTGGAGCGAGCTGAAGAAGAAGGGGCAAAGGCTGCAACCATGCATGGTGCGCATAGAAGAAGAGAAAGAGATGATTTGGAGCAATACATTCTCAATGATCAGCAAGTGTTCTCAATTGTGTATATGTTGAAACAGCGATTCTTGAAGCCGTTGTCTGGTTAAGTTGCGGAAAATAGATACACAGTCTGCTAGTCGTTTTCCCGTGCGTTCGAAGGAAAATGCGCGAAATTTTTGACACGTAACCCTTAGGGCTGAACCCCTTCTGAAATGATGATACGATTTTGAAAACGATTTTCCATCACAATTCCAAGCCAGGTTATCTCATGAGTTTGGGTGTCAAAAATGGAAATCTTTGAATTTCTACGAATCAGTAACACTATTTTCTAAAAGAAAAATATGAAAAGGAATGTAAGACGTTCACATTTGTTGCATCTAACAACGTATTGCCTTTCTTTGAAACGTTGGAATGGACTACTACTTACTTACTTAGTATGATAATTTCCCAGTTCCAAGTCAACAGTGGTCAGAAGAACACTCACTGATCAATGTTATACCGAATAACCATTAATCTATCTTTGGGAGTAGAATGAACAGCTACTAGGTGTGAAATGAATGCTTCAGTGTTGATGAAAAATAAAAACAGAAACAGATATCGTCTTCATCGAAGACAGACATCAAAACACATACCGTACACGGATGAACTTGAATTTCATCCCCCTCATGTTGGGGTAACAGAACGTCATAATTTTGGCGGGAAACTCTCGAATTCTATGAGCCAAGAAGAAGTTCCGCAAAAAACACCCACCAATCGCTCTGGAGTCTGGATTGCGTGACACTGGAAACCACCAAAGTTCCATTTGTTACCTATCTACCTTCAGCTTGTAGTTAAAGCGTTTGCTTCGTAGACCTGATACGTAGTACAATCTTAGAATTCTAAAACTTGTGAAGGGGGAGCAGTTAAAAAATGAAGTTCGCATCTAGTGTTGTTGTTGCTGCCATTGCCGCGGCTCCAATGGCCGCCATGGCTTTTCTTCAGCCAAACATCAGGTCAACTTCTGCTGGGATCAGCTTTAGTACTTTCCATAAAAATGCTGGTCATGATCAATTACTCTCCAGAAATAACAGAGCCCTTACTGCTCTGCAGATGGCATTTGAATTGAAGGAGGGACAGATCAGCAACATGTTTGAAGGACCTACTCCTTTGGTCAAAGAACGCGATGCTTGTGGAGTTGGTTTCATTGCAAATACCAAGACTGGAGGTAAGATGCTTGATTTTTAAGGACGAGTTTAGATGAATTTCCTTCATAAATTGCTCACAAGACATTCACTATAGGAGAATTAGGTACACATAAAGTTCTTCAACAGGGATTAGTTGCTCTCGATTGTATGGAGCATCGTGGAGCTTGTGGAGGAGATGGTATTTCCGGAGATGGTGCAGGTATTATGACACAGATTCCTTGGAAGCTATTTGAAGAATATCGCTCTGAGACCTGCCCCAAACCCGGTGTTGGTTTCATCTTCCTTCCCCAAAACGAAGATCGCCGAAATGCTGTGAAGAAAGTCATCGAAGATGTTTGTAAATCAAATGAGCTTGGATTTATTGGCTGGCGCGAAGTTCCTGTAGACGAGTCAGTTCTTGGACCAATGGCTCGTGCTGTCGTACCCTCTATGTGGCAATTTTTCGTCAAGGCCCCCCAGCGTCTTAGTAATGACGACGAAGACCGTGATGGTTTTGAGCGCACCCTTTACCTCGTTCGTCGTCGTTTTGATGTTGCAATTAAGCAAGCTGGACTCGTCTGGGATGATGAAGAAACTTATGTTGCATCCATGTCTTCAAGAACTATCGTATACAAAGGAATGGTTCAAGGGTGCATTCTCCCACAATTTTACAAGGATTTACAAAATCCTGATTATACCACTCAGTTTGCAATTTACCATCGTCGTTTCTCAACCAACACAAACCCACGATGGCCCCTCGCCCAGCCCATGCGTGTTGTAGGACACAACGGAGAAATCAACACTCTTCTAGGAAATGTCAATTGGATCAAGGCTCGTGAGGCCTCCAAGACCTCAGATTTAACCGCTGGTAAAAATTGTGATGTCACAGATTTAGTAGACTATGCGGCCACAGAGAACATTGTGCAAAAGTGTAACACTCAAGATAATCCTACTATCCTTGAGCCTCTCATTGATCTTGGACGTTCTGACTCTGCCAACTTAGATGCAGTGTTTGAATTAATGACCAAGTCCCGTCACCGTGCCCCATGCGCTCTTATGGCACTTGTTCCCACCGCTTATGAAAATGAGCCCGCTTTGAAGAATAATCCTGAGATTGTTGATTTTTACAAGTTCCATGGGGGTCTTCTAGAGGCATGGGATGGCCCGGCACTTCTTGTTTTCTCTGATGGAAAGTCTATCGGAGCTTCTCTTGATCGTAACGGTCTCCGCCCCGCTCGTTACTCTATCACCAAAGATGGATCTGTTTACATGATGAGTGAGACAGGTGTCATCCCTGACCTTGATGAAGCTGACATTATTGAGAAAGGACGTCTTGGACCTGGTCAGATGATTAATGTCGATCTTAAAACTGGAGAGTTTAAGGACAATATCAAGATCAAGAGTGAAATCGCTTCTAGACATCCTTATGGAGAATGGATTCAGAAACATCGAAAGGATATCACCAAGACCGACGCATCTGCCGAGCGCATGTATGATGATATTTCTACCACTTTCGCTCAGGGATCATTTGGTTGGTCACTTGAGGATATCGGTATGCAGATTCAAGATATGGCTGGATCAGGAAAGGAGACGACTTATTCCATGGGAGATGATGCTCCCCAAGCGGTATTCTCTACTCGCCCCCACGTTCTTCCTAACTACTTCAAGCAAAGATTCGCTCAAGTTACTAATCCTCCAATTGACCCCCTTCGTGAGGGAGTGGTCATGTCTCTTGGGATGACTCTGGGAAAGAAGGAATCGATTTACGAAGTTTCTGAACAAGGTGCTCGTCTTATCCACCTTGAATCGCCAATCTTAAATTCTGTTGAAATGGAGCAGCTGAAGACGTTCTCCTCTGCAGAAAATGGTGCATTTGAGCAGGCCACAATCTCCACTCGCTACGCTCTAGCTGATGGACCAGCAGGAATCAAAGCTGCCCTTGATGAAATTTGCGATGCAGCCGTTGAGTTAGTTCGTAAGGGTGTTGAAGTCTTGATTCTTTCTGATATGGCATCTGATCAATCAGTACTTGATTCCACTACTTACGTTCCACCCATGGTCGCTGTTGGTGCTGTTCATCACCGTTTGATTGAGGAAGGGCTTCGTATGGATACTGGTATCGTCGTTGAAACTGGAAGCGCCTGGTCTACCCATCACTTTGCGTGTCTGGTTGGATATGGAGCCAACGCTGTTCATCCTTACCTAGCTTTCGAGACTGTTAAGCAATGGCATGGTCAAGATAGAACACAAAAGATGATGGAGGCTGGAAAGTTAGAAAATATTTCCGTCGAAAAGGCACAAGAGAACTATCGTAAGGCAGTTGAATCTGGTTTGTTGAAGATTCTTTCCAAGATGGGAATTTCACTTCTTACATCATATGCTGGAGCTCAAATTTTTGAAGCCGTCGGTCTTGGGTCTGAAGTTATTGATCGCAGTTTCAAAGGAACCACGAGCCGAATTGGTGGTATGACTTTGGAAGACATTGCTTCCGAGACTGTTATGATGAGGCCTGAGGTTGCCGATGCAAAGAGGAAACTTATCAACTATGGTTACTACAAACCAGTCCCCAAATTAGGAGAATACCACGCCAACTCTTCTGACCTCGCCAAGTTGCTTCATGATGCTATTGGTCTTGATAAGAGCGTTAGTCAGCTGAACCGTGATGAGCATGAACATGATGGCGTTAAACCAGCAAATGCTGCCAACTATGAAATTTTCAAAGAAAGTCTGAAGACTGCACCAATTGCAAATATTCGCGATCTTCTTGACTTTGAATCTGACAGGCCCAGTATCCCCCTCACAGAAGTCGAACCTGCTTCGGAGATCATGAAGCGCTTCTGTACTGGGGCCATGTCTCTTGGAGCCCTCAGTCGTGAAGCCCATGAGACTCTTGCGATCGCCGTTAATCGTATCGGAGGAAAGTCTAACTCGGGAGAAGGAGGAGAAGATACTATTCGTGGATATGAGTTGAAAGATGTCGACGAGAAGGGCCGTAGTCCCACATTTCCTCATCTCACTGGATTGAAGAATGGAGATTCTGCTAACTCCTATGTTCATCAAGTTGCCAGTGGGCGCTTCGGAGTTACTCCTGAATTCCTTGTCACTGCCAAGCAACTGGAAATCAAGATGGCCCAAGGAGCCAAGCCTGGTGAAGGAGGTCAGCTTCCAGGACCAAAGGTATCCGAATATATTGCTGGACTTCGTGCATCCAAGCCAGGAGTTACTTTGATTTCTCCTCCTCCTCACCACGATATTTATTCTATTGAAGATCTTGCGCAGTTGATTCATGATCTTCATGCTATTAATGAAAATGCTGGTGTTTCAGTCAAGCTAGTATCGTCTGTAGGAATTGGAACTGTTGCTTGTGGTGTAGCCAAGGCAAATGCCGATGTCATTCAAATTTCTGGAGGAGATGGTGGAACAGGAGCCTCGCCTCTATCATCGATCAAGCATGCTGGATTACCATGGGAGCTTGGTCTTGCGGAGGCCCATTCTGCTTTGTTGCAGAATGGACTTCGTGATCGTGTTCTTCTTCGTGCTGACGGTGGTATCCGCACCGGAAGAGACGTTGCAATCGCTGCCATGATGGGAGCAGAAGAGTATGGATTCGGAACGATCGCCATGATCGCCGAGGGTTGCGTCATGGCTCGCGTATGCCATCTTAATACATGTCCTGTGGGAGTTACAAGTCAAAAAGAGGAGCTGAGAAAGAAGTTCCCTGGAACTCCTGAGCATGTTGTCAACTTCTTCCAGTTCGTTGCTGAAGAGATTAGAAATATTATGGCACACCTCGGATATGCCAAATTTGAAGATCTCATTGGTCGTATTGATCTCCTGAAAGAAGATCCAAAGCAAATGGCTCGTATCGAAAAAACAAAGAATGTTGAATTGAATTCGTTCTTTAGTGGTGTACCTTCTACCAAGGAGGATCGTCTCTTCTTGAACTCCAACGAAGACAAGTCCGCTGCAAAGAATGATATCATTCACAAGAATGGTGGATCCTCAGACCTTGACCGTTCAATCTGTAGTAACGCCGATATCAAGAAGGTGATTGAGGCAAACCAAGGAAGCGCAACTGTTAATTACAATATCAAGAATACTGATCGCAGTACTGGTGCCATGTTATCTGGAGATATTGCCCGCGCTCATGGAAATTCAGGCTTCAAGGGACTCATCAACCTCAATATCAATGGAAGTGCAGGACAATCGTTTGGAGCCTTCAATGCTCCAGGGTTGCATATTCGACTAGAGGGCGAGGCGAACGATTATGTCGGAAAAGGAATGCACGGTGGAGAGATTGTTGTCGTTCCTGATAAGAATGCAGGATTTGTTGCTTCCGAATCTAGCATCGTAGGAAATGCTTGTCTATATGGAGCTACAGGAGGAGACTTCCACGCAAATGGACGTGCCGGAGAGCGATTCGCTGTTCGTAACAGTGGAGCATTTGCTGTATGTGAAGGAACTGGGGATCACTGCTGCGAGTACATGACTGGAGGAGTTGTCGTTGTTCTTGGAAGTGTTGGCAGAAATGTAGGTGCTGGTATGACTGGAGGTTTGGGATACTTTTATGACCCCGATAATGCACTTGATGAACGTTTGAACAAGGAGATCGTTAAAACTCAGAAGGTATCTAGCAATGAGGGTAAGATACAACTCAAGCACATCATCGAGAGACATTTCGAACTTACAGGAAGTGAGAAGGCTGAGTCTATTTTGAACAATTGGGAAGAAGAAGTGGAGAAGTTTGTCCAGGTATACCCCCCTTCTGAATCTAAAAGTCCATTTGTGAAGGGAGCAGATGATATCACTACTAACCTTCGAGTCTCTGCCAAGTCTCCTAATGCTGAAGTTTGTTTTTTGCCAGTTGGTGGGCAGCTAACTCCTGAGCAAACTCAACGCTGCGCGGATTAATTTAATCATATTTTTCATTATAAAATAATTTGTCTTTAGCTTATCCATATCGGTTCGGTAGATACAGCGCTGGAAATCAGAGAAAAAATTCTCACAGGAAAAGAACAAAAAGAACGTCAGAATTCTTTCTGTCACACTTTGATCGCATACAAACGATTATTCTTCACATACATACAGACACGCACACTTGAATCGAACCTCTTTATCTGTCAAACTAATATGGCTAACTCCAAAGATACATCGTCTAAATCGAAAAAGAAGATTGGAGATATCAATTGGGATCTCCAAGATGCAATGACCGATTTTCGAATATCTTGTAGAAACGGAATATTGAAAAACGTGCTTTTTTCCATGCAAAATGCCTTGGCAATCAGTGTTGCGAATGATGAACAAGGAATATCTTCCAAAACGTTACTCTCGATTCTAGTTCTTTCTACTGATTCCTGTCAGACGTCAGCGTTGTCTTCTGCCATGGACGGAGGACATGAGAGTATTGTTGAGTTTTTTATGTGTCTTTTGTTCACCGCGTTTTTTGAAAAACTTGACCCGAACAGTATTCATTATTCTCTTTCGTTGAATGATTGGTCCTCTGAGGTCTTTGGAAGTATCCATCCCAAGCTCAAGTCGGGGTGGTTGAAAAGATTGGGGGGGAAGAGTGGTTTGGATTCTATGACCACTTTGTTGGTAAGTATATAATCTATTGTGTGAATGTTGGATGTGTATGAACTACAATCGAATCTTATGACTTTTTGATGCATCTATTTAGGAGGAGAAAAAGTACACGGTGAATGCATTCCTCAAGAATTTGGGACAGTACTTGGATGATATGGCCGATGACAGAAACTTGCTTTCTCTGTCCAGTTCACTAGACACTGTACTTACAAAAGCGAAGAACGACCTGCATTATATGAAGTCAACGCGTAGTAAAGTTCTCAAACCAAAGATCAATCTGAAAGAATACTCGAATCGATATGATGTTCTCGATGATGAATTTGATGAACACATCGCTTCATCTTCCATGGAAGATTCGTTTTCTACTGAATCGAAGAGTCGTGACCCAACGGAAGTTGTGATGACCATCAATATTGACCATGAATCTTGCCATGATATCATGACTGATAACGAAACGGAGAAAGAGGAAGTAGATATCCAGTTGTCCTCTGCCAAAGGTGACGATGAATGCGATTGGGACTTGATTTCTTGTTCCGACGTGGATGACTTCGAAGAGGTACAATACTCTTTTAAAGATGCCCTTGCTAGGTCAGATAAAGCGTCCTCTCAACCAGATTCGTTCATCTTTGTCGATAATGTTATATCTGATGATGAATGCAACATTGACATCGATCGTAGTCTTGAGCTACAATTAGAACAAGATTCTGATTTTGATCGTTCTGGTTATAAACACATTTCAAAAGGGAGATTCTACAAAAATGATAGGAGCAAGCGCGATTACATGCGAAAGGTATCCAAGCGCACGAACGTACTTGTTCAAAACTAAGTACTGTTGGTATGTATACTAGCATGATATATTTTAATTAGCAAAGGAAGTTGTTGAACACTAAAGTTAAGTTATTTTTTAAAGATCAGATACCAAATGCCTTGTCTTTCTTGAGATTGATTTTTGTATTTTGCTGACCATAATGTCCTTGGGTTAAAAAATGAATGACATTGAATATAAAAACAACAACGAAATATCCATTCTCGATAAAGTTCAATGTTATCTTCCGAAGTTACATGTAAATGGAACGACTGTTGGATCTTTGAAATCAAAGTCACTCAAAAAATTGGCTGAAAAGTTTAATGAGCTCTCAATCGATACATTGATGAAGATTCCTTCAGAACTTTTTCTAGAATGTATCGATTTAATAGATACTTCATCTATCAGTCCAAATCATATTTATATCGATTCTGAATGGTTTTGGAAACGAGAAATGACCAAAAACTACAGAAATCTACCACGTTTGAATCAATATGGATTCTCATACAAACGGATGTTCCTCGAAAAATGGTTAAGCAGTCATATTGTTTCCTCTCAAATAAGTATCGATGATCTCTCGTCATTGTCAGAATACATCTGGAGTCTTAACCTAGTATTCTCCCAAACCATTCCGTCATTTGTGATTGACAGATGCCATCAGCTGCACAATCTGACTTCTTTAAGCATATGCTGTGTACTGATTAAGGATTTGGATAGCATCAAGACGCTAGCAACGAGTATCGTCAGTTTGAAATCTCTCACAAGTCTTTCACTTACCAATAGCATCTGCATTGATGATGATTTTATTCGTTTGTTAATCAATGAATTTGAAGTGATGAAACAGATTGAAGGGTGTCATGTCGATATTTGTACGACATTGCTCGCATTAGATCTAAGCAAGAACAAAATATCTACTGATGGGTTGCATATGATCATGGATTATTTTCTTGGCCAAGGCGAACAGTCTGTTCTCGTCGATTTGAACCTAGGATGTAATTTGATACGAAGTGAGGCTGCGAGAACAATTGGAAGAGTTCTAAAGAATAACTGCTCATTAATTCACCTCGACTTGTCCATAAACAGTATTGGTGATGGAGGGCCTATGTTGATTGAAGGTTTACTTCACAATAAAACGCTAAAGGTGCTTAATGCTGCGTGTAATAGATTGACAAGTTCAACTTTTCCTGCCTTGATGAATTTGCTGGACCAAAATATGACGCTTCAGAAGTTGGATCTTTCCTCGAACAATTTTGATATCGAGGATATTTCAAAGTTGAAAAATCATATTGGGAGAAGATCGAATATAATCAACATTGATCTTGATAACTAATCAATCGAATTACGTTAAAAGATACAAACCTAGAGCTAAACTTCCTTATTCTTTGACTTCTTTGATTCTGATTTAGAATCATCTTCGCATGTTGTCGAGCCCTTTTTCCGTTTACGCTTCCTCTTTTTTTCAGGGGGTACATCGCCTTCAATCAATTCCGTAAGGAATTCTTCCTTCTCGATGCGCTTTTTCACAACGCTTCTCCATAAATCTTCACTTTCTAAAAGATCTTTTATGGCACAGTCGGCTAGTACACTGCGTCCCATAGCGTTTCCATTTAATCTATTAATTTTGTTTGCAAGTTCTCTGGCAAGAATAAGCTTGTCGTCCATTGAGTTCAATTTCATGAATATCTTCTTCACTGCATGATGCCCGACACGCTCCAAAGATAAATCAACCCATCGCCCACTCAATTTCTCTAAAAGTTTTTTCACGGCATGTGAAAAAGGCTTTTGCGTTGTCGGGCCGTCTAATATACCGTCAATTACACACCGGCTAGCAAGTCCATCATTACACAACGCTTCAAGCGCGAACGATCCATAGTTTGATAGGATCCCCTCTAGAATATCACTGCATAGCCTAGGAACAAATCGAAGTAGGTGGTACACTATCCTTGCGCCTGTTGCATCTATGGTCAATTTTCCCCCTTCACCTTCGGGCATCTTCATCTCTAAAAGTTTCACGACACAGTCTTCCATGGAGATATCACTCTCTTTGCATATGGTAGAAAAACCTGTTCGTATAGATTTCAGAATAGTTTCTTGGCCAATTTTAAACTTTGAAGACATCTCTACTGTCCTCCATAATATTCCCCTGCGTTTATTAGGAATTTCAAGTACGTATCCGTTGCGAATAGCAGAGTCCACGCATTTAATTATAGTTTCTACTTGCGTTCTTGTCCTTGCAGTATTGATTAAGGTCTGTATCACAAAATTACTCACGTCGTGACTTGCATATTCTATAAAAGTTTCAGAATCGAAGAATTTCGCAGATCGGCATAGATTGTCGTAAAAGGCATCATTTGAGACTCTGAGTAATAACTCAAGCAAATGAGAACCTCGGGGTTCCCCAGAAAGGCCATAAATGATATCACCCGCTTGCTCTTGATTCGTATCATCCCAGCATAAGATATATTTAGCCAAACGTTCTGCAGAGGAGCCAATGCGAAATTTATTTTCCTCTGCGTGAATTCCAAGACGAAAATCAGACTGAAACTTTTCTTCGCTTTCCTTCACTCGAAGATCACTCTCTTTACAGTCCTTTAGTATCAGAATTCGTATTAAAACAATCAACAGAGGACATGCACTAGGATTACAAGCGAGATGCTGTAGTTCTCCAGGTTGTTTTGGAATATTGTCGACGCCTAACAAATCCATTCCTGTTAGATCGCGAATGAAAATAATTAAACTATTTTCGATATCCTTGTCACTTGGATTAATTCGCCCATTTATGATATTTTTGTATTGCACATGACTTGCATTGTTAGTGGCACTAGTCAAATCAACCGTTACATTTTTTTTCTTCTTTTTGTTCCCTTTGGCTTTTCCTCTCCTAGCTCCACCCGTATCAAGTGTACCCGTTTTGCTCGAAAGATGCGAAGGAACTGATTCAATAACACCGCCTAGAATACAAATTAACGATCGTAGGACATGGGAACCACAGATATGTACAGCAAGATCCTTCGAAACTAGATGCAACTCTTCACTGATGGAAAGTATCAGATCCTTCAACGACGGTAAATTAGAAATCTCACTCTCATTGTCATCTAGCTCTAGAACTTCTGTAAGTTTGACATCAATATCGAAATGTGCAGGTTCTAAAATAGACTGAAATATCGTTTGAAGAACGTGACTTCCATATCTATGAGTGCTTAAGTGAATCATATAACCACTGACGCCGAGAAGCAACTTCCTTGCTGCGACAATCGAGTATGGTGCTGAAATTCTGGCTATCGTTTCAATACACTGTGAACCAAATTCATCCCCAGCTAACGAGGCGATTTCATGCTGAATCTCATCCAACGCTGCCAATGATGCTGTCAAAATCTGAGGATATTCAACCTCGGAAATACCTTCGTCGTCTTGATCCTTTTTCGACAACTGATGTTGGTATTTCACATACGCATAGATTTCTTCGTGTGCCTTTTTCTCGTCAAAAGGAAGGGATCTAAGATAGGAGAGGGTTTCGGCATTAGGTCGACGAGGTCTATTGTAGTCAGTCCCACCATCCATGGTACAATATACTTTTGAGATAATAAACGTTGATGAAAGAAAAACTGGGGGTGAATTTTCTATTTTCAGTGGCTGTGAAGGTTTACATGGTAGGGTGTAATTCATGATCCAGGTTAGTACTGTACCTCAAATGCAACATGCAACACGTTCAAACTTCAAACTTCAAACGTGCAAAACAATTCGGCATTCGGCAATAAGGATCAGCCTAAGTAAGTCACTCACCTCTCTCTAGAGGTACAGATCCATTATCTATTGCAATTTGAAGTATCTAAC
>Ga0213868_10001599_pt1 | contig 21930 bp, 24 predicted proteins | sample PICome_9_FD_160087 | JGI IMG/M metagenome (GOLD analysis project Ga0213868, IMG submission 160087) | Coastal seawater microbial communities near Pivers Island, North Carolina, United States - PICO127 | ecosystem: Environmental > Aquatic > Marine > Coastal | place: USA: North Carolina...
CCGAGTTAAGATTTTTGAAATATCAGCATCTACTAAATTGTCATAGAAATACCCTCTATACCAAATTAAACTTTTTTTACCATAGTAGGTTTTATAAAAATCAGTAGATTTCATTTCTTGTTTACTTCTTTCAATAGAAGACCTCATTATTTGATTAGTGTTGCTAAGATCTATTCCATTTTCAGCAATAAATTCTTCAGAGACTCCTCCATGAACAAAAATGGAATTATTAATTTTAATAATGGTAGATTTTGAGCGCAACCACCTACCAATTATTGTTTGATTACTATACAATTCATCATACGCTAGCCCAAGTAATTTAGTAGAAACCTTGTATCTGTCATGTACATATCTCAAATCTTTATGAAGCACCATATACTCATGATTTCCTAAAAGAAAATGAAGACGACCTCCCTTTTTTTTTGCCTGAATTTCCAGTTTATAAAGAAGCCAGAGCATTTCATTAATTTTAGGACCTCTGTCAAAAACATCACCAACAATGACTAGATGACCTTTTCCAAAATTCCAATCTAAATTAGGGTCAATAATACCATTGTTTTTTAAGATCTCTACAGCCAAATCATATTGCCCATGAATATCACTTAATGCAGCTATATTTTCAACATTTTTAAACATAGATTTTTGGGGAGTAAAAATGGTATCATACAGAGTAGGTTCTAGAACTTTTGAAGTTACCACTCCATTAAGTATTTTTTTTTCAATGAGTTTGTTATTACTTATAAAAACATAAGGGCCATCAGAGAAATTAGTAAGATCTAAAAAAGGGTCATCAGTTTCTTGACTCGTCACAGATGTAATTGAGAAGATGGTTACAATAAAGATTATTAGATAGCTATTTTTCATGTAAGAAATTTACAAAATAAAAAAGAAAGTATCGTGATTTTATGTTTTAATGGAGATTAGTTTTACCTCAAACCATTACTATCATACTTAGACATAAAACTCCAAACTAAATTAGAAGCATTTTGGCCTTGATACAATTCATTAAACCAGACATGGTCTCCGCCAATATATTTATAATGTTCAACAGATACTGAATTATCTCCTTGGTCATATACATAATGTTCAATAGTCATTGCTCCTGTATTATCAATATTTACAATAGGTGTTGAAACCGTATTGTTAAAATTTATCCAATAGTCTAATGTACTTTGTACAGAATTCCAATCATTACTCCCATTATAGGAAACAACACCATCAGAGGTTCCATGAAGATGTACTACTGGCATAGGATGACTGGTAGGTCCTGTACAGTTTAACATGGTTCCAGAAACAGATGCCACCGCAGCAATTAAATCACTTTTATAATTCGCAAGCCCGTATGCCATCATGCCTCCGTTTGAGTATCCCGCAGCATAAATTCTTTCCATATCTAGATTATACTGAGACGAAATCTCACTAATTATAGCCTCCACAAATCCTACATCATCAGCAGTACTTTTATTGTCTCCACCTGTTGGGCAAGGATTCCAATGGGAAGAGCCATCTAAACAACTACCTTGGGGATAGACTAAAATAAAAGTGTCAGCTTCTGCCAATGAGCGCATATCTGCTTCTTGCATATATTGACTTGCACTTCCTCCAAAACCGTGAAAGTTAAGTAGGAGAGGAACTGCAGAGGTTCCATCATATGAATTTGGGACATATATAATATATTCTCTATTCATACCGTCATGAACTAAAGTTTGTGCATTAGTATTTAAATAGCACTCATCTAAATTATAATCACCATCCTTGCTGTCATCATTCTTACAACTACTGATAACTAATATTAGAAGAGTAAAACTTAAAAGAATTTTTTTCATAATGGTTTTATAAAAATTTATTTAAATCGAAAATTCAACCACTAATTTCTGCAACATCACCACACACTTATCAAGTTGTTCTTGTGTGGTATATTCATTAGCCCTATGTGCTTGCTCTATAGAGCCTGGACCACAGATAATACTTTGGTAGCCAGCCTCATGAAATTGTCCTGCTTCAGCAGCATAAGCAACGGTTTTCCATGAATTTTGTTCTGAAATCTTTTGAGTCAAAGCAACTATACTGTCAGTTTCTTTAGTGTCTAAGGCCGGTACTGGTGGGTGAACAAATGTATTTGAAATGGTAAAATCAGGAAAGCGTTTTCTAACCTCTACCTCACGTTCTTTACAAAACGAAAAATAATCATTAAAAATAGCCTCAATATCATCTTTTGGAATTACGCGTACGTCCCATTCAAAACGTGTATAGTCAGCAACAATATTTGTTGCTACACCACCACTAATTTGACCTACATGCAAAGTAGAATGTGGTGGCTCAAATCGATGATCTTGGGTAGCATGAGATAATTCTTTCATTTTGTTTTCTAACCACATAATGAGACGTGTACTTTCGTGGATGGCACTTATTTCTTTGTGAATTCCACTACTATGACCTGCAGAACCATTTACTTCGGTTAGTACATAACACACTCCTTTCTTACCAATTACAGGAACCAGTGAAGAAGGTTCACCAATAATGGCATATTTGGCATTTTCAGAATAGGTTTTTTTAATATGTTCTATGAGTTCTGGAGCTGCTAAACACCCAATTTCTTCATCATAACTAAAAGCAAAGTAAATAGGCTGTTTTAAATCTGCCTTAATAATTGAAGGTAGTGAAGCTAAGCAACAGGCAATAAAACCTTTCATATCTGCACTTCCTCTTCCAAATAATTTGCCATCCTTTTTTGTGAGTATGAATGGATCAGAATCCCAGACTTGCCCTTTAACTGGAACTACATCTGTATGGCCAGATAATATAACCCCATCGTCTACAGAAGGTCCAATTCTACAATGCAAAGAAGCTTTAGTTTTTTCTTCATTGGGTACTAGAGTAGTTTCTAACCCAAAGGATTCAATGTAATTTTGTATCCAATGAATAATTTCAAGATTACTATCTCCTCCTAATACTGGAAAACTTACCAATTTCGCTAAAATATCTTCTACTTTCATATTATTGATATCCAATAGTTACTGCTACAATTAAAGAGATGGCCGAGAGCAAAAATACAAGTACTGCCACCGGAAAAATAAATCGCAACCATTTATCTAATGGAACACGACACATACTCAACATGGCAATTAATCCACCAAGAGTTGGGTTTATAAGGTTAGAAATTCCATCACCAATTTGAAACGCTAAAATAGTTGTCTGTCTTGTAAGCCCAATCACTTCTCCAAGAGGTAACATCACAGGAAGGGTAGCTAGTGCTTGGCCGCTTCCAGAAGGAATAAAAAAGTTGATGATACTTTGAGAAATAGACATTCCAATAGCAGATAAATACAAAGGCAATGTTTTTAACACCTCAGATAAATGAAAAGAAATGGTATCACTAATGTGGCCCATTTCCATCAATACTTTAATGGTGGTTGCAAAACCAACCATAAATGCTCCAGGAGCTACGTAGGCAACAGATTTCAGAACGGTTTCACTTAGTTTATTACCTTTCATTCCTCCTATTATTCCAGAAGCAATGGTCACCATTAAAAAAATGGCAGATATTTCGTTGATATACCAATTTAGATTAAAAACACCGTATAAAATAGCACCTAAACCTATAATGAAAGTACTTATGACCAACCAATTATTTATTGAAATGGAATACTCTGTTAAAGGTTTAGAAAGTACAATTCCATCCTCATTTAACCCTTTTCCAAGCCTGTTCTCGGGATTCTTAGAAATTCTCTTTAGGTATCTAACATTGTAAAAGGCTAAAAAACTTAGTGCAGAAAAACACAAGATACTTCTTAGTAAGGCTCCAGAAAATAAAGGCAATTCTCCAATTTTATGACCAATACCAACGGTATATGGGTTTATGGGAGAAAGTCCAAAACCAATGGTTACAGCACCAACCGATATGCCAGCTGCCAACACTAGATCTCCACCAAGCGCTAAACTTACCACTGCAGCAATAGGAATTAGTGCAATATTATGTTCATATCCAACAAAAATCCCCATAGCTCCGTATATGAAAGTCATGAGAACAACTGCTAAGTATTTTTTTTCTCTTCCAATTTTGTGAACAAAAGTACCTACAGCATTTTCTATGGCCTTGGTTTCTTCCATCACACCGAACATAATTCCTCCAGAAAACACTACAAACATCACCTCTATTGCCGCTTTAAATCCTAAAGGGATGGCTTTAAACATTTGTAAAAAACCAATAGGTGTGCTTGGAATAATACTATAAGATCCAGGAATAACTCTATTTCTTCCCTCTATTAACACACGTTTAAATTCGCCTGCAGGGATGATATAGGTTAATAAGGTTACAAAAACAATGATTAGAAACAGCATGGTTACCGCATGCGGAATTCGTTCGTACCAATGGGTTGTTTTCATAGATGAAATTGTAGAAAATAAAAGTGTCTAAAATAGTGGTTTTTTTTAGAATCATGTATTTTAAACAGGGGTTAATTTTTTGGGAGCATATTTTCTTAAAAACTAAAAAGACATTTCAACAAAAACATATTTTGCACGTATTTATCTTTTTGTAAATAACTTTTTAAAGACTAAGTAAGATTTATAAAAAATGTTTTTTTACTTTTCAGTGATAAAAAAGCTTTAAATGATGAAAAACGTACTTATAGCTACAGACAACTTGTTTTTAACAAACCACGCTAAAACAGCCCATGGTTTATTAAGAGGGACTAAACGCTTTCATGTGCTAGCAGTTCTAGATGAAGAAAATAAATATGCAGATGCAGGAGAACTTCTAGACGGCAACCATAGAAATATTCCTATACTTGGCACTGTAGATGAAGCCATTAAACAATTTAAAACTATAGACTATTTAGTAGTGGGGGTAGCTACCGTAGGTGGTATATTATCTGAATCTCTTTTGCAAATTATTAGACAGGCTATCAGCAACGGCATAGGTATAGTAAATGGGCTACATGACCAGCTTCAAGAACGCAAAGACATTGCCCTATTAGCCAGCCAGAACAGGGTAGAACTAATAGACATTAGAAAACCAAAAACACCTAAAGAACTGCATTTTTGGTCTGGGGATATTTTTAAGGTAAAGGCACCTATTGTTGCTTTTTTAGCCATGGATTGTGCCATGGGAAAACGTACAACAGCCAACTTAGTTTTAGAAGAATGCTTACAACAAAAGCAAAATGCCCACATGATTTATACTGGTCAAACCGGCTGGATGCAAGGGCATAAATATGGGTTTATTTTTGACTCTACTTTAAATGATTTTGTTTCAGGAGAATTAGAGCATGCCATTACAAGTTGTTGGAAAGAAGCCACTCCAGATGTAATTATTTTAGAAGGGCAATCTAGTTTAAGAAATCCAAGTGGTCCTTGCGGCTTAGAATTTATTGTTTCAGGAAATGCAACCCAAGTGGTACTTATTCATGCTCCGAAAAAAAAATATTTTGATAATGATCCTCTTTGGGGAGAAATTCCTTCAGTAGCATCAGAAATTGACATTATAGAAAAATTTGGCGCTACAGTTATAGCCGTAGCTTTAAACACCTCTGGTCTTAGCAAGCAAGAAGCACTAAGTTATAAAGATAGCTACCAAAAAACCTTAGATATTCCGGTTGTGTTACCCTTGGAAGAAGGTGTTAAAAAAATTGTTTCAGAAATAAAAGGCTTGTCATTATGAAGATAAAAAAAATTGAATTTTTTTCAAAAAACTTAGCACTTACAAAACCCTATACCATTGCCTATAAAACCATTTCAGAGGTAGAAAATGTGTTTTTACTTATTACTTTAGAAAATGGTGTTGTGGGCGTTGGAGCATCTAATCCAGACTTAGAAGTTGTAGGAGAATCCCCTTCAGATGTTTTAAAAAACTGCCAATCGGGGTATTTTCAAAAATTTATTGGTAAACAGATCCAACATTTTAGAGCTATAATTTTTGAAATAGGAAAAGTATTTCCAGATAAGCCAGGTACCCTAGTACTTTGGGATATAGCTCTTCACGATGCTTTTGCCAAATTTTTAGAAATTCCTGTAGCAGCAATATACGGGCAACATCATTATACACTTCCAACCTCAGTAACCATAGGTATTATGAATGTTGCAGATACAGTAAAAGAGGCGGAAGAATACGTAAAACAAGGGTTTAAGGTGTTAAAAATTAAAACAGGGCAAGAAGTAGAAGTAGATATTGAGCGAATTAAAAAAGTAAATGAGAAATTTAGGAACATAAAAATAAGAGTAGATGCCAACCAAGGATATGAGATTAAAGATTTAGAAAAATTTATAAAGGCTACCCATACTTTAGGCTTAGAAATTATAGAACAACCTTTACTGGTAGGTAAAGAAAATGAGTTGGCTGCAATAGACCCTCACTACCGCAGTATTTTAGTAGCCGATGAAAGTTTAAAAAATAGTAACAGTGCCATCAATTTTGCACCTTCTCCACAACCCTTTGGTATTTTCAATATTAAATTAATGAAATGTGGAGGTCTTTTAGCAGCACAAGAAATAGCTACCATTGCAAAGGCAGGAGGCATCAATTTATTTTGGGGATGTAATGATGAAAGCATTGTAAGTATTACAGCAGCCTTGCATATAGCATTTGCCTCTCCCAATACTAAATATTTAGACCTAGACGGTAGCTTAGATCTTGCAGAAGATATTGTAACAGGTGGTTTTATACTTAAAGATGGTTTAATGAGTATTTCAGACAAACCAGGCTTGGGTGTAGAACTAATGCCAAGGTAATATGATCAAAATAAATAGTTAAAATGAAGATTTATAGACCTGCTTTTTTGTTGCTATGAATTTGTGTATTTTATATTTCTTGACTCAGATCCATCTGAAAAATAGTATTGACAGTTTATTGATATTCTTTTGGTCTTAGTAGCTTTTTGTTAAATAGAAATCTTACAAGAGAAATACTAGCAAAAATAATGATGAAAAGAGCTGGAAAGCCTCCAAGTAATGATAGAATTCTTATACCGTCTAATCCTTTTGTTGAGAGCATGATATAGGTTAAGCTTCCAATAATAAGACCCCAAATAATTTTTATATAGATTGAAGCTTCTTGAGTTGAATTATTTTTTTCTTTTTCAGACATCGCACTCATTGCAGAAATATTTGAGTCTGCAGCAGTTACGTATGAAATGTATATTAAAACCAATGATATTGGAATGGTAATTTTACTAAATCCTATTTTATGAAGCATGCCATACATGACGGATTCTTCTCCTTTTAAGGTCATGGTTTCAAAGAGCAGGTTCTCACTAATTAAATTAGCATGTAGTGTAGCTCCACTAAAAATTGAAATCCAGACAATAGCAAATATAGACGGAAGAATTAAGTTGTAATTAATTTATTGTCTAACCGTATAACCTCTTGATATTTTTCCAAGGAATAGGGCTGCAATTGGCGCCCAGGCAAACCAATTTGCCCAATAGAAAATACTCCAATCATATGTCCATGATTCTGTTATTTCTGAACCCATATTTAGACTTCTTTGAGGAAAAGTAACGAAGTATTCTGTTAATCCGGAAAAGGCAATTTTCAAAATATCTACAGGATAGCTAACAAAGAAAATAAAAATTGCAAGCAGTATGAATCCAACGATGTTAATGGTTGAGAGCCATTTTATCCCTTTTTGTAAACCACTTATTGCCGAAAGAATAAAGCTAGCAATAATAAAGGCACCCACACAACCAATTAATAAGTTAGATTTTGGAATATTAAATATTTCATCTAGCCCTCCAGTAATTGAATAAATACCCGCTCCCAGAGATGCAGACATTCCTAGAACTATACTGTAAAGACAAATTACATCAATAATACTTTTAACCATTTTATTGCTGCTTCCTTCCTTTAATGGAATCAAAGAAGCCACGCTAAATTTTCTTTTTAAATTATAGAATGACAACGCAAAAACCAACCCCGCCAGACAGTAAATTGCATAGGGTGTAAAAGACCAATGCATAAACATCGTAGACATAGAAAAACTCATAGACGCACCAGAAACAGGACTTATAGATGAAATGGGTGGGTTTGCATAATGAAAAAGAGGTTCAGCACATCCCAAAAAAGAATTCCTGTTGCAATAGTAGTACAGGTACTTATGGCAAACCACTTAGATTTGCTTAATAAAGGTTGCGCGTTTTGCCCTCCAATCTTCACTTTAGCAATTGGAGAAAAGTAGGTGATTAGTAAAAGAACTAGAAATAAAAAGCTACTCCAAGAAAATAAAAAACCTACGTTTTCTAAAATCCAAGTATTCAAATTTGTGATACTTGAAGAAAATAAGTCATTATTAATTTGACTAAATAGAATTGTACAGATAATAAGCACTAGTGGTGGGAAGAAAACATTTTTTCTAAGATTTTTCATGCTTGTTTTTCTCGAAGAACTCATTATGTGTTAGAGAAAGTTCTTGTGTTACTTTTTAGTATGATTTAAAAGTAATCAAAAAATTATTAGCCAAGTAGATGAAGCTTATTCACCTTTTCTATCAAGTCCCTTTTAATGGCTAACACTGCAGATTTAGATCTGTAGTTGTTCTTTTACAACAGGAAATATTCTTTCAACCCAATAACTATACATCAACTCACTTGGATGCAAACCGTCTGAAGCAACCAATTCTGGAGCATCTGGGTTGGTTCTAGAAATATCTGTAATGTTTATAAATGGTGCAGCTTTTGCCTCAGCAGTATTTCTTTTTAAGCCGTTAAATTGGTTAATTTCTAAGGCAATTTGTACCCTGTCATAAGAACTACCAAAAGGAGTAGCTCCCCAGTCTGGGATAGATACAACAACTTGTTTGGCATCTTTTAAATAATAATTAGATGCAATTGTTTGGAACATGTCTTCTAACTCTTCGCCAAATTGTGATACACTCTCACCTCTATATTGGTTATTTACCCCTACCTGTATAGAAATAATATCAAAGGGTTTGTTAAATGTTGCTGTGTTTACTAACTGAGTAACTTCTCGGGTGGTATAGCCTGTTGCGGCTATAACAGTTAGTTCTACTTCTTCAACTCCGTTTTCTAGTAATTTTCTTTTTAATTGGGATGGCCAACTCTGTGTTGTTTCTAATCCTTCTCCTACGGTATAGCTATCGCCAATGGCTAAGAAACGAACCAAACCAATGTTTTGTGTAATTGGAGGGGTTTCTTCAACGGGTTCAGATTCATTTATAATTTCTGAACTATCAGCACAACTTGTTAGGATACAACACGTAAACAGCCCTACAGCTATTTTACAGAAATTACTAAGGATATGTTTCCAAGCTTTACTCAAAAGTGCTGTTTAATTACAACCAGAATTTAATCGGAATAAACTATATTCAGGTGTTTCAAAAATAGCCTCTCCACCATCACATTCAAATGTAATTGGGGTAATCAATTCATTGCCAAAGTGTAAATCAACAGTAAGTGTGTCATTTTCAAATGTGTACGGATTCGTTAATGGAAGATGATTTCCATCAGCAGCCTCGTATGAATTGTATAAAGCAGTACAATCGTCTGCTACACAATAGTAGGTGTAACGCACACCATCTTCATAGAGATACATCGTGTTTCCAGCAGGAATAGTCCCTTCTATTAACCACTTACCCTCTATAGTATAATTTGGTGCAGGAAGATTTTCTGAATTTTCGTCACAGCCCATAAGTAAGATTGCTACAAAACTAAAGAGTAATAAATTTTTCATGATGGTTATTTTATTAAATAGTACACAAATATAAGGTATTACTATCAAGCGTTTCTATCTATTTGGGTTAGAGTAACGTTTTAGCAAGACAAATACTATCCGGAATGTCTTTTAGTTTGCCATAGTTTTCTATGACAGAAAAGTTGTTTCTTAAATACAACTTCATGGCTTCCGGTTGATGTACTCCCATAAACAAAATGCATTTGCTAAGTCCTAATTCTTTGGTCCAATTTTCTAATTCGGAGAGTATTTTTTCACCTAGTTGTTGACCTCTGTAAGATGGAAGCACATACATTCGTTTAATCTCCATAGCAGAAAGATTATACTTTGCAATGGCGCCACAACCAACAGCCTTATTTTTAAGATACACCACCACAACATGCTTTAGATGTGTAATTTCATTAAACTGAGATAAAGGATGGTCTTTGCCATCTCTGTTGGCTAGGTCTTCATTTAGTTGTACTACAAGCTCTTGAAATGCAGGGTTTAGATAAGTTGTTCTAATGATCTTCATAGATTTTTTAAATATACACCAAAAAAAAGCCTTCTAAAAGAAGGCTTTTGTGTGTTTGTAAACAGTAAGATTACTCTTCTGTAGCTGCTTCAGTATCGGCAGCCAACGAATTCATCATTCCTCCAAAATCGAACCAATCTCCACCTCCAGATATTTTACCATCTGTAAATGCAAAGGCATGGTAGGCTGTTAGTTTAACAGACTTCCCAGAGGCTACGTGATCTGCCGTCCAAGTACCATATACTCGTGTACTACCGTCTAATAATCCAGTAGTTTCATCTACACCAGGTAACCAGTAGTCTGCTGTAAAATTCATGTTGTCAAATGCTGTTTGGTAATTAACAATGGCATCTTTTAAGCCTTGAGCATCGGCCATATCAGAGCCATATACTGGCATATGCCATTCTAGATCATCATGGATTAGTTCAAACATTTCTGCAGATTTTTCTGCTTGATGTAGTTCAAAATATTTTTTTGCAGTTGCTGTGTTTTTTTCAAAATCTGCATGATTTCCTGTAGAACAAGCAGTTACTAAAACTGCCATCACTACTACTTTAAATAAATTTTTCATTTTTTAATAATTTAATTAATACTTGTTTTTATGTTTTTAGAGGATTTTTTTTAATTAGTAAATCCAACCACCAACAGCGGTTCTGTATTCAATTGGATAGGCCTTTAAGAGGTCTTTTAATTCAGTTGTTGCGTTTCCGGCTATAATAAATTTATCTATTTCAAACATCTTCATAAAAGGAGCAAAGTTTGGCCCACCTTCAAAGTTATTTGCATGCAATACCATGTCTGCAGAGCTTAGGTATTTTTCTACTAAAAATACACGTTTTCCGTTTTCAGAAATAAAGTAGGTATAGTCATAGGTGTTGGGCTCATTAGCTCTTACAAAGTCATTTAATTTTTTAACCAATGCTTGTACATCTTCTTTAGCGTTTCCTTTGGTTACTTTAAGTTCTAATAAGATCACTAATTTCTCTGATACATTGTTGGCCGCTTGCATGGCATTGAGTTCTTTATCAAAAACAGCATTGTCAAAAAATTGTACTTCTCTGCTTATTTTAAGACCATCCCATTGATATGATATATGAAACGGAAAACTTACTTTTTGCCCAGTATATTTTCCTGTAGCACTAAAGGTATTCCAGATATTGGTCCAAACAATTCCATTGTCATAAACTGTTGTTTCTATTTCAGAACCGGTTGCATCTCCGTCTACATCTTCAAAGCTAATCTCGTCAAACATCTCAAAAAGTCCTTCAACACCCGCAATAAAACCTGCTTTGTCTTTTGTGTTGTTTCTAGCGTCTACAAAGGTCATGTCATCAGAGAATACCTCTTTTAGGTAGTCTATGTTTTCTTCACTTACGTTTTTAAAAAGGGTTTTAATAATTTCAGAGCGTTCATCATTGGTAGTTACCGTTCCGTTTGGGCTTTGGCATGCATATACTGCTACCAGTAATAATAAGAGTATTTTTTTCATATTTAGTTGTTTAGCACCACTAATATATAAAAAAACGATGAGTTAAAAAGGGATTGGCTACAGGATGCTTACATGCCCCAAAGCAGGAAGAGGTACTTTGGGTTATTTCTTCCAAGTACCGCCGTATTTATAAGTGCTGTTATTGGCTTTAACCTTAAGTAAGCAACCTTCACATACAAACACCCATTCCTTGGGGTTTTTGTATTGTATCCTGTACATAGTAGAAAAATCTATTTTGCAGAGGTTACAGTGTTTAATGCGTTGTGCCATTTTTTAAATTTGTTAGTACTCAATCACAAAAGTAGGGGTATTTTCCTCAGAAAAATCGAGATACAGTTGTGCATCTATTTTTGCTTGCAGCTCTTTTACCAAACAGGCAGGGTTGGAGTATTTTTTTTCATACCTAGCTACATCATTGGTAAAGGTGTATTGGATTACTTCCTGTGAGGTATTTACCTCATACAAGAAAAATTCTTTTTTGGTAGTACATATTTTCTTGGCTAATAGAATGGGAAAGGTAACTTGCATGGATATTGTTTTTTTTGAAGTAAAAATAACAAACCTCTTTGGGTATTGCCTACAAAAAAGGGCCGGTTTTTGTTGTCTTTTTAGAAAAGATTGTTGTAATAGAAACTTAGTTAAATTTAGTATCTTTACCACGCATCAGGAACGTAAATTTACGTACCAACCGACTTACTCGAAGCACGGTGGTTTAGCATGCGGGAATTCTCCAAAATAAACGAGCAACCCACATTCTTTCTTGTTGTAAGTTATTAAATTATTAATTAATAAAACAAGCACAATGGACAACAAGACTTTTTTAAGAGAAATGGCAAAACACGCCCAAAGAAACACATCTAGTACAAAAAGAGAAGATTCAAATCAAAAGAAAGTACAAGTTAAATTTATTAAAGAAGCCTCTATCTTTGATCAAATAGATGTTGAGAGCTTAGCACTATTTCGTGAAATGATGGCTGACCGTTATGGTAGCCTTAATGAAGAAGAAGAATGAGTATAAAACTTAGTGGAGAACTCGTCTTTAAAGTGACATTCGATCAGCACGGGTTTCCTATTGGTATGTATACAACTGCAGCTATTATTCATATGTGCGCAGAGCAAATACATGCGAACTCTCCGTTTAGTAATCAAAACAAGCCAAAAAAACTAAAAAATTTTAAGGTAGAGTTGATTTCAAAAAAGGTGATTTAAAAGATTTTGAGAGCTTAGCACTATTTCGTGAAATGATGGCCGATCGGTATCGGTCTTTGGATGAGGGGGAGGAATAACGTTATTGTGTATGGTTTGTTGCTTGGTAACTAAGTTAGCAAAAAAGAACGAACCAAAAGTTTAGCAGCAAGGATTTTCCGAGAGGAAAATCAGAAGCAATGGACTATACACGTTGTTGGGCACAGTGTTTAATTCCGAAGTATTTCTGTTCTATGATACTCAAAATAATCCTCTCTTCCTCCAATTGGTAAATTCGGCAATTCCATATTTGGTGTTAATAATAATCTTGCAATATTCGTTTCCGAAATTTGAGGTGATATTATAAGAGTTCTATCTTCTCTGAAAGAAATAAACCCTTTATCAAATAATTTGTCAAATGTTGGTGTTAGAAGTAGTCCATTATTACAATCTAGCCTTTCGATATTATTTGACGAGCGCCAAGGTTTAATATGACTAGCAATTAATAGATTAACGTCATCGACTAATGTAATTGGACAAAAAGGACAATCCTCAATGAGACTTCTTCTAAAAACACCTTGTCCAATTCTAGCTTTAACAATTTGATTCTTTTCGGTTTGAGTAAATTCGTTAGAACTTTGTACCTGATTTATCAAATTAACCTCTTCACTAGTTACATCAGTGACGAAATCTAGTGCTAAAGTATTATCTTGATTGGCATTAGTACTAAAAACCTCAAATAAATCAAAAAAATATTCTTTATTATCTCTTGCTGTGCTTATGTCAACATCAATGAACTGAATTAAATCATTATAAATAATTCCGTTTTTTAATTGAATTGTGTTTCCTTGTACTTCAAAAACAGGCGAGTAGCTTAAAGAATTTTTTAATATATCAGTATTTCCTAGTTCTATTCCGAATAACTCTGTTACAGTAGTATCCCAATTAATACTACTATTTGATTCTATTAGTTTTCTACATATCTCTGCGTGAATTGAAAAAGGCTCAATATCATTTGGTAAGCTGGCTGTATAAGGATTTGGTACAGTATAATGAATTATCCAATTTCTCAAATAAGCTGATAGTTCTTCGTCTGTTGGTGTAAAATGAAACTTTGGATAGTAAAAACCATTTGTTTCGTGATATAAGCCTACTTGACAAGCTAATTGATATGGTGTTTTGTAAAAAGGTGCATTAAAGTAATTTGGGGAATTAGCATTAACGATTTCGCGAGCACGTTCTTTTGTTAGTTCTACTTTTGGTAAAATTTCAATTAATTCTTGTATTGTTTCAATGTATGGATTTCTCCACCTACAGATTGCATCAGCCATAGTATATTATTTGTTAGTAAATTTTGTAATATCCATTTGTTTTAGAATAGCAATTAAAACGTCAACTACAATGCTATTACCTGCTTGACGATACATTTGAGTATTGCTTACAATTTGTTTAAAATCATCTCTAAATCCCATTAAACGCAGGCATTCCTTGGGTGTTAATTTTCTAATTCTACCTTTATTATGCGTAACGTAATTATCTACGCCTGCTCTGTGCATTTTGTGCATAGACTGTAAAAGTGGTCTAGCAACTTCAAGGTCGGTTTTAATTGTGGTTTTGAAATTCTTTGTACCACTCGAGAGAACATATTTCTCAACCTTTTCAGACAAATAGTATTTTTCCTCAACTTGATTTACGTCAAAAATAAATTCGTCAAATTCTTGCTCATTTTGGTTCTCAAATACAAAGTCTCCGTGCCAATTAAATTGTTGATTTGCTTTTTGACAAAGGGCAATGTCGCCGTTTATTTGAGTATAACGTTTTTTGCGATTTTTTGAACTCGTAACGAATTTCACTCCTTTCTCCTTTAAATAAAACTTGCTATCAGTATAATCCTCCAAAAAATCTTGCATCTTGTATTCCAATTTTATTGGTTCAGGAAATTCAAATTCTATTGATTTATCTTTGAAGCCTATTACAAAAATTCTTTCTCTATGTTGAGGCATTCCATAATTCTTTGCATTTAAGACTTGATAAAAATATTTGTAGCCTAATTCATTAAAAGTTGCTTTGATTGTTTCAAAGGTGTTCCCTTTGTCGTGATTAATAAGTCCTTTTACATTTTCAAAAATGAAAACTTTTGGTTGACTTTCCTTTACAATTCTTGCAAACTCATAGAACAAGGTTCCTCTTGTGTCTTTTAATCCTTTTCTTTTTCCAACCATTGAAAATGACTGACAAGGACTTCCACCAACCAATATATCGATTTGACCTTTGTATTTTTTTCCGTTTATGTCTTTTACATCATTATACCATCGTGATTCGTCAATGTCATAATTTTCAAAATAACTCTCTTTTGCAAACTTGTCTATATCACTAGCAAATACGATTTCGGTATCTAGGTTTAGCCTTTTAAATGCATATTCGATTGCTCCAATGCCTGAAAACAAAGTGGCAATTCTAGTTGTACTATTAGGGTTTTCAAATTCTTTTTCGTACCACTTTTTTTTGAATGAAAGTCTGATTTGATTTGAAACGTATAGTTCAAGTTGTTCATTTACTATATTCAAGACATCCTTATAATTTGGATAATCTTTTAATTCTTGAATTACTTTGGTAGAATAGTAATGGTTTAATAGTTCTGCATATTCTGTTTCTAGAATTTGAGCTAGATTTGGCATTAATTCAGAGGATAAATTTCTTTCCTCACGCTCAATTTTTCCATAAGTAGAAGTGTCTATATCTAAATGTGAAGCAACCTTTCTCATAGGGAAACCTAATTCAGTTCTTCGTTGCTTTATATATTCTCCAAAAGTAGTAACCATATTTGTCGACAAATTATTTTGGACAAAAATCGTCCAAAAATATGGAATATCCTATTTTGTGTGAAGTTTTTTTAACATCGTGCTCAATGGAATTGTGTATGAAACGTAGCGTGTAAAAAGGCGCTAACTTTTCGGATAAACACAGAGCCAATTTTTATATTTTGTTTTTATCTTAACAATCTTAAAAGCCAAATTTAAAAATTTGGCGGTCTTTGCAAATAAACACAAACCTTTGATTTAGCACTAATCGCCCTATTTTTTATATACATTGTTAGGCACTTTTTACTTTTGGGCCAAATGTATTAAAATCGAATGCTCTAAATACTTTTCTAATATTAGTATGAGCATTCGAAAATTCATTTTTATTTAATATACTTGCTAGTATTGGTAAATCTTCTAATTCGGGCATAATGGTTGTCATTTTAGCAATCCAGTATTTTTTTACTGTTTTTTCAATATTTTGATCACTCACTATCTTCTCTAAAATTTCACCAATTGAAATGTTTTCTTCGAACAAATCCTTTAGATAATGGTCATAGTCATCTGAAAGCCCTTTTAAACCATTTCTATCGTAGAATACACTAAGTTTATCTAATTGTAAGTTAAATGTATTTATATCTGTTACTATTTTATTGATAAATATAGAGTTCGTTTCGATTGGTTCATCTTTTTCAATTGCCTCAATTCCACCAAGAACAAGTGTAGCATTTTTCTTTAAAGAACTATTACCGTATTTTGATGCTTTTTTAATACAAGCCTTTAATTGACCTAAATCATCTGTTTTTCTAATAAAAAACCAATAAGGAGCATTAGTGTTATTCTTAGCTATATTAATAGCTTCAATAATAAAAGGCCAAGATTGATGAGCTGTAAATTTTTTGTCTTTTTCTAAAATCTTCAGTTTGTCTAAATCAAATGAGAATGCATTATAAATAGATGTTTTTGGAGGTAAGTCCAATTGTTGGTTTTTGTTAATCTTCCATTTGCATTTGCAACGTCAGCATCAAATTGGTCTTTTATTTGTGTAAACTCAGATTTTAATGATTGTACAGATATTGGTACTGCTTCTTTTACATCTCGACCAACTATTCTCACATCCAAAGTATTTGTACTATTTGTAACCTTATTTAGAGAAACAGGATTAGCTTTTTCTAAAGCATTAATGAGGTAAACAATGTCTGTCTTTTTAGGAGCAATTTTGATATTCTCAAATTTAGAAATCCATTCTGGTAATTCTTTGGGTATTTCAGGTAAAATTAAAAAAAGTGATGAGAGAATTGATTTTTGTTCTTGAAGGTTTTTTGTCTCGTTAAAACGATTATATAAATCATCTATAACCAAGTCAGAATCAATTTTGATACCAATTAATTCAGGTACTTTTATTAAATATGGTTTGAAATTACTTGATTTTCCGACTAGTTTCAAAAAACGACTAACGTTTTGAAATAACGAAGCAACTAAATCATAATTCATTCCATATCCATTGTGAAGTCCATTAGCTCTTCCTGTAATTATTAGTTGAAATCTATTGGTTAAATCTAATAATTTATCAATATGTTCGGTCGAATTACTAATGCCATTTGATAAAAATAAAATATTTGAAGATGATTGTTTTAATAATGTTCTGAAATCTGATAAAATTTCAGAAGCCGTTTTATATTTTGCATTTTTATAATCACGATAAATACTTTTCTTTCCAAGAGCTTGTATTAAAATAGAACTCATTGCTAATTCAATTGATGTTCCAATTAAACCAATTTCTGGTGAATAACGAACTTGTTCCATTTTCAAAACGTCACGTCTAAATGCACAAATTCCAACTTGAGCTAAACCTAAAGATTCAATACTAGCTTCAATAAGTCTTACTGTGTCATTTTTTAATAATCTTGGCATTTAATTCGTTGTTTTTTAATTGTGCCTAACTCGTTATATCCAAATAAAAGCTTGTTTTAACTGTTTTTAATCCAAGTAAAAGAATAATTCTAATTCATCTTCAATATCTTCAATTATCTCTATAGGCCAAGCTACGTAAACCCCGTATTGGCCTTTTTTCATTGTACCTCCTGCTTCTTCACCTTCATTTGTCAACACCCAAGATTTCCCATCTTTTTCAATCCATTCTTTATCTTCAAAAAATTCAAATAAATCTTTACTGGAAATATCTAGCATTTTTGATAAAGCGCTAGTTGACTTATATTTTGAAGAAGAAAAGTCTTTTTTTATTTTTTTTGATTTTTCAGGTGCCTTCTCAATAACTCGTTCTACTGTCACTTGTAGTTCTTCAGAAATTCGTATTAATCTATTTGCTTCTTTGTTGATATCCTCAAATAATTCAGGATCGTCTTGTCTTGTGGCATAAATCCCCATTTCATTATTGTTAGCTTGTGAAAATTCGTAAAGATTCATTGAGGTAATTAGAGCCTCTTCTTCATTCATATAGCACTTGGCGTGTAGGTTCTTGCAAAAACTAGTCCTTATACTATTCGTTGATTTTAGCCAATTATTTTCTTGAGGTTGTAATTCATTTTTCCCATATATTACACGAATGTCAATTTTTAGTCTATCCTTGTCTTCAAGAAGTTCTTTAATTCTATCATTAATTTTTAGGAAAGGACTTATTAATACAAGTCTTACGTCTGATTTCTTAATTATTTGTTCAAGATGATATGATATTCCTGTAGTGTCTAAAAATTTTGCCATTTATATTTTAGTTTCTTGTTTTTGTTAATTGTTTACAACTCATCATTCCCATACAAGAGCTTCTGTTAATAGTTATATAGTAAGGGAATTCACAACTTTTTTTTATGTTCTAAAGGTGAAAAAATAACCACCGCTACACAATCCCTATAAATGGTGAAAATATCAGCCCCCTGTTATTACTCTTTACTGTTTTTCTAGCTACAACTAAGTTTATAGAGAGTTTTCCTAAACATCCAAGGCTATGTTTAGTTAGTACTTTTTAATTTCACCTAATTATTGGTATTTTGTATAAACTGTGTCTAGTATTATTTTTTTGATGTTAACTGTTCTGTTAGTTTTCTCTCTCTTCTTTTCTTACCTACTTCTTTTAAATATTCAGTTATTTGGAAATCAAAACCAAAATTTATAAATAAATTATTCTTCATTTCATTAAAACCTCCTTTTTCTAATAACGGCATGCCTACTGAAACATTAAAATCTAACGCATTGTAAAATGTTACACCAGTTCCTAAACCTACCATTGGATAATTAAATTCTTTATTAGTACTACTATTTATAACGTTATACAATATACCTGAGCCATAAAGCAACAGATGTACATTTGAAATGAGTGGCTCTTTTGGAGGGGAGGTTTTTACATATTCGAAACCAAAACTTCCGTAAGATTCACCGGGGCTTTTTGGTAACCAATCGCCTTTATTTATCAACAAAAATTTTAAACCAATTTTTTCACTAAAATGTGAAAAATTACCAATTTGTTGACCATCGCCTAAATCTATTTCCCGATTTAAAAAAAAGGTGGTATTCATACCAACAGTAAAATGAAATTGGAAACGTCTAATTTTATCAGATTGTAATCGATCAAGCTTTACTAAAAAACTCTCTATATTAAAAAACAATGTTTCATTGCCCAACTCATCAGTGGTAATTTTGGTATAATCTTTTACAAACGTATTAATTGTAGATAAAGCTGTTTTAAATTTACCTGTTTGAAAAATTTCGTCTAAAAGTGTAATTAAACTGATGTATTCAGAAAATGTTTTTGATTTATCAAATTCATATAATTTTGATACTAAATTAATAAAAGGTTCTGTGTCATTAGTTAAATTTTCTAAAAATTTAACTTTGCTTATAAGTTGTGTATAAATTTCTTTACTTAAATCTGTAACGGCATCTCTTGTATTTATTAATTCTGGAGCAAATTTAATGCTATATTCTATGTTAGGAATTACTTCCATTTTTAGGGAATATAACATATCACTTATCATTAATAATCTATCGTCTTTATCGATTTCTTTATTAAGAAGATAGTCTTCAGCTTTATTTATATAATTTAAACTAGCATTTAATTTGTCAATAGCTGTTTCTAAATCTTTTAAATAATTTTCTTTGACATATTTATTTTTAGAAACACTTTTAAATTCTTCTGTTAGTTGCTTAATGATTTTTTGAATATTAATTTTAGAAAAACTATGAGTCCCTTGAGGGTTTCCATCATTATTAGTAAGATTAAATTTTAAAGAAATACTATTACTTTTAAAATTTTTAGATTCATTAATAAACCTTAATGCACCAATGTAAGAGGTGTACTTTTCTAAAAATTTTTTCATATTTTCGTATACCTTCTTTGATTTTTCTTTATTTTCAGGTTTAAAAAGAGAGTTACCAATAGATTTAACTTTTTTTAAAGGATTTTTTGGTTTTATTTTTCTTTTACCAAACAAAGAATAATTTTGTTGTTGTTTATATAAATTTAAATAATCATAATTAGTAGAATATGAAATACGCATTAATCCTAAATCTCTTAATATTTCATTATTTTTTATCACTTCACTAGAAATATCAATGATAAGTGCTATAAATTGGTTTAAGTTGTCATTTTTATCTTCTATTTCATTCCCATTGAGTTTTTTATTGAACCTTTCATCATTTATATTAAAACAACTACATTTTTTCTTATACTTAAAATTTTCATCTAATAGTTTTCTGTATTTGAGCCCATTTTTAAAACTTTTGAGAAATTCTAACTCATAACCTGCGGCTAAATTTTGTACATCTTTTAATTTGGTAGAATCTTTTTTTATGGTTGCATCTTCCGTTATATTTTTTAAATAAAAATCTGCAAATGCATGAACAAAAACTAAATTTACAGTACTCTCCATTATTTTACGGGTTCTAACATCTACATCTGCTTCTTGAACAACGCCTTTAATTATATTGTCTGCATAATTATATATTGTACCTCCAGAACCGTAAATATTATTTAGGAAAGAATTTTGAATTATTTTAATCTTTATTTCATTCTGCTTTGCTGCAATTATTCGTGCAATAATTTCTGGATCTAAAGATCCTTTTGAGAAATTAATACCATCTAATCCAACTTGGAGTGTTGGTGCATGATGTTCTAACTCTTGTGCATTTATAGTTACAGAAAAAGGAATCATGAATAATAATACTGATATTTTTTTTAAAATTTTCATATGAAAGATTTTTATATTGAGCTTTCCTATATTATTTCTTTTTTTAGTTCACAACTTTTTTTAATGTTCTAAATATCAAAAAATAACCACCGCTACACAATCCCCATAAAAGGTGAAAATAACAGCTCCCTGTTTTTTTAGAACTCCGTTATTTCTAAGATATTAATCATCTACAGACCAACTATACACCAAAGAAGCATCGCCAGTAAACTCTTTTTTTCTATCAATTTCATAAAGGTCTTCAAACTCAGGTCCAAACCGTTCAAAAGCACTTAAAAACCCAAAATCTCTGTCTTTTATCTTCGAAAGGATCTTCCCAATCATAGGTACTGCTTTTTTTGCAACCACCAGCCAAGGTAGGGTAGCGGTGCCTACCACATCGGTAACCATACCAAAAGCATCTCCTCCAATGCCCTGTTCTACATCTTTTAAAATTTCGCCCAAATCTCTGGTGGCTTTTCTGGTATGCCGTAGATAAATATGAACGTTTAACTCTCGATCTTCAGGAAGGTCTCTACTCAAGACAAACAGCCCATTAGACCCAGCATCATCCGTATCAAATTGGAAAGAATTGTCATGTCTTCTAGACAATTTAAAAGGTTCGTGTGGTAAGGTTGTGATGATCATTTTATCATCTTCTGTAGGATGATCTGTAACTACTAAAAAGTAGAGTTTCCATCTTTTTTTGGGGCGATGAATTTGCACTTCATCAATTTCTAAACGTACGCGAGTCATAGCATTTAATTTTAGAGGGTTCTTATTCTCCTTAAAATTAATAACTTTCTCCAACCCAACAATACGTATAAATACTTGAATTTATCTACCTACAAGTAACTTAGTTGGTTTTTTGTAAAAAAATAAATGAGAAAAAAAGAGAGAGATGCCCTAATACAATCTCTCTCTATAGATTTAGTGAAAAAGAAATACTTGTGAGTATAACTCGATACAAAATTAATGAATAGAATAGTGGCTGTCAATCCTTAAAAATGGGGAAATTTCTACCTCCTTAAAAATAGGGAAGACCACAAGAAGTTTATTTCATAAAAAAAGAGAGAA
>Ga0213868_10001602_pt1 | contig 21888 bp, 19 predicted proteins | sample PICome_9_FD_160087 | JGI IMG/M metagenome (GOLD analysis project Ga0213868, IMG submission 160087) | Coastal seawater microbial communities near Pivers Island, North Carolina, United States - PICO127 | ecosystem: Environmental > Aquatic > Marine > Coastal | place: USA: North Carolina...
AAAATTAAATGAAGAAATTTCATCTTATAGACTAGCTTTGGAACTGCCTGTGGGTAGTCTTAACACTGCTATCGATGCTTTAGATAAATATAAAATTAAAACCAAGAATAGAATGAAACTCATTATCAAAGCAAGAAATTATGCAAAAAAAGAATTTTTAAAAAGAAAAATAAAATGTTTTGGAAATTATTCAAATTCAGTTTGCATAAAATTAAAAAATTCAGAGCAAGTAAAAAAACTTGGCGATTTTCTTGTAAAAAATAAAATATTTGTAAATTACACTTATGCAAATAACTTTTCAAATATTTTAAATATTACAACAACTAATATAAATAATTTAAAATATTTTTTTAAGTATCTTGATAAATTTTATAAAAAAAAAAATTATGAATCTAAATAAATATAGAAAAAAATTCAGATTCCTTAAAAAAATTATTATTAAATTTGAAAAAATTATTTTTAATGTATTTAATTCTATTTTACCAAATAGAATTAAATATTATTTTTTAAAAAATAAAATTTACATTAAAAAAAAAGGGGAAAAAATATTCTCATTAAGAAATTATAGCTCTACTTGTGTAATGAGAGCAGAAACGTTTTTTATAAAAGAACCAGATACAATTGAATGGATTGAAAGCTTTAACAAAAACGAGGTATTTCTTGATATTGGAGCTAATATAGGAATTTATAGTTTGTATGCTGCTAAAAATGTTTCGAAAGTATGGGCTATAGAACCAGAGAGTTTAAATTTTGCAATGTTAAATTTAAATATTTTCGATAATGATTTAAGTTCAAAAATAACTGCTTTGCCTCTTTCACTTCACGAAAACACAAAAATTGATTTACTAAATATCAATAACTTAGATTGGGGAGAAGCTTTAAATTCTTTTAACAATACTAAAGATCAGTTTGGTAAAAATTTTATACCCAGTTTTTATCAGGGTTCATACTCAATAAAATTAGATGATTTGATAAATTTTATAGGGAGAGTTGATCACGTTAAAGTTGACGTAGATGGAAATGAAGATGTAATACTTGCGGGAGCACTAAAAACCTTAAAAGAAAAAAAGATTAAATCAATTTTAATCGAACTTGATGAAAATTTAAAAAATTATGAATCAATATTAGAAAATATAATAAAAGATGGTTATACATTAAAGAGTAAAACAGCATCGCCTTTCCATCCTGAAATTTTTGGTTCAACTAAAAATCATATTTTTTATAGTGAATAAAAAACTAATAATTTTTGACTTTGATGGAGTTTTAATTAATTCAGAAAAAAATATGCAACTCACATGGGATAAAACTATTAAGAATTTTAAAGAATACAATATTAATTTTAGAGAATATAAAGATAATATTGGATTACCTTTTAATAAAATACTTGAAAATTTATCTATTAAAAAAAAAGATTTTAAACAAATTACTAATTATTACAAAAAAAACTCTTTATATTATCAAAACAAAATTAAATTGTTCAAAGGTGTTAAGCCATTAATAAAGAAATTAAAAAAAAAATATAAAATAGCACTCTTTACATCTAAAGATAATTATAGAACTAAATTTTTAATTAAAAAATTTGATCTCAAATTTGATTTTATAGTGGCTGGTAATGATGTAAAAAAAGGAAAACCTCATCCAGAAGGATTAAAAAAAATTATGAAAAAATTGAATTTTAGACGAAATTCAATTTTTTATATTGGGGATACAACTTATGATTATTATTGCTCCAAAAAAGTAAAAATAAAATATATTCACGTAAATTGGGGTATTGAAAAAATTAAAAAATATAAAGATATAATCTTTGTAAAAAATATAAAACAATTAACTAAATTATTATTATGAATTTAAAAAAAATTTTTAAAAAAATTTTGATTTTTTTTAATCTAAGAATAAATTGTTGGGTCTTATTTTATGGAAAAGGAAATGATATATCAGATATCTCTTTTGCTAATACACAAATAATAAATCCACCAAAAGGTAAATTTTGGGCAGATCCGTTTTTAGTAAATGATAATAGTAAAAAATATATTTTTTTTGAAGAGTATTCGTATAATGATGAAAAAGGTATAATTAAATGCGGAGAATTTTATAATAAAAGTCTGATAAATATTAAAACAATCCTATCGGGAAAATATCATCTCTCATACCCTTGTGTTAATAAAATTAATGGAAAACATTATCTAATTCCAGAATGCTCTGAAAGTAATGAGCTATATATTTACAAGGCAATTAAATTTCCCTATTTATGGGAAAAACACCTCAAGCTTTTTGACAATATAAGATTTGCAGACCCCACTTTATTTCAGGATAAAAAAGATCAAGTTTGGTTATTTGTAAACATCTTGAATAAAGAAAATAATTATAATTCAAAACTGAATATTTATAAAATTGAAGATAATTTTTTAAATATTATTCCACATAAAAAAAACCCTGTTATTGAAAACTATTCTAACGGAAGAGGGGCAGGCAATGTTTTTTATAGCAAGACTGGGGATCTTCTTAGACCATCTCAAAATAATTCATCAAATGTTTATGGGGGCTCTCTTAATATATCTAAAATTGAAATTTTAGATATTGATAATTATAAAGAAAAAGTTATAAAAAATTTAAAGCCAAATTTTAAATTTGGATTGAAAGGTGTTCATCATTATACTAAAGATAATGAAAATTTTTTAATTGACGGACTTTATCCAATAAAAATTTTATAAAAAAATACCAAATATTGTAACAAATCTTTTCCAAATAAAATATTTTTGATGTTTTTTGATAAAAAACTAAAATTGATTAGCGAAGAAAATTTAAAAAAAATAAATCATTTAAATATATCTGCACAAAATTTCTTTAATTATATTTTATATTAGTTTATAAATAGCTTGCTGAAATGCATGGTGGGAAATCAGTGTGAAATTCACTGGCTGTACCTGCAACCGTAAAGTCGGAGCGCCACCCAGTAAAGACCGCTGTTGAATGAAGGCCAGGGAAAGTCTAATTCTACTATTAGAAAATAAGCATCGGCATTAAATTAACCACATCTTGTAATTAACAAGATGTATTGAAAATGGATGTGCTGTATGACTTTAAGATTAATTATATTTATATTAACTTTTATTTTTTTTGAATACACAAAGATTCAAGCAAAAGATATTCCCATTATTGTTATATCTGCTAGCAAGTTACCTCAATCAAAAAGTGTTGTAGGAAGTGATGTTTCGCAGATTAGTGAAAATACTATTTCTAATTCTGGCGAAAATTTTGTTGGAGATATATTGAGTGAAAATTTAACGGGTATGAATTATTTTCAATCAGGTGGATACGGATCTGTTTCGGGAATTCAATTAAGAGGGCAACCTAAAAGGTATAGTACGGTATACTTAAATGGAATAAAATTATCAGACCCATCAACACCATCGAATGACTACTATTTTGGCAATCTAATGAATAACTCGCTACAATCAGTAGAGATTTTAAAAGGATCTCAGTCTACTTTATATGGAAGTGGAGCAATTGCTGGTACAATCAATTTGTACACAAAAAAAGGTAAAGAAGGGCATAACCAAAGTGGGTATATATCAGAAGGATCTTTTGGAACTCGTAATGTAAATTTAACATATGATGGAAAAGAAGATGAACTTGATTATTTTTTTGGGTTAACAAATTTTTCATCTGATGGAATTTCTGCAAGAATAGATGACAATGAAGACGACAGATATAGAAATGATAATTACGTAGCCAACATTGGCTATCAAATAAACGAAAAAGTAAGAACTGAAACGTATATTAATTATACTGATACATTTCTTGAATATGATGCTGTTGGATTATCATCTACTGATGATAATAGTTCAGATGATCAACAAACATTATTCAGTAATAAATTAATTTTTAATAATGGTAATTTATTAAATACAATAGCGTTTAATAAAACATATTTTTTAAGAGAAACTGTAGAGGGATATAATAGTGGAACTCCAAAAAAAAAAATGTATGAAGGTCAAAGAGATGCAATAAATTTATTTGGTCAATATAAATTAAACCTAGATACAAAAATTAATTATGGTTTAGAATATGAAAGAGATGAAGCTGAAATACCATCAAATTATACAACTGGCAGCACATACCATGCAGCGAAGTATGCTTCAGCTAAAGAAGAAATTAATTCTCAATATGTAGACTTACAATTAAGACCATTGGAGAAAGTTTATTCAACAATTGGTATAAGAAGAGACCATCATAGTATTGCTGGAGCTCACCATACTGGTAGAGCCACACTTGCTTACAAACTAGACAATAATACTAAAATCAGATCAAGTTTTGGAACAGGTTTAAGATTTCCAACCTTAAATGAATATTATTTTGGATCATCAGTTTTGAATAGATCTAGCTTAGTACCTGAAGAAAGTACCAGTATTGATTTAGGAATAGATAAAAAAATTCCAGAATATGGACTAACTTTTAGTGCAACAGTTTTTGACGTTGATTATGAAAATTATATAGGAGGATGGGCCACAAATACTGATAATGGAAATACCTATGTTCAAAAAAATACTTCAGCAACAAATTACAGTCGAGGACTCGAGCTCTCATCAAAATGGGACCCAAAAGAAGACTTAAGTGTTAATTTTGGATATACTTTTACAAAATCTTATGATGGATCAACTTGTAGTAATCCTAACGACTCTTGTAACGATCAAATGAACGTAAGAGTGCCTAAAAATTCTGTTAACACAACTATAGTTAAAAATTTCAGTACTGATTTTATTAGTACTTTACAATTTAAGTATGTCGGAGAAAGAAGAGATTATGGTGGAAGTGATAATGGATTTAAACAAGTTATTTTAGATGATTATTCACTTATTAATTTGTATGCTGATTTTTATTTAAAAAATGATTATAAATTAAATTTTTCTTTGAAGAATTTATTTGATGAAAAGTATAATGAGGCTTTAAATTATAATACACCAGGTACATCTATAAATATTAAACTTAAAAAAAAATTATAATAAATTTATAAATAATTTAGTGTTAGCTTGATATAAATATAATAAATTTTATATTATAATTTATAAGATAATAATGATAATTAATTAATATGAACTATTTAAAAATAGCTTTAGGAATTTTTATAACTTTAGCTGCTACTAGATTTATTCCACACCCACCCAATTTTACAAGCCTAATGGCATTAAGCTTTTATGTACCTGCTTTTTTAGGAATTAGATATTTACCAATTGTATTAATTAGTTTTGCAATTACAGACCTAATTATTGGTTTTCACAGTGTAACTCTTTTTACGTGGGGAAGCATAGCTTTAATTGGTCTGATTAGCAGAAATTTTGTAAAAAGTATTAGTTCACGAATTTTAGGTTCTTTGCTTGGTGCTTGCATTTTTTTTGTAATTACTAATTTCGGTATTTGGAGCTTAGGTTATTATGGTTATAATTTAAATGGATTATTAACATGTTACACTCTAGCAATACCCTTTTTTGCCTATAGTTTAATTTCTACGTTATTTTTTTCAAGTATCTTTGAAGGTGCTTATAAATTTTATAAATTAAAATTTATCAAAATATAAATATAATATAAGCTTATGAAATACCCGCTTGGATTTAACACATGGGACAATAAAGAAATTACACTAATTACAAAAGTTTTGAAAAGTGGAAATTTTGTAATGGGTAAAAAAGTTGAGATTTTTGAAAAAAAATTTGCAAAGCACTTTCAATCTAAACATGCTGTAATGGTAAATTCTGGATCTTCAGCTAACCTACTAATGCTATCTTTAATTAAGTATTTTCCTGAATTCTTAAAAAAAAAAAAAATAAAAAATCCCAATATAATTGTACCAGCCGTAGGGTGGAGCACCTCTTATTATCCGATTTCACAATGTGGTTTTAAACTTAAATTTGTTGATATAGAGCTTCAAACACTAAATATAGATACTAAAAAAGTAGAATTTGCTGTTGATAAAAATACTGTTGCAATTTTACCCATTAATTTATTGGGAAAACCTTGTAATTACAAAGAGCTTAATCGCATAGCAAAAAAAAATAATCTTATTTTATTGGAAGATAATTGTGAAAGCATGGGGGCCACTTACAATGGTAAATTTTGTGGCACTATGGGTCTTATGGGTACGCACTCATTATTTTTTGCTCATCATATGCAAACTATGGAAGGCGGAATGATTTTAACAAACAACAATAAAATTAATGATATACTTAGATCCTTAAGAGCACATGGTTGGGCCAGAGATCTACCAAATAAAAATCAATTATATAAAAAAAAAAACGATATGTTTAAAGATAAATTTACTTTTATATTACCAGGTTATTGTGTAAGACCACTAGAAATTGAAGCAGCAGCAGGTTTAGTACAAATAAAAAAATTAAAAAAATTTTTAAAAATTAGATTGCAAAATTCAGAGATATTTAAAAATTTATTTAAAAATAAAAACTGGTGTCAGATACAAGAAGAAGATAAAAATTCAAATTCATCATGGTATGGATTTAACATTACTTTAAGAGGTGAGCTCGAAAATAAAAGAAACCAAATAGTAAAAAAATTAATAAAAAATAAGATAGAAGTAAGACCAACAATGACTGGAAATTTCACAAAAAACCCTGTGATAAAACTTTTAAATCACGAAATATCTGGAAAATTAACCAAATCAGATATTGTTGATAAAGATGGTTTTTTTATAGGTAATTATCCAAAAGATTTATCTACAGAGCTAAAACTAGTATACAAAATAATAACTAAAGAATTAATCAAATGAAAAAAAAAGCTTTAATATTTGGTGTTACTGGTCAAGATGGATCTTACTTAGCAGATCTGTTATTAAAAAAAAAATATCAAGTTCATGGTGTTACACGAAGATCGTCTTCAATAAATACTTTTAGAATAGACCACATCTTTCAACATCCATTTAAAAAAAAAATATATGATTTTCATACCCACTGGGGTGATGTTACTGACGCTATGTCTGTTTCATCTATAATAAAAAAAATTAAACCAAATGAGATATATAATCTTGCTGCACAATCACATGTTGCCGTGTCCTTTGAAATACCTGAATATACTGCAAATGCAGATGCTTTAGGAGCTTTAAGAATTTTAGAAGCTATACGATTTCATAAGTTAGAAAATTTTACGAAATTCTATCAAGCGGGCACTTCAGAAATGTTTGGAAAAACTAGTAAAGCCCCACAAAATGAAGAAACACCTTTTTACCCAAGAAGTCCCTATGGTGCTGCAAAGGTTTATGCTCATTATATTACTTTAAATTATAGAGAAGCTTACAACATCTTTGCTTGTAATGGAATTTTATTTAATCACGAAAGTCCTGTAAGAGGTGAAACCTTTGTTACAAGAAAAATAATAATGGCATTATGTAAAATTAAAAAAGGAATGCAGAAAAAATTATATCTTGGAAACCTAGATGCTAAAAGAGATTGGGGACATGCCGAGGACTATGTCGAGGCAATGTGGAAAATGATGCAAAGAAAAGATCCAAGAGATTATGTAATTGCAACTGGAAAACAATATTCTGTTAAAGAGTTTATTAATTTATGCCTTCAACAATTGAGGATTAAATTCTATTGGAAAGGAAATGGTATTAAAGCAAAGTGCTATGATATGAATGGAAAATGCATAATAGAGAGTAACAAAAGATATTATAGACCAACTGAAGTAGACTCTTTAATTGGTGACGCAAGAAAAGCTAGAAAAGAACTGAAATGGAAACCAAAAAGAAATATTCATCAACTAATTAATCAAATGATAAGTCGTGAATTTAAAAATCTAAAATTATAATTTTATTAAAATGATTGTTGATAAAAAAAAAATTTCTAATTTTTTAGTCAAAGAAAAACTTTCAGATCCTTGGGATATTATTGATTTATTCGAAAAAAAAGTTTCTAAATTTTCTGGAAGTAAGTATGCTGTTGCAGTTGATTGTTGTACTAATGCAATATTTTTATGTCTGAAATTTTATAATAAAAAAAAAATACTAACTATCCCAGAAAATACTTATATCTCTGTGTTGACCGCGTTAAGCCTTGCAAATTATAAATTTAAAATAAAAAAAATAGATTGGGTCGGATCTTATCAAATAAAACCAACTCCAATTATTGATAGTGCAACTAGATTTACCAAAAATATGTATTTAAAAAAAACTTTAACTTGTTTATCATTTCATCACAGAAAACATATCCCTATTGGTAGAGGCGGTATGATACTCACAGATTCCTTGAAAGCTTATAAGTGGTTAAAAAAAGCAAGATATGATGGAAGAGATTTAAGTGTAAATTATGCTAAAGATGATTTTAAATCAGCTGGATGGCACATGTATATGACACCTGAACAAGCTTATTACGGATTAAAGCTATTGAAAAATTTTAAAAATACTGATGCGAATAGAGCCTCTTCCAAAACATACAAAAGCATAAAAAAATATCATAAGTTTTATAAAACTAAATAAAATCTTAATTTAAATTAAAATCATGTTTTTTAATTTAATTTCTTTAAATATTATTTTTTCATCATACCAAATTTTAGGTGCAAAAATTTTTCTATTATTATCTTTTCCCAAATAAGCTGCCCACCATGAAAAAGTGCTCCTGCTAATAATAAAATATTTATAATGTTGCATAATATAAAACTCATCTATGTGTGAAAATTTTTGATTTTCTGAAATAATTTTGTAATTTTCTAATTTGCAATTTTTAATAAATTTATTTGTGGCTTTTAAATCATCAGTAAAAATATGGAAATAAAAATTTTTATTTTTCTTTTTTAAAGTATCTATAATTTTTAGGTAAAAACTATTTTCAGGCTCACTATGGTGTTTTTCTACAACAATATCTCCACCCCTTATATGAATAGCAACAATATTATTTTTTATTTTATTTACAAATTTTTTTACATAATTTTTTATATATTTTGGTTTTAACTCTTTCTTTATAATTGATGAATTTTGACTCATATAATCTTTACACTGCCAATAACCGATCAAATATGAAGACTCTTTTTTTGTTTGAGATAAATTGAAAAATTTTTTTTTAAATAGTTTTTCTTCAAATAGAAAATTATTAATTTTATATTTTTTATTTTTAAAAAACAATTTTTTTATAAAATTTGGTAAAAATTTTATGAAATATTTAAAAAATTTATAACTATAATTATAACAATTTTTTTCAATCAAAGTATTTTCTGGAATTTTAAATTTATTTAATTCAAATTTTGCCTTAAAACCTTTTGGAAGATCTATAAGTGGATTATTAAAAAAACTTATATCTAGAACTAATTTTTTTTTATACTTTAATGATAAGCTTCTTCCCAGAGCATATTGCCATAGCTGATTACCTAAACCTCCAAATATTCTGACGATGATATAATTCTCTTTTTCCATTTGGTTTTTATTATTCAATTTTTTAAAATTAAATATAATTACCTTTTATCAAAAGTTTCTACTTTTTGGCTTGATTGTTCTTGATATAATTTATTTTGATTTAAGTTTGTTATTTTTGCCTTACATGCGGCAACTCTTCTTCCCCACCACAGTGTTTCTTTGCCCCACTCAAATACATCTCCATTATAATTTTTTCCATTTATTTGATACTCATTTAATCCCTCTTTCAATTTAGCTGAATAATTTATTACCTCATAGAAATTGTAAGGTGAATTAATTTTAAATGGATATTCCATGTTTGGATCTATTATGGTGTTCTTTTGATATTTTATAATTTCGCTGGTTAACTTTTCATCTAATTCATATTTTTTTATAAAAAATTTAATCTCATTATAAAACAAATCTTTATTTTTAATAATATTAATTGCAGTAGCCTCTTCAAAATCCCAAGCAAAATTTTTTCTTACATCATCAACAACTCTACCTAATCCACCCTTACAATTCATATAAATATCTAAACTTTTCTTTGTTTCATTTACTTCATTTTTCAAAAAAACACTTTGCTCCGACTCCGTAAAAAAGTTCATTAAATCTAAATAAAAATTTTTATAAGATAGATTTTTATGAATATTTAAAAATCTTGCTATGTACTGTGTATACCCTAAGTAATGAGCAAACATAAACATCCACCTATATATTTGCGCATCTTTATATCCCTCAATATCCATTTCATTATTTCCAACTACCATTTTTTCTCTTTCAAATTCATTTTGATTTGATACATCAACATGTGAAAAAGCAGGGTATGTCTCAATAATTTTTAAATTATACTTCTTTATATATTCTGGATCACCAAATGGTGTATTGGGTAACGCTGTCAATGGATAAATACCTATATAATTATGTTGACCTAATTCCATAACTTTGCAAACTCCATCAATAAAACTATCTTTGCTTTCCTCAGGTAAACCAAGAATTATTTCCATATAACTTGGGAGATCTGCTTGATTATATTTCCTTAAAAATTCTGAAAGCTTACCATCATCCATATTTTTTCTTTTAACAGCTTCTAAAGTTTTGGGGTTTAAAGATTGAAGTGCTATTGTAATCCCTTTGTCCATACCAGCATTATAAAAAAGTTTTGCTAATTTTATCACTTTATCACCGTGAATTTTTGCCCAATCAACTCTGTGTTTTTGAGGATAACCATTTTTTTTTTTCTGTGAAATTAAATACTCAGTAATTTCTAAATGTTCATCGAGCATACCAAAATTAGAGTCTGCATTATAAACAAAAATAATTTTATTTTTTGATAACCAGTCTATTTCTCTAAAAACTTTTTCTACAGTTGGAGTTTTAATTTTTTGAAGATATTTAGTTCCAATTTCACAAAAAGTACAACCAAAAGGACAACCACGAGTAGTCTCTATTGTTGCTTCTAATTCATATTTACACTTAGTAATTAAATCATCAAAAAGACCATTGAGGTATGGGCTAGGCATTTGCGCAAGATGATCAATTCTAGGTCTAGGCTTGGTTACATATGTGTCTAGTAATTCTATTTCATTTATTTTTGTACTATTTATTATTTTTAATCCATCTTTAACATCTAAAATCTCAATATCTTTTCTATTAATTAATAATCTTCCAGGTATCGAGCATCCTAATATATTTTTAAAATTTGGTTTCTTTTTTAAATTTTCTAATAAAATATCAGCAAAAGTGAATTCACCTTCTCCATGACATATAAAATCAATGTAAGGGTATTTATGAAAAAAACCTTTACTTCTGTCAGAAATTGGAGGCTGCCATCCACCTATGACAATTAAACATTTGGGCCATTTCTTTTTAATTTTTTCTGCTAATTGTATGTTCCAATTCCAATTCCAAACAAAACAAGAAAAAGCAACAATAGATGGATTGTCTATTTTTTTAAATATATTATCTATAGTATTTTCTTCGTCTCTATACCAATACCATCCATCTAATTTATAATTTTTTTTAATTTGATCTATTTCCTGACAGTATGACCAGATCAGACCTGTTCTGTAAGGTAACTTTGCCTGATTTGCAATTACATCTTCTATCTCAAATAAATAAATATTTTTCTTCATTGTTATTGATTATATAAATTACTCTTAAATATTAGAAAATAAGTTTAAAAAAATATAATAAACAGTATACAACCTTAGTAAATTATAGAAAGAAAATGTCAAATAGCAAAAATGTAACATATTTAAAGAAGTGCAAGATATGTGGGAATACCAATTTAGAAAAAGTTGTAAGTATAGAAGAGCAGTTTTTATCAGCCACTTTTGTTAAATCAAACTATAAAAACCCTTTAACAAAAATTAAAACTCCTCTTACTTTGGTGCTATGCAAATCAAAAAATAAAAAAAAGTCGTGTGGTCATTTGCAGCTACTGGAAATGGTCAAACCAGACTTGCTTTATAGAGAATATTACTACCGATCATCTACCAACGATACAATGAAAAAAGATTTGCAGGAAGTAACTAAAAGTTTAATTAAAATTGTTAAGCCAAGGAAAAAAGATCTCATTGTTGATATAGGATCTAATGACAATACTCTTTTAAATTTTTATAATAAAAACTTTAGTTTTATTGGTTTTGAACCTGCAAAAAATATAAAGAAAATCAAAACTAAAAATAATATTAAAATAATAAATAATTATTTTAATTCTAAAGAATTTTTTAAAACAACAAAACAAAAAGCAAAAATTATAAGTTCTTGTGCAATGTTTTATGATTTAAAAAATCCAAAAAATTTTGTAAATGATATTAAAAATATAATTGATAATGATGGAGTTTGGTGTGTACAAATAAGCTATCTATTACATATGATTACTAATATGAATTTTTATGATATTTGTCATGAACATTTATCATATTATTCAATAGAAAGTTTTGAAAATTTGCTAAAGCCCTTTGGTTTAAAAATTTTTTCTATAAAAACAAACAACGTTAATGGTGGTAGCATTAGATTTTATATTTGTAAAAAAACTTGTGATATTTACGATAACAAGTCTCATTTAAATAATATCAAAAAATTAAAAAATATTGAAAAAAAATATCAACTTAAAAATAAAAAAACATATCTTAATTTTGAAAAAAAAATAAATAAATTTAAAACAATAACTAAAAGATATATTAATAAATCAATTTTAAATGGAGAAAAAGTCTTAGGACTTGGCGCAAGCACAAAAGGAAATATTTTACTTCAACACTTTGGATTAACAAAAAAAGAAATTCCATTTATAAGTGAAATTAATAAATTCAAGATAGGATTAAAATGTATTGGCACAGATATCAAATTAATTTCTGAAAAAGATGCCAAATTATTAAAACCCGATCTTATGCTAGTGCTACCTTGGTACTTTAAAGATGAAATTTTAAAAAGAGAAAAGAATTTTCTCAAAAAAGGAGGTAAATTATTTTTTCCAATGCCTTATCCACACATAATTACCTCAAAAGGAGAACAAAAATTATATAATTAGAAATGAAAAAGAAAATTTTAGTAACTGGATCTTCAGGAATGGTTGGTAAATCTTTGGTCCCATTACTCAAAAAGAAAAATTATATCATTTTAACACCTAGTTCAAATCAACTCAATTTACTGGATCAAAATTCAATAGATAGATTTATAAAAAAAAAAAAACCACATTATATAATTCATTTAGCTGGTTATATTGGAGGAATTGGGGCAAGTATAAATGAACCAGTAAATTTTTTACAAGAAAATATATTGATGGGTATAAACTTAATCAAATCTTCATATAAATTTAAAATCAAAAATTTTTTAAATATTGGTAGTTCTTGCATTTATCCACCAAATCAAAAAAAGCCAATTAAAGAAAAACAACTTCTTAATGGAAATATTGAAAAAACAAATGAAGGTTATGCAATAGCAAAAATTGCGTCTATCAAGTTGTGTGAATATATTTCCAAGAACAATAAATATAATTATTCTTCTCTAATACCATGTAATATTTATGGTCCACATGATAAATTTGATGAAAAAAAAGGTCATGTAGTTGGTAGTTTAATAAAAAAGATTTTTTTAGCTAAAAAAAATACAAAAAAATTTGTTGAAATATGGGGCAGTGGTAAAGTAAGACGTGAATTAATCTATGTTGATGATGTCTCTCATGCAATTATTAAATTTATGTTTAACAAAAAAAAATTATATAAAAAAATCTATTGGCTCAATATTGGTGTTGGCAAGGATGAAAAAATAAATCATATAGCAAATAAAATTGCAAAAATTTTAGATTACAAAGGTAAATTAATTAATAATTTAAAAAAACCTGATGGAGTAAAAAGTAAGCTTATGAATAGTGATTTAAGCAAAAATTACGGTTGGAGAGCAAAAGTAAATTTAGATAAAGGATTAGAACAAACAATTAGTTGGTATGTTAACTCACAAAAATCAATCAATTAACTTATAATATTCACCAATCTCAAATTTTTTCTTATTTGCTACTGAAATTTTATTTTCTTCAGGTTTATATTTTTTAAATGGTAAAATTCTAAAATCAAAACTTATTCTTGAATTATCAGATAAATTTTTTTTGTTTCCATGGGTGCATTTATTTCCATTGAATTGAAAAAATTCCCCATAATCAATCTCCATTGGTGTAAAATCTTTTTTTCCAGGTTCTGACTCACACCAAATTGCTGTTGTATCCTTCATTTCTGTTATAGCTAAACAAAAATTAATTTCACCTTCTGGATGCTTGTGATCTTTGTCACTATCATAGTGCCATTTATGAATAGCTTGGTCATTTGGAAGCTGCACTCTATACGATGGCAGATATTGATACAAAAATGGTTTATCAAACAAAATTCCAATTTCGTTTTTTACAAAATTTTCATATATTTTAATAAATTCTACCCAATTGTTATTAAGTTTTTTATAGAATAATTTATGAAAATCTGTGCTTGCCTCGTTATTAAAATTTAATTCCTCTTGAGGAAGCAACTCTGGTTTTAATAAATGAATGTTCTTAAGATCAGACACTTCATAAAGATCTTGGATTAAATCTATAAAAGGGTACTTTTTTATATCATAGCTATATTTTTTAAAATTTATCATTCTTTGATTCAAATTTATTTTTTTTTCAAATTTTGATTTTTAACCTCATATACTATATCAAATTTTTTTAAATTATTTGTTCTGTGGGTAACAAATATAACTGTTTTTTCTTTTTTAAGTTTAATAATTTCATTTATAATTTTATTCTCAGTAGCTACATCTAAGGCATTAGTTGCTTCATCAAAGATTATAATTGACGGATTATTATATAAAGCTCTTGCAATCGATATTCTTTGCCTTTGACCTCCTGAAATTTTTACCCCTTTTTCACCTAAAATTGTATTTATACCTTTGGGTAATTTCTTAATAAAATTAGTTAAATTACTTTTCTTTATAACTTCAAATATTTTTTTTTTATCAATTTTATGATCCTCTAGACCAAAAGCTATATTTCTTTTAATACTATCATCAGTAATATTTGTAAGTTGAGAGACATATCCAATATTATTAAGCCATTCATTACTTATTTTTGATAAATTCTTATTATCTATAAAAATTTTACCAGATGAGGGTTCAAAGAACCCGAGTAATAAATTTAGTAATGTAGATTTTCCAGATCCACTCTCACCTATTATTGCAATAGATGAGTTTTTATCTATTTTAAGGTTTAAATTTTTAAAAATTTGATGTTGTTTATTTTTTTTATGAAACATAAAGCTTACATTTTTAAAAATAATATTTTTTCTTAAATTAACAGTTGATTTTTTGCTTATTTTTTTATTTGTTTTTTCTAAATTTTTTTGAATTATTGATAAAACAGGTTTTGAAAATTTAATTGAAGTTAAGCTTGCTAAAATTCTATTTATTGTTGGAAGTATTTTGAATGCTGCCAAAGCAAATAATCCTATAACTGGTATTATCTCATCCATTTCTCTATCCAAATATATCATAATAGAAACAACAGCTAATAGCCCAACTATACCTATCATTTCAAGCCACACTCTAGGCAGTTCTTGAAAAATTGTACTCATTTTTGTGGCATTTGCGCTCTTATCATTTGGAAGTTTATATTTTTCTAAAATTGTTTTTCTTACATTTAATATCATTATCTCAACAATATTATTAAATGCCTGAATTATATTTTTAATTCTAGATGCGTCACTTTTTTGTCTTATTAATCCAGAATTAATTATTCGCTTATTAGTTATTTGGAGAAAAATATATCCCGCAAATGTAAGTAAAATAATAACAAAAGAAGATATTAATGGTTCATAAAAGATTAGAACAACTACAATTCCAATTATAAGAAAACAATCAACAAATAAAAGTAAAATAGGTTTAAATACTTGAATTACAAAAAGATCTGGTTCATCTTTTATATTTCTTAAAATTAATGATGAATTATTATCAATAAAAAATTGAAATTTTTTATTTAAATAACTTTTAAATAAATTTCTAGATAATTTAGCTTTTAAATTATAAGAAAAAGAATTCAAATAAACAACCATTAATGTCAAATAGACCGACTTAAAAAGATAAATCAAAACAAAAACAAATAAAATTATTTTAATTTGAACTTGTTTACTTAGCTGGAGAAAATTATCAAGATATAAAAAATTGTAAGACGACAAAGCTGTCTCTCCAGTCTCAATAATTAAAGTTGTAATAGGAATTAATAACCCAATACTTAACATTTCTAAAATCATTGAAAAAAAAATTACAAACAATAATACAAAAAAATGAATTTTGTCTTTTTTATCTAAAATATTAAAAATTTTTGATATTAATTCCATATTAAATATATATTTAAATCTTTAACTATCATTATTTTTTGAAAACATCATTTTAATTAAAAATTTAAAACCGAGCTTAAATGACTCATAATTTCCATCCCATGAAAAAAGGTAGCCATCAGGTAAAAATGAAGATGTTTCATATTTTGTTTTTGCTTTCCATAATTTAAATTTAGATTCCATTACTAATTTTTTTGAAATTAAGTCTTTAGATTTTACATTTTTTTTAAACAAAGATTTCTTCCAATCTTGTTTTGTAAAAATTTTGTTACCAAAATACTGATCAAATCTTGGTCCTGTGAAAAATGATTTATAACCATAGATAATAGTTTCATGTATAATAGAACTCTGATTTGTATAAACCGGCACTTTCTTTGTTAGTATTTCAATAGTATTTGGGCATTCAGAAAAAATCTTTGTTGGAATTTTATATTTAATCTTAAGATATTTGATTATTTGATTATTGCCAAAAGCTTGATTTTGATATGCTTGGTCTTTTGAAACTGCAAATTGTGAAACTGGATGAATTTTGATAAACCAATTTTTAAAATTTATTTTAGATAATTCTCTTAGTGTATATTCTGTCCACTCAAGATGACTTGCAAAAGGTTGTCGTGTGCTCCAGGTGTTATTACCAGCATCGGTAAAAGAATGTAAAAATAATACTTTTGTATTATTATTTATATTCTTTTTAAAATCTAAATCTTCAAATGATACATTATTATAATCTTCAACAAACTTACCTTTAAATCTTTCAATAATATATTTATCGATCTTTTTTTTATTTTTTTTATATAACAAAATATTATTTTTACTTTTTTCTTCGCTAATCTCAGATGCATATATAGTTTTAGATTCATGAAAACCAGCTGAAGAACTAAGTACAAAGGCTTTTTTTTTCTTTTTTAAAAATTCTTGTTTTAATATTTGGTTATATATATACGGAGAGTCAGGAAAAAAAATTCCATCATTTTTATCAGCTAATTTTGAAATTTTTCTCTGGAATTTTTTTATTTTTTCAAAAAATTTATCTTGTAGAACAAAACTGCCATTAAAAGAATTTTTCCAAATTTGGTAATGATGTTTATGTATTGTATCAACTAAAGCATAAAATAAATTCATCTGATTAAATTTTTTACATTGTTTTTTTAATCTAATTAAAGAATTTTCAAAATTTGAATTTTTATTTTTTACTAGCAATTTATTATTAATAAAATTACCTATTGGAAATAATTTAAATTTTAAATCTGATACTTGATAGCCTCTTTTAATTAATCCAAGCTTTAAACCTTGATAAATTGATACTGTGTCAATTGTATCGTACTCCTGATAATAAAATATTATCTTCTTTTGAGGATTTTTGATTTTTTTAATAATTTCAGAAATGAATGTTTCAGATTTTTTTTGAATTAAAGGTGCAATAATTTTTACAAATATTTTCCTTAGCGTTTTTTTATAGATAAATTTTAATATTAATTTTATTTTTGGAAAATTATGAATACTTAAAAATTTCATAAAATGATTTATATTTTTTAATTTAATTTACTTTTTTGAAAAATTTGTTTTTCAGTTATCTTTTTAAAATACAGGTATGTTATAAGTTTATTAAATTGTTTTAAATTTTTACTCATTTATTAATTGCTTCTCTTCTAGCACTAAGTAAGCTTCTATCATCACTTTTTTTAATTTTCATCAAAATTAAATCTGATTTCTAAAATAAAATTTGCATGTTTATTGATGCTAATATAATTGAGATTATCATTATTGATTTATCTAAATTCATAATATAGGCATAATAATTTTATTAATATTTTAAAACGTATTCTTTAAAAAATATATAGATCATGATTGAACTTGCGAAAAAATATTTTAAAATTCACAGGAGTATTACGGGAAAAGGGGTGCGAAAGTCTTTAAAACTCTTAAAACAAGAAATTCCAAATTTAAGAATTAAAAAAATTAAATCTGGAAATAAAGTTTTTGATTGGAAAATTCCTGCAGAGTGGAACATTAAAGAAGCCTATATTGCAGATAAAAATGCTAAAAAAATTATAGATTTTAAAAATAATAATCTTCACATAATTAATTACTCAACTAGTATAAATAAGTTTTTATCAAGACAAAAACTTTTAAAACATTTGTTTTTTGAAAAAAGTAAACCAAACGCAATACCATACATGACTTCATATTATAAAAAATTTTGGGGTTTTTGTGTAAGTTATAACGATTTCAAATCAAAATTTAATCAAAAAAAATATAAAGTTGTAATAAACAGTAAATTTAATAAAAAAGGTTTCTTAAATTACGGTGAACTAATAATTAAAGGAAAAAGTAAAAAAGAAATTATAATACACACATATATATGTCACCCAGGTTTAGCAAATAATGAAACCTCGGGACCAATTGTATGCACTTATCTTGCAAAATATTTTCAAAAGAAAAAAAATAATTATACACTTCGTTTTATTTTCACTCCAGAAACAATAGGATCAATTGCCTATATCTATAAAAATTATAAATCTTTAAAAGATAATGTCATTGGTGGATATGTTATTACGTGCGTTGGTGATGAGAAAAATTATTCCATCTGTGAGAGTAAAGAAAAACAATCGCTTTCAAATAAAATTGCAAAAGAAGTTTTTGCTAAAAATAAAATAAAATTTCAAACCTTTTCATACTTGGAAAGAGGAAGTGATGAAAGACAGTATAACTCACCTGGTATTGATCTCTCTATTGCATCCATTATGAGGACTAAACATGGAGAATTTAAAGAGTATCATACTTCAGACGATAATTTTAATCTCGTTAGTAAAATAGGATTAATAGGTAGTTTTAAAATAATTAAGAAAATAATATCTGAATTTGACAAAAAAATAATTCCTTTTGCTAAAATTAAATGTGAACCCTTCATGACTAAAAGAAACTTATACGATTCTTTATCTACTGGTAGAGTTGATAATTATACTAGAGATCTAATGAATTTCTTAGCTTATTCAGATGGAACTAAAGATATTAAAGAAATAGGTAAAATTATAAATGTTAATAATGAAAAGATTAAAAAAATATATAATATTTTAAAAATTAATAGGCTGGTAAATTAATTTAATTATTAAAAATATTTAATAGATGATTAGTAATTTTTTAAATCAAATTATATTTAATCTAAAAAATTCAAAAAATTTTTTCCTTTTAAATAATGAAATTAAATTTTTTTATTCACATGCGTATATTAAGTTATTAAAATTAAATTATGTTTTAAGTAAAGAAAATAAAAGTAAAATCGCTTTATTTTCTGATAAATCAATAGGATATTATGTTTCAGTAATTGGTATTTTTTTATCTGGAAATACATGGATACAAATTTCTCCAAACATACCTCTGCAGAAAATTAAAGAGATAATAAAATTTTCAAATATTCAAATTGGTCTTTATGATGAAAGCTTCAATAACAAAAAGGTTTTAAGAATAAAAAATATTAAGATTTTAAAGTTATCAAAAATTTTTAATTCAATTAAAAAAAAAGATTTAACTTTCAAAGAAATCAGTAAAAAAGATATTGCATGCATTTTTTTTACATCTGGCTCCTCGGGAGAACCAAAGGGTGTTAAAATAACATATGAAAATTTAATTTCATGTGCATTCCATCAAATTAGAAATTTGAATTATAAAAATAATCAAATTTTTGCTGATTGTCATGACACATCATTTGTAATGAGCTTGGTAGTAATTTTTCCAACAGTTTACTTAAATGGAACATTCTCTCCATTAATCTCTTTAAGTGATAAACTAAATCCAATGGAATATTTTATAGATAATAAAATAAATAACTTAATTACTGTTCCTTCCTTTATACTCTTTAATAAAAACAAGATATCAAAATTGAGATTAAAAAATCTAATTCTTTGTGGTGAAAGTTTTCCTTATAAAATTTTAGATATTTTGTTAAAAAAAACTAAAGTAGATAATATTTATAATTGTTATGGTGCGACTGAACTTTCTCCTTGGGCATTTTACTATGAATTTAAAAAAAAAGATCTAAATATCATAAAAAAATTTGGAAAAGTACCTATAGGAAAACCTTTTAAAAATATTAAATATAATTTTAACGAAAATAATGAATTAATTATATCTGGAAATATAGTATCAAATGGATACCTTAAAAACAAATCAGAGACTCAAAAAAGATTTTCAATAAAAAATAAAACTATCAATTACAACACTGGAGATATAGGTTTTAAATATAAAAATTTAATTTTCATAAGTGGAAGAAATGATTCACAAATTAAAATTAGAGGATATCGTGTCGATTTAAATGAAATTGAAAATGTAGCTAGAAAATATAAAAAAACATTATTTTCATTTTGTTTTTTTAAAAAAAATAAAATATTTTTAATTTATAATAATGAAAATGGAGATCAAAAAAAAAAAATTTTGTTTCATTTACAAAAGTTTCTCCCAAATTATATGCTACCTAATAAAATTAGGCATATAAAAGAAATTCCTTTTAATAAAAATGGTAAGGTTGATAGGGTTCGTCTTAAAAAGATAAATGATTAATTTTGTAAAAAACATTAAAAGAAGAAATATAATTTTATTTTCAGATTTATTAGGAATAGCATCAAACAAAAAAAAAATTAATCATTTAATTAATGAATTTTTAAAAATTTTAAAAGCTTTAATTAAAAATAAAAACACTATAATTTTACCTACATATAATCTTAGATTTCCACACTTAAAAACAACAGGAAAAAATACTAAATTTGTAACGACTGGTTATTTAATAAAACTTTTACTAAAAAAATTTAATTTTTATAGAACTAAAAAACCAATGTATAATTATGCAGTATTAGGACCTAACTCAAAAAAAATTTTAAAATTGAAACAAACAACAGCCTGGGGTGACAACTCAGTTATAGGATATCTTTCTAAACAAGAAGACACTATTGGAATAGGAATAAACACAAATTTAAGGACATTTACTTGGGTTACGATACACGCCTGTGAAGAAAAATTAAGAGTTCCTTATAGATTTTGGAAAATTTTCAAAGGAAAAAATTTAGATACAAGAAAAAATGTTTCGGAAAAAATGTTTGTAAAAGATTTGGAAAAACAAGAAATTAATTTAAAACCAAAAATTGTTATTAATAAGTTATTAAAAAGTGGACACTTATTTTTAAAAAAAGGAAAAAAAGCTAATTACAGTATTATTTATCTGAATAAATATTATAAAGAAAATTTAATACATATAAAAAAAATAATTAAATGAATGAAAAAGAGATAATAGATATAGTTAAAAAAAAGTTCAGACATTTGAGAAATGCTAAATTAAATAAAAATATTGATTTGGTAAATGATTTAATTTTAGATTCTTTAGAGTTGATGGAATTTTTGTCAGAACTTGAAAATAAAAAATTAATATCACTTAAAAAATTTACGAAAGAATGTAAAAATTTCAAAGTTTCTAATATAATAAAATATATAAATAAGAATAAATAATATCTTTAAAAATTTTTTTCAGTGCATAAATCAAGCCAATTGAGCTATTAGTACTGGTCAGCTGCACGCATTACTGCGCTTCCACATCCAGCCTATCAACGTGGTGGTCTACCACGGCTCTATAGGAAGAACTAG
>Ga0213868_10001604_pt1 | contig 21880 bp, 14 predicted proteins | sample PICome_9_FD_160087 | JGI IMG/M metagenome (GOLD analysis project Ga0213868, IMG submission 160087) | Coastal seawater microbial communities near Pivers Island, North Carolina, United States - PICO127 | ecosystem: Environmental > Aquatic > Marine > Coastal | place: USA: North Carolina...
CACCGACCGTCGAAGCGGTCTCTCTTGCCGGTTTCCACGGCGACACCCATGGCACACACGCCGCACCCAACCGGACCGGGGCAGCGTTTGCCGCCGCCGTGCTGCCTGCAGTGCGTTCGTGCGCCGCCGGGGGTGTTTGCGTGCGCCTGCTGGGAGCACTCGGTGCACGCGCGGAGGTACTGCCTCCCGCTGAAGATGGTGCGGTAGGGCACGTACTTGGTCTGTGCGTCGACGTGCCAGTAGACTTTATCGGCATCGGCGTCTTTGGCGGCGGCGGGTGCGCGCTCGATGCCATCGAGCAAGCGGTCGGCCGCCTTGCGTTTGACCATCTCGGTTTCGAAGCGCGTGTCTTCGGCGGCCTTGAGCGTCTTGAGCGCGGCGGCGCACGGCGCCTCGTCGGCCAGTGCGAAGTACGACGTGTACAGCTGCTTGGGCTTGCCATTGGCCGCCGTCACGAGGCGGTCGACGCACGCACCTTGCCACTTGTTGGCATCCGAATGCCACACCACGCCGGGCGTGGTCGATTGGTGCGCCGCGGGCGTCCGTTCCTTGCGCTTGCGCGTCGCGGGCACCCCCGCGGCGTCGAGCTCCTTCTCCTTGTCGACGCGCCACTTGATGAGCACGGCCATGTCCATGCTGAGCGGGGAGCTGTGTCGTTTCCCACCGCGATTTAATTTCATTTGATACTTGCCCGTTGCTTTGTGAAAACACACCCCCTTGGGCCGCACAATCTGTGCGTCGATGGTCTCGTCGTCCGAGTCCGTCCGGTCCGAATCCATTGGTTGGGTGTGTATGCGTGTGGATGCGTGTGGGTGGGTGTGAGTGGGTGTGGTGGTTTTCTGGAGGCGCGCCCCTCGAGACGTGCCGTGTACCGGTCGCTGTGCCACTTGCTGCTCGGAGGCACTCAAAAAACCAGTTTATTTTATAAACACTCCTACACCGATCCAGCTCGCGAGCGACGCCGACACGCCAATCACAAAACTCCATTCGTCCACAAACTCTTTATACGGAGATCCGCTTGACGACGCTGCCGAGATACAGATTATCCACCCGATTCCCATCATTGGTGGCAGTGCAAAATACGCGAGTCGGGTCCACCAGCTCGACAGCGCGGCGTGTTCGTACCGGCATCCGTACAAGCACGCGACGAAAAAGAACGAAATACAGTGCTGCGCAGTAAACTCGAAGCCGGAGAGTCGCCAGCTGCCGCCGCCGTCATAGTAGACACCCGTATAGCCGCTGCTCATGCCCAATGTCGAGAGAGTCAAAAATGTCTGCACGCTGACAAGCGCCGTTACACAAATCGCGTTTACGCGCTCGACGGGGTCGCTGTACAGGCGCCGTCGATCAAAGCTGTACAGCAGAAAGGAGAAAAATGACAGGATTGCGACGACAACGGTCAGCACGACGGTCGTGAGCAACGACCAGTGCGTAAAATACGAAAAATCGTAACCACCGCTTGAAAACTTGTTCGCTATGTACAACGTCTGCCCGGTTGCGTGCACGATGCATGCGACGCTCGGCCATCCCCATACGCACATTGGGATCGAAATAAGCAACAGCTGTAGCTCGAGTGTGGGTATGTTTACCAACTGTGAAGTGTTCGAATCGTCGAATGCAAACAAGACCGCTGCGCAAACCACAAACGAGCCGACGACAGCCAGCGAAAACACCGAGTAGATCTCTGGCTTGAACTCGGAGTGCTCACGGCGGGAGTAAAATCGTTTTTGGCGGGAGAAGCCAAAGAACGACAGCGCGATGGCGCAGATCCACGACGTGGATGTCGAGCTCGACGCCGTAAAGAGTCGCCTCGCCCGGAAGGCCGCGGCGCATTCGGCGATGCTACCGTCGCACGAATTCGACGAGAAGAGCGACGGGAGTTTTTCCATTGCGGCAAACGACGCGATTTGCGCCGCAAACGCGCCGGTGAAGACAAAACAGGCCATCGCCCCAGCGATGTTGCTCAAGCCAGCTGAGCCGAAATGCAACACCAGATCGTGGTTGAGCAGCAAAATGCATGCAAACCCGATGGTCGACGCCCCGGCGAACGAGTTTCCGAGCACCACGCCCTCAACGGCCACGCCGTAGCCACGTGTCGTGAAATCGTCGTGCGACACTTTAAACGTTGAGATCTCATTGGCGAGCGCAAACGAATGCCGCAACACGCGCATTCCGAGGTAGAAGAGCAGCGCGCCGCACAGCGCACTCAGATGCTCCTTGGACTTCCGTTTTATTTGACTGCTTGGATCTTTCTGCTGCATCGCAACATTCATACTCGACGCCATGACAACCGCTAGTGTTCCAACAAACGCAAGGATGGCATCGGCGTTCCGCGCCGACGTTTCGGCTCGATTCAGACCGGTGAATGCACAGACACCGAGCAATACTGCAACGAATGCTCGCTGTTCGAGCACAAACGCCGTGTCGCTTCGAATCGCCGGCGCACCAAGCAACGAGGTTAGCACCAGGGACGTCGTCCGCAGCGAGACCGGCACATCGCTCAGAACAGCCCCCGGCAGTGCACACAATGCGTCCATCGCGGGACCGCAGAGGCATGCAAATAAGCAGCAGATCACGTTGCCTTCGACCGCCCCTTCTATGGATTTTACATGCTCGTCGTCTCCCGCACCTGCATCGAGCTTGGGTGCGAGTTGTGAATTCGGTAGTGTCTGCATTCGCCAGTAATTCACGATGCACTCTAGTTATTCTCATTACGCAATGGCATTATGTGAAGCTTCCACGGTACACACTTAAACATTAGTTACACTTCGAAGTTGGAGACAGTGCTCCGCCTCGAAGAACACACAAACACGACGTCTCTTGGGCACTGCCGAGTCTCGCAACGATCTCCGCGCGCTCGATAGCTGCAACGAACCGTTTCCACACGCTTCTTGCGAGCATGATACATCGTCGCGTATGATTCATCGGCTGCAGTTTAGACATGTGAAATATTGAGTTTACGGCCTGCGATTCCAGCAGTTTGTCGAGGTTATCGTCGATGTGATTTGACTCGATTTTTCCACCTAGGTGCACGTCTTGCCAACTCTCTAAAAGCTGCTCCAGTTCGATCCACAGTTCGACGCGTTCAGTGTCCGTAGCCACGCCTCGAATTCCAGCGACGAGCAATTCGACAGATGCATCTGTTGTATGCATTTTTCAGAGAGGGTGCTTTCTGTAAACGCGTCTCTTGGCTCGTGGAGTGGGGCCAAGCGCGATGCACAGAGGGACACCCGCCGCCTTGTTGCTAATGGTTTGCGATAAAAACGATTATCACCGGCTCACTCGAGGTCGATTGAATGTCCCAGTTTGACACTCGCCCAGTGCGGATCGTCGTATTGGTCCTCGTCTTCGTTGAGTTTTGTTAGCGTTAGCCGATCCCGTCGCCCCGCAATCCTAGGTAGCTGTCGCAGGCGACGTGCCCATGAAGTGCTGCTGTGGCCGCCATTCAAAACGACGACCTCGCAGGCTTCCTGGTCGTCGTCTTCGTGCATGTGCATCTTCCCTCTGATGCGACCACGTGAATCGGGGCCTAGGTAAGCGGTCGCCAATGACGTTACCGTCTTGACGACCGGCAGTGCAAGTCCCGACAAACAAAAGAGCAATAGCATCGCGATTCGCGCCGGGCTGTTGAAGGATTCGGCAAACTCAGAAAACGTAGTTCGAATCGCCTTCAAAATGGCTTTGAACAAAAGTGGTGCTGCTCGATCGGATTTGGCTTGCAAGCAGAGCTGTCTAAATTTGGCGCTCTCGGACGCGGCCCCGCGCGAGCACAGCTCCAGCAGCTGGTCGTCGGAAATGCGCTCGGAATGCACGGTCGAGTATGATTCGCAAAATAAAACGAATACTCTTACGAATACCAACGACGTACTCACAAAAAACATCCATTTTGTGATCGATGGTGCTCGCAATCCGAGGCCGTGTCCACCCAAAACGGAACGGATTCGTCCCATCATGACTCGCCGGTGTTTTGATGCACTCACTTGGGACACATGCGGATGGTGCCGAATTAGCGCTGTTAGCTGCTGCAAAAAACCATCCTTAATGTACCGTGCAGTGCGCAATCGCCGCGGGGGCAAATCGCCGATTGTGGCATTTGTGCGGGATCCGACGATCATAGTCGACGCTAACAATGGCTTTAATACGGGCGATTGGTGTCCGGGCATGCGGACACACGCGAGGGGCCACGCCGACGGCGGATCGACTATGCACGGGCCGCCGCACGCTGACAATTTTCAAATCGAACAACCCGCAGTCATTGGACAGCTAACCGATCTGGACCACGCCTTGGTGCGCGTCGGCGAATGTGTGCGGACCATCCGCAATGGCGCCGAGGCGGCCAAACGCCGTCGGGAGTTTTTAAATTCGGCCATCCGCGCGAATTTGTGCGAAATGCCCGATGGGCAATTCAAACAAATTTTAACAGACCATGACCGGTTTACAATGCTTGCGAATATGATGGCCGCAGACCAGACACTCGAGGACGCCAACAACTTACTCTATCATGCGTTGAACAAAACACTGTTGCAACTTCAGTCGATTGCGATGGAGAATTGTCAGACTGCGTTCAATTCTTCGGATGTCCGACTCTGACGGCATTCCACAGCGAGTAAGCCGTGAGGCCGACATCGAAGCTCAAGAAGCAGGAAAACATGACCACGAAGACGACCGGCCAGTAGGATTGATTGTCCTGGCTGGCTGCGAGTTGGCAACTGCCTAATACTTCGACCATGCGGTAAACCACACCTGTCTCAAACGAGCGGTTCGGGCCTAATCACGCTTCCGTAGAGCAGTGCCCCGTATGTACACAGTCCGAACACTGCCGCCAAATTGGAAGCGGCGGTGAGCATTCGCATCGACGTTCGGTCGCGGCAGAGCTCTTTTGCGCTTCGTAATTCGTGCGTGTCTGTATGTATGAGTATGTGGAATTGCGTCAGCCCGCTCGCAAAACTCTCCACCGCCGTCACGGTCGCAAACGGGAACGTGGCGCGGAGTGCGGCGAGTGTCGCGAACGTTGTGGTTGTTCCGGAATCCGGACCTGGATTGATTTTGACAAACGTCGATTCGTGCGACTTTGTGACCGCGGCGATGGTCGCGCCACCGTCCACTTTTCGTGCGACGGTCAGTAAACTCATCGATTGAACATGGGCCGGTTGGCTGTTCTGGACATCGTCCGTCGGTGTTGGTGATGCCGATCTCGACATTGATATGCCTACTCGGGCACGTAGTGAATTGGAAGACAGGGGAAGGCTTTAGCGGCAAACGTTTTCGCAATGTTGTCGGAGCCAGACCTCGTGGTGGACCGCAAACGACGTCGCCGAATGAACATTCCCGCGGAGCGACCGCGGCGCCCGATCGAATGCGCATCCAATTCGTCGTCGGATTCCGAGACTCCGACCGATCAAGCACGATTTGCGGCGGAGTTGCAGCAGCTGAAACCGATTTGTGCACATATTTTGGATCGCGTTGAAGAAATGCTGACAAATGGCCAGACGCGTGTGCGGCCAACTGGAAGGCTCACGACCGAAGCGATCATGTCGAATTTTGGCGCGTTAATGTCGCCGATTGTGTTTTTAACACACCTTCGATCAAAACCCTTTGACAGCACCGGGCCGCTGTTAATGGACACCGAGGCCGCAGTCCTGCGACAGTCCATTGACCACGCCATTCACGCCGAGCAAATTCTCGACGAGGAGCTGCGCGTCACACTCGGTATTGCGGCGTCGCTCCGGCTCGTGGCATCGAGCCTCCGTGTAAGTACACGAGGTGTGACATCGGTCGCATTTGACCGCGCCTGCGCTACGCTATCGACAGCGGTGCACCAAATGCAAGAAACGACCGGGATTTATATTGACAAAAACGACATTCTACCTGCGTTTACCACCCTACATGTCCTAGCCCACGTTTGCGTCGCCGACACCAGCGACGCTGCAGTCGCTGCCCCCGACTACACAGCACACGAATCGTCACAAACTACACACTTTACCCGATCGACGACTCCCGCGGATCTAATCGTTGTGTCGCTTCGAAACACAACACTGCCAGACGAAGTCTTGCACAGCGTGTACCACGAGAGCGCCGTGTCGCTAAAATCCATGAATGATGCGTCGTACTCGAACATATTGCATGGCGTCATGTTCTCCGATGCATCGGCCGGTATTGCATGCCTGGCAACGTCCGTGTTGCCAGAGTTTGGGATCGCGCTATCCGGGAAGACTGCGTCCGTTGCCATTGCATATGCACCAACCCTGTTTGAACTGGCGTTTTCCGAATTGGACGTTGCTGCGGAGGAGCGGCCAAACGCTCCAAATCAGCACTTTTCAAATGTGTGGGACGCTGCGCCAGACATGGAAGCGAGCCTGTGTTGGTGAGTCGGTGTCTATCGTATGTTGTGTAGCCGACGGCAACGCGGACATGCAAAATAAAACCCGATTCTGTTTTTGCATGGGCTCCAGTAGCATTTCTGTACCCACGCGTTTCAGCTGTGTCGAATTATCCGATTCGGGCGATACGAGGTGCATCGACGCATCGGTTCCCTCAAACGGTCGGAAGAGCACATAGGTTTCGACGTCGTCGAGGCAACCGCCACCGTTTTGGAGAATGCGGCGGTAAACCTCGTAAACAAACTGGAACGCATCCAAGAAGCGATTCAGCAACGACATGGCCGCGGCTGGTAGCCCGATGTCGTTTGCGATCGAGCTGACGTCTTGGAAGAGTTCGAGATGCACGGCATGCGCCAGCGAGATTGCCTCGATCAAATCTTCGACCGCGGCCGCGTCCAGCGGCAACGAACAGCACGCCTCGCCATTGTCAAACCCAGGGAGCTCATATGGCTGCAGCCCACCGACCCTCGCCAATCGCCGAAGGTTGGTATCGTTGCAGAGATGGCGCTGCAAGCTGTCTTGACGCGTGATCGGAATCGGCGCAAGCAACGTGGCATTGCTCAGCGTCGGCGCGTTGGAAACGAAGCTCGCGGTGCTGTCTTGCCGTCGCGATCCGATCGGAAGCGGCAGTGGGCTCGTCGTAGCCGGCGATCGCACCGCGCCCGATGGCGTTCGCGGCCGTTTTCGGTCGGCGTCGGGGTCGTACTCTGACTCGAGCTCGCAAAGCGACAGCCGCTCGATCAAGGCGCTCGCGGCTTCGTCCATCAGCCGGCTCATGGAGGCGTCCGCGCCAAGTTTCGCCACCCCGGCCGCGACCAGTGCATAAAACGACTGGCTGTACGAGAATTCAGACGCCATGTGTGCTTGGAGCAAATCGTACGCATCGCCGCATGTGCTCGACGGGTGCCCAATTTTTGCCCCAATCAACGCCGTGATGAACGCGTCGTCGGCGCCCTCCGATGCCTCCGGTGGCGCTTCCGTGGCAATTTCGGCGGCCTGATACAACGACGTCGATGGACGTTCCACTTCGCCGATTGCGACCTGCGCCTTCAAATCGTTCATAAAATCGAACGATTCGTCGAATGCTCGGACAAAGGCGTTGTACAGCCGCGACGACATCTCGCCGTGGCCCATCGGCAGCATCGAGTCAGGGGTACATGGCAGCACGTAATTTCCGGACCGAATGACCGATTCGACTGAACAGAGCGTCGGAACCACGGCGAAGACGCGCGATCCGCGCGCGTCGGTGACCTCGGCACCCATGCAAACTCGCGGGAAAAAGAGGTTGAGCTGGGAACCGAGTGCGTGCGTCTCCACGCGAAACCACAGCAAAGAAATGTTTGCTCGGCGCTCCTCGTCGATCGCCGGAGAAAGACCGTAAGGAGGCCACTGCATCGTCCATTGGTTGGGCGGCGCCTGGAGCCGGTTGCGATGCAGATACTCGAGCATGAGCTCCTCATTCGTAGTGAACAGCAGCCCCGGGCAGTGCGACTCGTCCTTTAGGTTATCGATACTTGTTGTGTTTGAGCAAATTCGCACGAATCGCGGTTTTCCAATTGAGGATTCGGTTTGGAATTGTCGGACGACATCCATTGGCACATCGACCGTAGTCTCTTTAATGAGCAGACGACGGAAAGCTGTCTGCTGCAACGCTTGAAGACGCAAAAAGTGCGATTCTCCAGGTGCGTGGTCCATGTCGTCCTCGTCGATGTTCGCCACGTATTCGGTCGACACGAAGCCATGCGGCAACACGAGCTTGCCCTTTGACAAAATCTGGGCCTTGAGCGCGGCGTTTTGGATCGTACGCACGACGCGTCCAACGGTGTCCGTTGCGACGCCCACGGGTAGAACTATTGGCGAGTGTACCACCGAGTTGCCTACAACGTAAGAAAGACACAATACGGGCGACTGTTTCCATTCGTCGGATGCAAAAATTGGTGTGCTGGCGATGCCGATCGTCTTTGCAAACGCTGCGACGGTCGCGCTACCGACCACGACCGACAGGCGGACGATCGCGGTGAGCGCCGTATCCTTGGTATTTTCGGGCGAACTGGGAATGCCGTTCGCATCGACCGCAAAGCACGGACGGTTTGTCGACGCGGCGATCAGCGCAAACGCCTCCAGAAAGAGGATGTCGCTGACATTCGCACGGCGTCGGCCAAGTTGAGCGCGCGGAAGGAGCAGCGTCGCGGCAATCCGTCGACTGCGCTGACTCTCGTGCGGACCTCTCAACACAATCGTGCTTCGTCCAAGTGCGATCGTTGGTGACAGCGCGTCCGCAGCAGCACTTGTCATTTCGGCCAGCATACTGACCGCAAGCATCTCCTTGGGCGGTGTGCGTGCACCGTCGCGAATTAAAAACTGCGCTGGCGTGATTCGAGTATCGTAAAAATTAATCCAGTTTGCCGCCATGAACGACGCATACAGCGGCCGAATCCCGACACCAGTTGACGAGTGAAATCCTGGAAACGGTGCTTCGATGCGGCGGGTCGTGGCGCAAAGCTCGCTCGGTGCGGCGTTTGCCGCGTCTTCGAAGCCAAACGGAAAGTAGACGAATTCGTTGGAAAATGGCGCGGAGAGGAGCGTTTGATATACATGAAAGGATGGCGGTCGAGGAATCGATGATTCGAGGGGCGGTTTGTGGTCGACCTCGCTATCGTACATGATTATCGACATTGTGCGATGACAAGCGTGTCGTGTGCTATCCGAGAAGCTTTCTAGTAGCGCGTCCACCGAGACGTGCGGTGGCGTGGGTGAGTGAATGTGGATGAGTGTCAAACCCCGCGCTAACTATAGTAAATGTGTAATGTAAACGTATGCTGGTACCATTTTCACATTGTCAGGGCACCGATGTCAAAACGAGCAAGCCACGGACTGATTAATTTCCCGACATACGTTGTCTGCGACCAGCTCGTACAGCTCTTTGTTGCAATGGTCGACAAATTTGACAAGCGGGAGAAAGGCCAACTCGCCGCCGTGGCCACCGCACTCTTGAGGATCGAATCGACCAACAAGACAATCCGTCAGCACATCCAGACGAACAAAAGACTCTGCTACTACCGCTTCTTCTTCCACACCGCCGTGGAAACGAACATTCCACGCCGGTTTCTCGATGGTACGTTCGGCGTGCGCCTGTTCACAGGTGGATTCGGGGTCGGTCCTTCAAATCCTGAGCGATTCAATCCGTTGACGTCGATTGATGTGCTGCACGATCGTGTTGCTACTGCAAATCGACTTTCAACGCTGTCGATTGATCAAGTCCTCGTGAAGAGCGCAAAATATATGTCTGACGATCTTCCAACTGGCGTCGGTCCTCGCGTCGCTGCATTCGTTGGCCGAGCACGATTTATCACGCAAAACCGTGCAAATGCGCATCCGCCGTGGCGAATGCGGTGCGATTTTGCAACATGCAACTGCGAATTCCTCGGCGCTGCCAACAATGGCAGTGCATCGGCAAATCCGGCACTCGCTGATATTTTTGGTGAGCCGGTCACGGAATCCGAAGCGAGTGACGACGACGACGACGAGCCACCGGTTATCGGATATTGGGCGAACGCGTGTCCTTGCCCATTGACGACTATGCCAAAGCGCGTCTTCTGCTCATTGGCATGCTCACTTGCGTACGAGGACGAGCTCGTTGCTGCCGTGCCCGTGCGTGTCTCAGACGCGAATGCTTACGAAACCTTTTCCTCTGCCAATGGAAAGGTAGGACTGTCGAGGCTCTCGGCGTCGACACGCGCCGCGTTTCGGCGCAACGATGCCGCTGTACGGGCGCTTCGCGAAGCGATGCGAACGGTCAAAAAGCGGACTGTCTCGACCGTATCGCACAAGCTCGTCGAAAAGATCCATGAAAATATCGTAGACGTCTTGAATGTGGACCTTGCGCTGCTATACGCGGCGTCGGCGCTTGCCGAGTCGCAAGAAGCGTGCAAATCACGAATTCTGCCCGCCACAGCGCCTGGGTGGCGCGAGGGCGACACGCGAAGATTTTCGCGGGCACTTGAGAGGATAAAATCGATTTATCTGCAGTACCATCGTAAAGCGGACGGAATCGCGCGTGACGAGCGATTCCCCGCGCCGTGGCTCAGGCGCGTGCGCGAAGCCGCCGAGGGGTTGTTTCCGAGGGTAAATGTATGATGGGGGATGTACCCTCCGCTCACCAAACGGTATAACTAAACTCGGATTCCACCCGTCTCGCTTGTCCATAACTTACGCACAACATCCAAGTCTTTCGGTCGTTCAATACCATAAGAAACCATTGATCGACCGGGTCGGCTATTGCCAGTTGCCCACATCCACACCGGTCGCCCCGTCGTCCGTGTAAAGAGACAATTCACCTCACGCACACTTTTCCCCCACCGGTTCCACTCACAGTACTGATTCAAAAATCCACGCCGTTTTAAAAACGGCTCGATCGCTCTGAGAGAAGCGGAACCCTTGTACACGTGAAGTTGCGACGAGTCTCCAACATCCTGCACTTCCAATAGGATGTTATCAACCATCGCGAGCTCCGGTGTAGCGCTCTCAAGACAGTCCAGCTCTGATCCTTGTATGTCCAACTTGAGCAACTCGACGCGAAATATGCCAAGCGCTCGAACTCGATGCAGTAACGTCGCAAGCCGAAATGCCCTTACAGAAAGGCGGCGCGGTACGTCCCCTACACAAGCGTCCGCACCGGCCCCAAGCTTTGGCCCGCCAGGTACCGTGGCAAGTAGACTACCACACGTCGGAGACGCGTGCTTGAAAAATGTAATGTTTTCATCACCCGATGTACTGCACGCACCATGGACGCGAATAAACCTTGGCGACACGGGTTGACGGACATCGTCCAAGTTGGCACGCAACGCATCCACCCCTACGACCACCAACGTGGAGTTGTGCTCCACATCCCAAGACGCCAGTGAGCGCCACGCAGTGCCAACATCTATCCACACTCGTGAAACAACTGTTCTCGTAGTGGTGGTCGCCACGAGCCAGTCTTTCTTTGTTATGAGGGGCTCCCGCACAGCCCACATCGCCACAGTTGGGTTGCGGCGATCTGACGTTTGTGGTCGGAGTTCCAGGACCGTTTCTGCGGCATCGTACAAAAGTGGTACGTCTATTTTATACGATCTTTAGCGTGGACTGAAAGGTCGTGCGAAAGGACTTTAAAACGGGCGAAAAGCAGATGTACGAAGGTCCGAAGGGCCATGAACACGTCGTGGGCCTCAAATTACCAACGGCGAAGAGCATTCGTATGAAGGCGCTCGGGGTGAAGAACGCCTCGTGTCAACGTGCCGGTGTGGCGGAGGCAGTGTCCGCGCGACACGAGGTGCACACCACATCATTTTTAACCGAACGGAGCGACATATTTTTGTGGGCTCTAACTAACGATAGACGTGGTTGCCATATGACAACACAAAAACCCATTTAATACCGCAGGTTGACCGTCAACGGCCTCAGCCACCCCGGGGTTTGGTCGCCCGGTCTCGCCACGCGTTCGACCTGTTTGGAATGCAGCTCCTGTGCGTAACGGATGGAAGAGGCGGCTCCTCCGTCGATCCACGTTTCGGTTGTTTCCTTGTGCGTTTCAAAGTAGTTGATGCGTAACTGGTTGAACGTGGCCTTATCGCCCTCGCTGCCGAAATCCGGCCGCGGATACGTTCTTCTGTAATGACCAGCGTGATTGATTAACCGTTGCAGTGCGTTTCCTGCCTGTGCCGCGTTGATAACCAGCTGCTGCCTCGATGAATACATCGCGGAAATCCCAGTGGATGTACGATTTTGAATAAGAACGTGCCCGACAAACTCGGCAAACCGCGTGCAGAGTGTGTGATCACAGCCTTCGACCAGTTCCCAAAGGCTAATTCGACCAATTCCCCGGATCTCGCGTTCAACGCTGAACTTGTCAAAGCCGGAGCGAATGGCCGCGGTTGTATCGGTTCGGAGTTTTACAAAATAGGCGTTTCGCGGCATCGAGAGCTCGGCGAGGCTCGCACCGGCCGTCTGTGGCGAGAGCCTCTCGGCGGCGAGCGCGGTGTGCAGTTGGCGGGCGACATCGTTGAGTTGGGCCACCACCTCACCGAGCTTGTGTTTCCCACCCTTGTTCTTGTCGGACAGAGCACGCAACGCGACGTTTGCCTCGAAGAAGGGCCGCCCTGACTCGCCCGATGCCAGGTCGTTGATTTGCTTGGCCGTCTCCGCGTTGACCACGACGAGCTTGTCTGGTGCGTCCTGTGCGTCGGTATCCAATCGCAGCCCACTGTCCTTCATCATTCCCGAAATCAGAGTTTCGACAATCTTCGTTTGAAACGCCGCCACTTTTTCGGCCATCGCCTTGTGCTGCGCTTGCAGATCGCGCGCGGCGGATGCGGACGCCTCGTCCGCGGTCACGAGAAGCGAGTCGGCGTCCTCTCCGATGAGACCGGACAATGTGCGTACAAAAGTCCACAGACGATCCGTACTGACCGCGATATCGCGCAACATCTCGTTCCAAATCCCCGATCGGCGCGTCTCGGCATTGCCGAGCGCGTCGTCGGACGAGCTGGCACCGCCGAGTGTGGCCTTGATCGTCTTCGGATCGGGGACGTCTGCGTAGTACAAGCCGTACTCGATCAGCTTCTTGATCGAATTGAAGATCGTTCCATGGAAGTAGTACTCGTCGGTCGGATCGATTGGTAGATCGGCGCGCGCGGCCGTTGTGCCGGTGTTGACGGGCAAGTATCCTAATTCGTGCGGCGCTGGCGCCTTGTAGACTGCGATGGTAGGCGTCGCGTTTGCCGCGTTTGCCTTGCGAAACGCCGCATCGGCGCGCGCGTGCTCCGCTGTCCACCGATGGTCGGCAAGGACGGTTGCTGTGGCAGGCGCTGCGTGGTGGCCAGCGTCGTGCGCAAAGTGCAGCTTGCCTCGAAGCGTCGTGGTAGGGCGCGTGACCATCGGCATGGTCGGCGGGCTGTGCAGCACCTCGCCGTCTTCGGCCGCGCATGCCAGTTTGTGCAGGCTGTCCATCTGCCTGAGCTTGAGGCACAGCCGCGCCTTGGCGATGGCAGACTTTGCCTCCGCCGACAGCGTCGACCGCGAATCGTCGAGCAGCTGGGTGCAGCGGGCGACGGCGTGCTCGAGCGCGGCGGTCGTGGCGAGCGCGACGGCGTTTTTGCCCTTGGGTTCCCATCGCACCTGCCGCGCGTCGCGCACGACACCGAACGACTTTCCGTTTTCGTTTGCATCGTCGATCGCGTAGTTGCCCCCAAAGGCGGCCATCGCCTCGTCGACGGCCGCCGCCGAGTCGTGGTTGGGCTCGGGCGCGGTCCAGGCGCCCGCGGGCACGCGCATGCCCCTCGCGCGCGCCATCTCGGTGCCGATGTCCCTTGGGGCGGCGTATGGGAGCAACCGGTCGGTCGGCGCGGTGGTTGCCTCCTCCATTGGACCGCGGTGGCCGCAGAGGCCGCGGGCAAGCGCGTAGTGCACGATCGACGCATTCGACGTAACTTGTCGGGTATCGTATCTGGACACGTTGTCATCCTCATTCGCCTTAGCTGTTGTCGCACCGGCCGCTGCAGCTGACAGAAGAATCTTTGCAAATGATGACGGAACCTGTTTACCATCATCTTCGTCCTCGTCTGCCCAAATTTCGAGCACTATTTGATTCGCAAGATCGCTATCAAGGGCATTGTAGAGACGGTAAAGGAGCATCTTGAACTCTTCTCGTTTGATATTGTTGTACGGCGTGTTCAGTACAGTCGACATTTTATCTGGTTCTTCCACCATGTCGTCTAACCCCATTACCCCAAAGATCGTGACCAGGCGCGAGCGAACCTGCTCCAGCTTGGCCTCCGACTCTTGGTTGCGTCGTTTGAGCTCCCGGAGAACGTTTCGCTGGATTCCCTCGCGGATGGCGTGCACGACGTCGATGTTGTACAGCGCCGCGGGGGCGAGCGCCAGTTCTGTAGATGCCGTATGCAGCACCGATAGTCCCAGTTGCATGTAAAGATTGTCATCACCGCCGAGAGCGTAGCGTGCCACCGGCGCGCTTAAGGGTTCCTTTCGTTTGGTAGCGTCCGTCGTCATAAGTTTCTGTCGTTTTGAAATTCCGGCATCCTTTCCGTCGTGGGAATTGTCTCCTTCTCCCTCACACGCGACTTTGACGAACGACGTCAGGAACTCGCCATGTGTGTTTGGGAGTGGCTGCACGACCATGCGTGCGTGTGCTACACGTGCCCTCTCTCTCGCTTTCTCAACGCTATTCAATCCTGAAGGGCGATATGGTCCGTACGCAGCGACGGTGGGTATAGATAGGGGCAGGGGGCGGTGTCCATGTTTACGGACGATTGCCACACCGGCCTTTTGCAACCTCGGGAAACGACGTCGTTATGGAGAGTTGGTCAAGAAGACGTATTCCGTGTCGCCACAATCAATGAATTGCCTCGGGGTACAACATATCTCCAACACGAATCCGATGCCGATGTCAACAGCATTTACGATGGAAGCTGGGCTGTGAACGTGCAGCTTGTCAAACGCGATGGGGCGTACCAATTATTGGTAGACGGGATGGAGACGACGAGCAACGACGACGGCGTGACAAGGCTTCTTTCGCACAGAGGCATGCTGACAAACACGACCACCACAACTCGCTCGCCGGTGTCCATTCTCTCGCCATGTGCCGTGTCCGTGTTTGTGGAGGACGGACAACGGCCACCACAAAGGTGCACAGTGGAGTTGATACAGGGAGCCACTGGAGTCGTTGGCACCGCCATAGTCGGCAAAGAGACCAAACTTGCCGAGCGCGAATTCAAGCACACGTCTGCTGCCGGCGTGTCGTCAAATGTCGTCGTCGTCCCGTATCCCACAAAGTACCCTCGACATGGTCGCATAGCTATCTACGACCTTGCAAAACTTTACAGGTTCGAAGGCGTCAGATTGAAAGGTCAAGTCGTCGAATTCTTAGGCACCCTAGCCTCACTTGGATTGGAAATGTCGCTCGTTCCCAACTATGGCACCAGAACTGCGGCGGAGGCTGCTGCTCGCAGGACATCCGAAACCAGCGGTACGTGGTGGAGCTATGCAACGAAAATCTTTTCGGTGACACCAGACACAACCGCGGCCGATACCGTCGATGATGCCACGGTCGTGTACAGCTCGGTTGTAGCAGCAGTCTCGTTTTTGGGACTTACATTTGCGTTCATAGGCGCAGCACCCTTAGCGTCGACTCTCACCACGTTGGTTTCCAGTATTGGCGGAGGTCAAGGACTGGCTGCATTGCAATTTGCCGGAAACGCTGCAGAGGCCCTTTTTGTTGCAAAGGGTTTGTTGAATGGGATTGTCTCGTGGATAAACAAACCACCCGCCCCTTTCCCTACGCGCGTCAGCTTCACAATCAACGAGTTTGCAGACGCGTTAGAACGCTTGGCTGAGGTTATCGAAGTCCCAACGGATGCCGAACTCGAAGAACTGTCGAAGACTAGCAAATTCAAGCGAGAGATACTCGTTTTCAAATGGATGTTGGAAGCAGAAGATGCGTATACGATGTCTACCTCAATGTTCCGTTCTATCTACACGAAGACCAATGCAATTCTCACTGGCCGAGACAGGGGGCTCTTGAAGCCGAATCCGATCGATCTGTCAGAGATGGAAGTCTCCACAAACGTTTCGATGTTTTCACAGATCGATATCGTTGCAGAGGACGATGAAATTTGCGGGCTTCCTCACAGGGTCAGGCTGCGTTCGGACTTTGGGAATCAGGAAACAGACCGCCATTTAGCCGCATTGGCCGTTGGCACTCTGAGATCTATGCACCGCCTCGAACTTGCGATCGAACAGTTCCGACAGAGCATCAGCCGTGCAATCGTGCGCCTTCCAGGAGATACGGCAAACCACTTCTTCTCCGCATACATGGCGGGTCCGATACTTGGATTCTTGCGAAAGAAGAACATCCTTCCAAAGGAAAAGTACAAGGAAAGCTTCAAGTTGCTTGGTGCACAGTCTCAGCATGTACTGAGAACTATCCAAAGCAATTTCCCAGCGAAGTTTCAGATGAACTTTACCAACTTCTTCTCTCCCATGCAGAAATACAAACGAGACCTTGAAAGCGTAGCACAAAACATGTTCAGTCCGCGACTAGAGAGACCATCGGATGACGCTGGCGATGCTCGCACGCTCGTTCGGTTCTTGCCACACGCGACAGACTTGGCGCTGTTCTTCCCGGTGTCGAGGGCTGCCGACATCGACTATGCTGAAAACGAAGAAGAGGACGTAAGCACCGCGATGCGCCAACACTCGGCGTTTTCAGATTCGTGCAAAGTGTATAACGACATGGCAACGAATGCCCACCACCTTCTCACTGATATGAAAGACGACCTCGTCGCGATCGATTTCAGACATGGCTTCGCAGACCCATCTGCAGACGAATCAGGGACGTTCGAAGACTTCGGGAAGTTCATACGTCCAAACATTCAGTTTAACGCCCTCAACATACACGCGCCGTTGTCCATTGTGCACGCCATAGACACGGAGGCCCTTCCAGAGATGGCCCGCATACGACTCGAAGCGATCACAAACGCAGCCGCCTCGAACGCTGGAAGAACAGCACTGAGTGCGCTCGGGATCACAGACACGTACCATGCGTTCTATGCAGTGTCCATGCTCGCCGAACTGTTGGCAGAAGAGCTCGTCGCATCTGCAAGGACGGCGGACGGATTGCATGACATTTCTGCGCTGAATAGTGGCCCGTTCCAATCCGCCATAGAGCGCGCGGTGAATGCGCATGCATTGATCAACGCGCACCTCAAACATACAAGAAGTGGGTTGCTCGTCGGTCGACACCAATTACTGGGAACGCGTACGGGGCGCGATTCCGCAAGGATTGTGGACTCAATCAATATAGACTCGATTGAACGGCTACCAGATCGCGTCAATATTTTGAAATTCACTATGTCTGCCTTGGACCAGACGGTGCGGAGACTGCTTTCGCTACAATCACAAACAAGTGGGCGAGACGGACCGCTTGCAATTGCTTCTCGTATTCCAAGTGAGCCACTTGCGTCGTTGTTTCAAGACAAGTTGAGTGGAGTGAACGCGTTCTTGCGTGTCTCGAGTCTCGTGGCCTATGCTGGGTTGGACACTAGAAGCACTCAAGTGGCTCGAGTGCTGTGGTCGGTTGCGTCGAGTTACGCATCGAATCAGTTGGTTGGCGTTGCGGAACGGGTATACACCCTTCCAGTTCTGACTCGCCCGCCAAGTGACGCCATGGAGTGCAAAGAGGCAGTACATCGCATGGCGAGACTTCGCGTTGACGTGGAGATACCATCGGTGTACGAGCTGCATACGAGAAGCGATCCCACCGCAACAACCGGCACCGAAACCGCGGAAGCCGCCATAGACAAGCTCGCAATCGAGTTTTCCAACGTGGTGTTCTCTGCAAAGCTGGCAGAGAGGCAGCCGTCAGGTGCACTCTTCTACGTTCCATTCGGGTACGGCGGTAAACCTTTCGCGCTCAAACGACCGGCCGCACCACCTTCCCTGATCGGCTCGGTGCCGGTGTGGTGCGACGACGTGCGGTGGGGCATGGAACGGGTCCTATCGTCCGCGATGCCACCGGATACCTCTACGGAGACGGAGCGCATCACACGAATCATCCGCTTCGTATACACACCGTGTACCCTGAACAACGAGAGTGTACAACGGGTTCTGCATTCGCCGCTTTTTGTCGCTGTGAACACCACAAACGCGCTGACCGAATCGGTCGTGTATGGCGCAGTGCCGCGTTCTCGGCCACCACGAGGCCGGGAAGAAGTGGGGACAACTACTATACCCAGAGAGACCCTCAATGCTCTGATGCGTCGTTTCGGATACGCAGATCACACACAAAGCAAGGTTTACGCGAGCCTGAATGAGTCTATCTCCGACGTGGTGTGGAATGCGGACAGAATCGTGCAAGCGGCTCTGGCGATACTGCACGTGTGCGGAGCCGACGACGGAGACAATAACACTATGCACGTTGAGCTGCTTCCGGATCCGCCCGAAGATGATACAGTCGGAGAAGAGATCCGAGAAATAGAAGCACTTTTTAAAGATGGGCCTGGGGAAAGCTTCATGGGAATGGACATTTCCAATGAATTTCTGTTAGAGCAAGCTACCGTCATAACCGAGGCGCGACTGCTCTACACCGGAATGCGAGACCTTGCGGCGACTGCGGAACGGCTCGCATCTTCAGAGATCACAACTGTGGTCCTCGAACAAACTAATTTTATCGGAGCTCCGTGGGCAACAGGATTGGATTATGGAGAATACGCTTCCCGTGTGCTCACAACGCCGCTGGGCGGGGACGAGGACGCACTCTATCTGGCAAGAAACGCCGTCCGTTTGTTGGCCATGTTCAAGGAAGGATACCCCATATCACCGGACTGGGGCAATCCGGGAGTGCGCGACTTCTTCTCGAAAATCTCACAGAATGAGGAGTACATTCAACTGTCGCAGACGATTGACGAAGCCGCTGCTACGTTAACAGCGAGTTTCGATAAACTCAAAGAAAATCGTGATCTTCAGCTGCAATCGCTGTTCGAACGCTTGAAACTCAATGTGGCTAACACTCGCGAAACAGCGAACCGGACGGCGGAATCCATGGTGATTTCCGCAGTGATAGCCAATGCGACGCTCTCGCGCATCGTAGGCCGGTCGCGAGCGAACATTGCACTGGTCGGCTTCGACCACCCGCAGTTGGAAGACGATTTCAAATCACGGATCGGGTCGTTATTGATGAGCACGGTTAGAGTGTCTGGCGACGACGCCCCTGATCAGGACGTAGCGAAACTAAGCGAGGTCTGTGCGATAATGCTGTCGTTGCTAGAGGGTAGTTGAGAGGAGTAATTCTTACAGTGTCCTGTCATGTCGCTTCGGAATAGAAGCAAAAATGCCGGCCCGGACAGGGGTGGTAGGCAAATGCCATCGATTCCGCCCAAACCTTATGACAAACCAGACGCATCGCGTCCCACATTGCCAACCGACCCCATTTTGGTGGATAGAGAGGTGCGGACCACGTTGAAGTACGTACATTCGATACACGAAAGTCGCATTAGAGACGACGACACGGACGATCCCACCGCGTTTAACGCCACGATGTTTCTCGTCGAGCTTGTTCGATGTCAAGGCGAATTCATGTACTTCATGGGGTTCATCAACCGAAAGGAGTTTGGACAGTTGAACGTGCAGCTATCAAAGACGGCCGCGTACCATGCATCGCTCGCAGACCCGCATTCGTTCAAGCTTACGTATTCCGACTTAAAAGAGATCGATGCTATGATTGGCGGTGCGGAAGACGGGTACACCACCGATATGACAGACGTTTTCGACTTCGGAGTTGGTCTGTACAAAGACATCACGGAAGAAAAGAAGTTTGACTTTGACACGTGGGGGCAGTTGTTCACCCGTCAATATTGGACCGCATTGACAAAGTACGTAACGGAAGAGCACCCAACGAAGTTCAAATTGTGGCTCGTCGCTCTGGGCGCCACCGCGTCCGGGGTCACTCCATTGACTGTCGTCAACGCCGTTTGCGCCATTCCGTTCACCGATCCATCGACCCGTGCCGTATGCGCAGGGCTGCAGTCAGTCGCTCGCGAACGTTTTGAAGACGAAACGGCAGGAAATTCAATTATGGTTGGTGGACTCGTGCAAGGCATGGGATGGGTCTTGGGCAGAGGGCCAGGAGACGTAACACCCGCTGAGCTTGGTCGCTTCAACAGGGTAGCACAGTCAGCATTCAGTGGATCCTTGTCGAATATGCATAGCGCCTACAGTATGATGGTGGGTGCTATTTCAGGGATGCAGGGAATCCCACTCGCTCTCACGGCTGGCGCATCGGCAATTTTGGCGACTGTTCTTTACCACTACACGCAAGTATACAGACCGCGCACAATCAAAGACTTCAGTGACAGTTTGCTTCCAAAACTGAAAGGCTATTCCGAGACTGCAATATTTGGGTACAGATCCGAGGTCGATCTTGTCGTGGAGTGGGCAAACAAGTTCCGTCCACAAACACCTCCGCTGATCGACACGTCGATTCCAGATGCTCTTAGAGAGGCAATTCAAAATGCAAAACGCGAACACAATGCGTCTACTTCAAAGGCAACCACACTCGCGGATGCGTACGCTACGATGTTAGAAGTTGTGACCACCACAAAGGAGCAATTTCAATGGGACGACGCGCTGACCACCGCGATTGTCGAGTACAAAAAAGCAAGCGATGCATTGGACGCCGAACTACCAGAAGGAAGCAGCGAACTTAAATTTGTCGATGACAAAACGGCGGGCGAGATAGAGACTAGGAAGCGTATCTTTCGCGAGTTCGTGAGACTCAAGTTCACCCTGCAGAGCACCGTTACAGTGGTCAGTCGCTCTCGGTACATACACAAGCCTGCCCGTAATCTAGACGGGACAGGAATCAAAGCTAAAATTGGTATATACACGACATTGGCGAAGGAGATGAAGGAGTTTTCTACCAGTGCCAACAAATCCGCGATTGGCATTCTAAAAGCCAAAATGGCCGATTTAAACGCAAGGCTAAGTACTGCACAGAATCTTGATCAGTACAATGGCCGCGATCCGACCAATGTGCTTCAAGTGGCAGTGCGTGTGGACGCGATGGCTCGCTCCGTCGACGACATTGTTGACGCCTTCCTGGCGACGCAATTCGCCAGATCGGCGAGGTTGGGCGAGGTGTCGGCGAGGTTGTCGGAACCGGTTCGCGGTACATGGGGCGTGCACCAAACCGCCATTTGGTGAACGCCCCGTGTACCAGGCCCCTCGTGTGATTTAATTATAACCACGAGGGGCGCGGTACACGGGGCGTGCACTAAACCGCCATTTGGTGAACGCCCCGTGTACGGGGCCCCCTCGGTTAATTTAATTGAAATTATGAAAGACACGCGCGCGCCACTCTACATTTTTGTACCATCTGTCGGCATCTACCTCTAGCAACGGGTTTGCCCAGCCAAGCGTCGATCGGAAGTGCTCGTTCACCCGGCGCTCGGCCGGCTGAATCGGGAAGTGCTGTGCGAGCGCCACGATCTCGGCCGCGTGTCGCGTTTGTGAATTCGACGGCGCTTGGATGAAATCGTACGTAGCTCGAATGAACATCCACTTTCGTGCCAGTCGAGCACGCTGCGCCAGCGGCGGGACAAAGTGCCATTCACCGTCGACGCGAACTTTTGTGTTCTCAGGCGCCATCGAACCGTCTGGACTAGTCCACAAATAAAGCGGAAGGTTGGACCGACGCGAATTCGCCGTTCGAGTGGCTTCGATCCAGCCAATCGGATCGTTCTCACCGTCGCCTGGGGATCGCCCGTTGATGTGCGATCGCGGCACAACGTGTTCCACCGACCAAACCTCACGCGCAATGACATCGTCGATGTCGAGCTGCTCGTATGCCGTCACGTAGTCGCCATCGGCGGCCACGTCATCGTCCGCTCGGGCGGCGACTGCGTGCAACAGTCGATATTTATCACGTCCATCTAAGTTTTTCCAGTTTT
>Ga0213868_10001606_pt1 | contig 21873 bp, 27 predicted proteins | sample PICome_9_FD_160087 | JGI IMG/M metagenome (GOLD analysis project Ga0213868, IMG submission 160087) | Coastal seawater microbial communities near Pivers Island, North Carolina, United States - PICO127 | ecosystem: Environmental > Aquatic > Marine > Coastal | place: USA: North Carolina...
AATTAGCTTTGTTTACTATTCTTCGATGAGAAGAACTAATAGGGCTAACGCCTCCATCGCCGTCAGCCGCTTCCCACCATATCTGCAAATCTGACGTTCTTATTGAAGGGCCTGACGATTTAGATACACCCCCGACCTTAGCTATAGAGGATTTAGTCACCCCTGACATCTTAGCTATTGAGTCAATATCTATACCGCTAAGTTTGGAAATATCAGGCATTAACTCAGCTCTATATACTCGTTAGAAGGATTAAAGAATATGGTGTCGCTTGTAACGGCATATCCTATAATTCTACTGAAATTACCAGAAGTGGTTGGAGCGGTAGTCGTAATAGTAGCGTTGGTGTTCATGTAAGCGGGGCTACCTGGGGTTAGGTTGGTTACGTCGGTTTTGACAAACCCCTTTAGACACATACCTACGCCTGTATTAGCACCTAGGGCAATACCCAACAAGCCTTTATTTGCGGCCTCCAACGATTGAGTAGCTACAGCCCATGCTGATCCTGTATAGTAATAAGATCTCCCAGCGGAAGAACTAGTACCTGAAGCACCACCGAATACTGTCGTTTCCGCTCCTTCCCCTACGTTACCCGCACTGCTAATTCCAGAACCCACATGAACTATTTCGTTTGCGGTAACAGGGCCATTCAGTGTAATTCCACTTGCTCCACCAATAAGTGTTTCGGTAAAACCATTATTGAAGACAGCTTGATTTGAAGTATTAGCAAACGCTAATGTCCTAATGGATCCGCTCGTGTTTTTAGCAGAGAGAGACTGGTTGTTATCAATGTGAATCCCACCAGAAGCAACAGCTAAATTGGTTCCGTCATACGTTAGATTGGTCTCACCCTCTAATGTGTCGGCAGTTCCAGAACCTGTAATAAGCCTGTTGTCGGCGTTGTTGTTTATGGTTGTACCGCCACCACCTAAATCTCCAAAGTCTACATACTTAACTACATCGCTATCAGAGGTGTCCTGAATAAGAACTTTATCATCAGAGGCTGGAGTACCAATGTCTGACAGGCTGGTGCCGTCTGCTATTACTTTTTTCCAACTCGCCATCTAATGTTAATTTTTTTTATCCTCTAACTTCTGTAGCCTATCGAATTCTTTCTCTATTTTCAATATGGTAGACGCCATTACAGGAGCGTCACTTCCTTTGATCGTGCAGCCTTTTAAAGCCTGACTAATTAAGTAAGCCTCTTGAATTTCTAATTTCATTTAATTTATTTTCTTGCTTCGAGCTGGTTTTGCAGCTTTTCTACAACAGCACTCAATAACAAAACATCCTTACCTTGAAATGTATTTTCCGCTAAGGAAGATAAGATATAATTAAGTTCTTGTTTTGTTAGGGTGTCCGTCTTAACGCTATTTCTCTTTAGCATTCCCATTATGAGTAAATATAAATATCTTGATTGGTTGAATTAACATACATGTTTCCAATCTGAGCTAAAGCGGCCGTCTGACCTGAAGCTCCAGCGGCTGTATGAACCGTAGACAGCCAAGCATCAGGACTAAAACCTCCACCAGCAGCAGAAGCATCGCCTCCTGCGTAATCAACACCGAAACGTCCAGACTCTTGAGAGTGATCCCATCCAAACACCTTGTTAGCAGCCCCCTCAAAAACAATACCAGCGTCTACGTTTGATGAACCTCCGCTATTTAAAGATATAAAGGTGTCATCAACGAGTAGGTTTGTTGTATTTACCGTAGTGGTGGCTCCATTTACAGTTAGGTCTCCAGTAACGATTAGGTCGTTCCCTACAGTAATCGTATCGTCAGCATCACCAATAGTGGCAGACCCTAAGCTTGACCCTAAGGCTGTTTTTAGATTAGCGACGGAGACATCATCAACGGCTGTGTTTCCTGCAAGGGCTGTTGTGCTAGTAGTTCCTAGTGCGAGAAGAGCTGTGTTTCCTGCAAGGGCTGTTGTACTGGTAGTTCCTAGCGTAAGGGTAGTGTATCCAGCACCGTTAGTAAGTTGATTGTTGTTAGTCGGAATAGTTGGGGTTCCCGATAAACTTGAGTAAGCGCCATCAAAAATATCACTCGTTAAGGCAAGAGTTCCCGTTGAAGTAGGCAGGGTGATAGCTGCGTTTCCAGATCCAGTAAATCTAACTTGGGCTTTCGCGTTGGATGTACCTTCAAAGTAAACTTTTGTGGTTGTGCCAAACACTAGCTCAGCCTCATCAGTGGTAGTCGTACCTGAAAGTGTTGCGGCAGTGTAAGCGGTTTCAGACCCCGAAGCTCCAGCAGCAACAATGAAGTCTATCGAACCTGGAGATGCTTCCTCCAGTTTAATTTCGGTAACTCCAGTCTTAAGTTTTGCTGTAGTGGCTGCAAGCTCCAACGCAGAGTTTGTGTTTGAACCGTCATTAATTGTAGTGCTTGTCCCTTCTTTTAGATTAGTATAAAGGGTGCTTAAGTTGCTTCGCTCGGTGGCCGTAATTATAGATCCACTCCCTGCGGCGGTTACATCACTATGAGAAGTAACCGAACCGCTTGCGCTAACCTTCGCTGCGTTAGCTGTTACCACAGAGTTATTTTCTACCTCAGTGTCAAAATCCGAAATGGTGCTTGCCGCTTGGGTGCCTGTATGGTTTGCTCTAGCGAGTAGGGTTGCGTCTGTTGAGTTAGCTGTAGCTGAAGTAGCAATGCCAGACAGTTTCGAGCGTTCAGCGTCTGATATGATTATGCCTGATCCTGCGTCCGTAACGTCGGATAAACTCTCTACACTAGATGCTGTAGTGATCCCGTTCGTGACCGTTGCCGCATTACCAGTTGTGTCCTGGGAGATTTCTCCAGCAGCAGATTCTACTACTACTTTTTTCCAAGTTGCCATTGTTTATTTTTTTTACAAATATAGTGATTAAGCTCCAGTTACTCCGAAGTATAAATTATCATCGTCATCCGCGTACATTCCTCCAGTAAAAGCAGAAGGAGCTGTAGCCCCAGCATCAAATTTCTTAAACTTAATAGTGCCGTCAAGGTTTATACTCCCTGTTCCGTTAGGTGTGAGTTGAATATCCGCGTTAGTAGTGCTGGTGTATATGGAGTAGTTCTGTACGTTTAGATCGTCTCCAAGTTTGATGTCAGCAGCTGTAAACAACAGCTTTCCGCTGGAAGACATTTCTTCGTCATTCTGACCGACTATTACGGTATACCCCGTCTTTCCAGTAAAGCTCGCTTTGCTATCAGCCGCCATAATTTTATCTGGGTTGTCTCCACCCAAATAGTTATTTAAAGCTGTTACAGCTGTGGAAACACTCGCCCCCCAATTGTTGTTGTCTTTATCCTTGATTTTGGTATACGTAACGGTATCAACCAAAACCCTAGAGTCTGAATTTCTAACTATCGTTATTTTATCCTGACCTGGATTAGACGCTGTTAGGTCTCCAGCTGAATAAGCTTGACCAAACAGATATATCGTGTTGTTTCTGTTGTATAGTCTTATGTTAGCCATGTCAGTTTATTAGCTTTACAGTGAAGTCCGTCAAAGTAGCTGTACTTTCCGAACCGTCTTGTGAATCTGTCCGTAATAGGTAAGGGGTAATAGTAAATGAATTTGGCCTCTCAAATCCAGCGGTAGCATCTCCAGAGACGGGTATGTAAACATCACCAGGGAACCCAAGATTGGAAACATCTGCGTTATCGAAAACGAGTAAATGCTCCCCAGTATCAGAAACTGTAAGTGCTGAGCTAACTTGAAGGAACGATTCAGAAGCATCAGCTGTATTGTATGTCCTTTCTATGTGAGCAAAAACAGCAACTGTCATGGAATCAGTCGTTTGGGAATTTATTGTTACTTCGCCGCTAATTCTTAGGCGTCCGCCTACAAAAAAACCGCTAAATTCATCTGTTGAAGTAGTCAGAGTAACTGTATCGTTAGCCGCGCTTTGAGTCCAGCTGACTGGATTCCAATCAGACTCAGAGCCAACAGTATCTATATCTAACTTATTTCCATCAGAAGGCCCTGTAGCTTCATATAATTCTTGGAGACTTGAAACCGATGTTGTCAGGGTTACTGGCGAGTTCATCCCGATAAACACTATCCTGGTGTTGTCGTCATCAAGGACATTGGTTCCAAAGACACCCAGAAACTCTAACAAGTCAGCGGTACCAACGGTACCGTCGTTATTTATATCGCCAGGTATTGACCCTAAGTTTCCATACCCCGCTTCATCCGCATATTGATACGCACTCTCCATAAAGGTCGTAAACGCTGACTTAAACGATAAAGCGTTATTGCTTTCGTTGTATACAAGTACGTCCCCAGAGGTTGCTCCTGTGGCGCTAACAGGGTATTTGTAATTTGTCTCTACTGGTACGCCTGTAGCATTACCAACCCAGATTTTCCCAGAACTGATATTTGGAAGGTCATTGGTTCTCCCTACACTGGTAACCTTGATCGTACCGTTGGTATTGTGGGTTTGCATTACAATACCCAGGTTCTGGATTAGGTTTGTACCTGTAGGCTTGGTGGCTGTTACAGCCCCCGCTGTATCTGCACTTACATACACAACATCACCTTCAGGGAAGCTTGCAGAAGGAAGAGCAACCCCGTTTGCCTTTCCGTTAACTACGGCTAGTCCCTCCGCTCCAGCAGCTAAGTCTTCATACAAAACGCCAATGGCTGGCATAGTGGTAGAAGAATCTGCTCTAGCTAGTTCAACCTGAGCCACATTCGCGTTTTGGGCGGCAGATATGTACACCACATCTCCCTTAGACATAGCGGAAGCAGTGTTGTTGTAAACCCTTACGTAAGAATGATCCAAGTAGACATTTACCCACTCCGAATTAGCTTCGTCGTATTCTAGGATCTGCTTGTCATTTACGGTTGTGATATTTACATCACCTAACTCCCCTATATTACCAGTGGCTCCAGGGGATCCATCAGTCCCAGCAGCTCCTGTTGGCCCTACTGCGCCTTGAGCGCCAGTCGGTCCAGCAGCGCCAGTCGGTCCAGCAGCTCCTTGAGGGCCTGCCGATCCCGTAACACCTTGCGCACCAGTTTCACCTGTAGGACCTTGAGCGCCTGTAGGGCCTTGAGCGCCTGTAGGACCCTGAGGACCAGTAGCTCCAGTAGGTCCTTGACCATCAGCACCTGTAACACCAGGAGCACCTTGGACTCCTGTTTCACCTTGCGGTCCTTGAGCGCCAGTCGGTCCAGCGGCTCCTGTAGGTCCCGCAACACCTTGAGCCCCTGTTGCTCCGTCAGGCCCAGCTGCGCCTGTAACGCCTTGAGCGCCAGCTGCACCCGTTTCTCCTTTAGCACCCGTTTCTCCTGTAGGACCTTGAGCGCCCGTAACCCCAGCCGCACCAGCTGCCCCTGTTGGTCCAGCGGCGCCAGCCGCGCCCGTTGCTCCATCAGGTCCAGCGGAACCCGTTACACCAGCCGCCCCAGCAGCTCCTGTAACACCAGCTGCGCCTTGCGGTCCTTGAGCGCCGTCAGGCCCTGTAGACCCAGCAGCTCCTGTAGACCCAGCAGCTCCTGTAGGTCCAGCAGCTCCTGTAGGTCCAGCTGCACCAGTTGGTCCAGCTGCACCAGTTGGTCCAGCTGCTCCAGTTGGTCCAGCAGCGCCCGTAGAGCTGGTGGATGTTATTTCTACCCAGTTAGTGTCGTCATCCCAATTACCACTTCCAGTAGCGTTAGCTGTATACAGGTAAACCTTGTTATCATCGCGCATAAGCGCAAGAAACGGGTATGTTTGAACGGCTGAAGGGAGGTTATCTCTATCATTACTGTCTGTAAAAACACCAATACCTCTTACTTGCTGGTCAAACAGGTCAATGTTTGGATTATCAGGGTTCTGTTGTTGTAGTATTCCTATAAACTGAGGCATTATACTTCTGTGTTATCTATTGTGAACACCAAATTGTTATTAGAAGCACCTAATGTACCTATAAGTCTTAAAACAATCATTTCTGTTGTGCCAGTAGCACCAAACTCAGAGACGTATATATCGGCGTCATAAGAAAGTACGAAAAAGTCAGCATTACCAGTATATCCAGTTCCGTCACTATTCTTCAATACATAACTATTGTTGTCACTATCGGTCAGATCAATGTTAGCGCTGCCAAGGCCAACTATTGTCTCACCTCCAGCACCTCCAGAATAACCAAAGTAATGAGCTGGAACAAACATGTAAATGTACTTACCTGAAGTAAATGTAGTATCGCACTCAAGATCAACCACCAAGTCATCAGTAGAGTCGCTACCAGCGGAGTTATTTGTTGTTTCAGCTACATATCTAGTGTCACTCGAACTACCTCTAGCAGTACTAGCGTTTTGAACATCAAAAACAGTCTGAAACTGCGTGTCAGTAGATGTGTGAGTAAGGGCTGTAGAACTAGCGACCATCTTCACTGGAAGCCTGTTTACAAGATAAGACCTAGAGTTAGAATTTGCTGGAACAGATGGATTTGAGTAGGGGTTTTCTTCGTCATAAATCTTTACAGTATAGGTTTTGCTGTCATCAAGGACAACATTTCCATCGTCAACAGCTACAATGTAGTCTGATGAAGTTCCTGTTGTCCCAGAATTTTGAGACGAAATGTCTACTGGGTATCCAGATATGCTGTTTCCGTCTGGGCTTATAATATCTAACCGATCAAGGTCAACTAGAGCAGTATTCTTTTTAATTCTGAATTGAACATTGCTCCTGCCGTTGTAAACCTGTCTGTTAGTACGTGACTCACTTTGACCTCCTTGATCTACTCTTTCCAGCAGCATCCCATCACTATCGCTGTAAGTGTATATAATCTTTGGTGCTGCGTATGTAGGCTCAAAAGATAGTGGAGCTGAAGTTACAACTTGACCTGTAGTATCCTCTGTAACTACGCACTTAACATAGACAAACTCATCAGAATCTGGAAAAGCTGTAAATGAAATAGTTTCTACCCCAGTAGCAGAATCTCCAGATACGTTGTCTTTCGAGGCGAACTCAGTATACGTTCCGCTCACGTTGCCAATACTTTTTTGAAAACTGTAGCTGACCGTAGAACTTTGACTTGAGTTTACATTTGGACAGGTACACGTAAAAGTTACGCTTGCGCTTTCAGCAGAAGAGCTATAGCCGATACTTGTGTTTTCTGAAAAACTTGAAATACTTATAGACCCTAACTCAAGAAGAACTTCCTTGATGATGTCAAGAGCCGACTTATTGCCATTTGCGTCAGTAGCTCCGATTGTATCATTGTGCTTTAGCTTACCAAATATGTACTCTCCAGTAGCGTCAGGTACATATACAGTAATATCGTCTTGAAGGGTTTCCGAAGGACCTGTAGGTCCTGTAGCTCCGACAGCACCTGTAGGTCCCGTCACTCCCTTTAAAGAATCTAAATAAACCTGCTCATTACCACTGTTTCCTGGCTGAGCCAACCATACTTCGTAAGCGTTATTACCAGCGGATCCCTGAGGTCCAGTAGCACCCGTTGCGCCTGCTACACCTGTAGCGCCTCTAGGCCCAGTAGCGCCCTGAATTCCAGTAGCACCCGTTGCGCCTGCTACACCTGTAGCTCCTGCTACGCCTGTAGCTCCTGCTACACCTGCGACTCCTGTAGCTCCCTGAGGGCCAGTAGCACCTGTAGCACCCTTAACGCCCGTCGCACCTACCGCTCCCGTAGGACCCGTAACCCCCGCCCCCGTGGCCCCTCTGATTCCCGTAGCACCAGCAACTCCCGTCGCTCCAACAGCGCCTGTAGGACCTTGAGCACCTGTAGGGCCAGCTGGACCGTCAGCACCTGGAGTACCCACTAAGTTTATACTCCAAGAGCTAAGGTTTTGACCTAGAGCACCTACAACTGAAGTGACATTAATGGACAGAACGCCTATTGCGCCAGCAGAGACATAATCAGTGACAGTGCCTTCAAGCGTATTGACTACACTATGGGCTGCAATAACAGACTGTCCAATACTATAGGCCAGCCCAGGATCAACCGAAAATGCCGCAATACCTGTTGCCATTTCAACAACCGTAGAGGAGGTGGTAGAATACTTATCTCCAGAAGGTCCAGTAGGACCAGTAGCACCACCACCAGGACCCTTCGATCCCTGATCGCCTTGAATGCCCTTTACGGATAATTTAGCAATCGTTACTGCTGGGGAATCTACTTTTACTTGTGAGGTAGAGTTAGTAGATACCTTTACAGTAGTATTGTTTTGTGATACAACAATTTTCTTATCAGCTGACATCCTCGTTTATTCTGAATGTACCGTATAAGTAAGTCTTAGTGGTAGAAGGAGTCCCACTCACCACCTGAAGATCGTACACGTACAACCCAGAAGCAACATTCATCTGTACGGCTGTATTCGTAATAGTGATCTTTTTACTGTCAGATGAATCTCTCTCGAACAAAAAACCATCTTCATGAGCTCCAGTAGAGGTATCTGTTTCCCTAACGACCATCGTGTATGTTACAGCTGCATCGTCTGGATTAGGCATATTGGCATCGAATTCAACCGTAAGGCTGAAGCTGTCCCCTTTTCTGCAAATAATATCTAGCCTAGCAGCTGTATCTAAGTTTACTGTAGCCATTATCCAATTATTTTTTCTGTTATATCGTTAGCGTCAGCCTCAGACCCATCACTAGATTCAGACTCCCTTCTAATGATAGCCTCTTTGTCTATACGATCATCCTTTCTGTCTTCCTTCAATACCTCTAACTTCTCTCTAAACTCCTGATCCTCCGTTCTAAATCCAAGTGTAGCCTGAGCTTTTATGGTTTCTATCTCTTTCCTCATTTCGTGCTCAACAGACATTCTCTGCATCTCTAGTTGGTGCTTCACTTGAAGCATCTGAGTTTCAAGCTGAGACTCAACTTGAAGCTCTTGTTGTTTTGCCTGAGAAGTAGCTGCTGCTGCTTGCTGCTGTATTTGAGCTTGCTGCTGCGAGTTCTGCATAGCTATCTGTTGGTTTCTAGCAATACGCTTTTTTCTACGAACCACGAGAAGCCTTTCAGCTTGGTTGATGTCTTTTAATTGCCTAATTGCAATAGCATCCTCAATGTCAAGCTCTTTTTGAGCTAGAGATTGCTGAATGTTGCCCTCTAAGTATTGTTTCTCAACCTCCTCCATCTCTTTAACCACCTGGACTCCAAAGTTATACATGGAGAGGTTTTTAAAGCTATTGAGGGTTTTCATATTCTCACCACCTATAGCATTAGAGTAAGCTTTGTATAGAATTGATCCTTCTGGTATAATCTGAAGACACTTGACGATATCAGAACAAACCTTCTTAAACAGCACCATAGACGAGTTTGTGATATCATATATAGCGTTGTTTCCAGCAGCAATAGCTTGCTGCCTTACGCCCACTAACTGCTCTCCCTTTGGAGTGGTACCGTCCATAGCTTCATTAATGCCCGTGGCATCTCTTATCATTCGCAAGTAATGATTGTACAGGGCTATAAACTCATTTATGTTTCGGATGCTGTTAGGTATCTCTCGTATAGGAGGGTTCTGAAATCCTCCGTCTGGATTCTTACTCCTATAGTAGAATACACCTGTCTGCTCGTATATGTCATGAAGCTCAAGCGGCTCTAACTCTCCGCCTTTACCTAGCTGAACGTTTTCTAAACCCTCTATGTCGATTATGATTCCGTCAGGCTTAGCCTTAGCTATTGACTGCTGTATCTTTAAGTGAGTTATTTGTAGTTGGTCAGCAAAACCAATACATCCATCAACCATTGACTTAGGAATCATATTCTCTAAGTTTGTGGCTACCACGGAATAAGAAAGACTAGCTTTAGATATGTCGTGCATGTTCTTAGGGACGTTAGTACTAGCCCCGTAATTAAACAAGCAGTCGGTCCCCATTACATAGCACCCACCATACACAGTCTCTATCTCCAGTTTCTTAACGCTTCTTTTGTAAACAGAATTGCTTGGCTCCTTATAGGAATCTCCCTTGTAGTAGAAACCAGTATTGCCATGCCTGCTTTCTTTTTCCTCGAAGTACATGCAGTCAACAGCCTTGAACTCAAAATCTAAAACTTCGATCATGTACTCGTCATAACCAAACTTATGCTGCTGCATGTAAGAGTCGTATGAGCTTTGGCCAATCTTAGAGGTGTCGTAGTTATACTTTGAAGCAGCCTTTTTAGCGATCTTTTCGTAAGTCTCTTCATCGAATTGATCGCCAGCCAGGCGCTTCAGCTCTGCAATTGAAATTCTCTTTACGTGTCCAGCATAAATGATATCCCCAAAATTAGGGTCTTCCGTATAGCTATGAACAAACTTAGACGGGTCTACATAATTGGTTTTAACCCCATAATTAGGATCGTTGTCTCTTTTGACAACAGCCATGCCTAAGGTGGTTAGGTCGTTTACACACCTTCTATAAGTAGAGTCGCTAAAGTCATTCCACTTCAGCGTCATGTTAGTGGCTATTTGAGCTGCAATTTCAGATGAAGACTTTATGTTATTCTCCATAAAAATCTCAGCTTCCTCTAATGTTTCAGGAACGTCCTCTTTATCTGATATCTTTACCCCTAGCTTTTCGTTTATCCTGGAAAGCTCTTTCTTTTTTTTAACCATTATCTCCATCTTTCTTCTCTCTCGGTCTTTCTCCGAAGAAGACAATGGATCTACAGCTTCTAGATTAGGGTATGGATCTGTTGATAATATCTTGTTTGTTACTATGCGAACAAACTTTGGAAGAATAGGAACGGGTGTAAAGTCTAAATTCAGAAAACTTCCATCTCCGTTGCTAGGATCAAGACTTGTAAGTAGTTGCTTGTATATGCCAGTATCTTGTGTCCCGTTGGCATAACTCCTATTTCTGTCAAACACCTTACTCCTTTTTTTCATCAAGGAGTTGTCTTGCTCTATTGAGCCCCATTGGCTCGCCATCGCTTTAGCATAACGCAATCCGTACTCCTTTCCCTCTTTAAGAGATTTAGAGGCTAACGGATCGGGAAAGCTTATACTGTTTTTTGATTGCTTACCATACATCTAACCGCAAATATAATAAATTCATGAGTGCCACTCTTTGACCTTGTGTTTTCTGAAAAACTTCTTGTCATTAAAGGATGACTTTTGTTTTTTAATTTTGCCTTTTTGAGCCCCTAAAAGAGCTAACCCAGAACTTATGGTAAGGTCAAACTTTGTTCTGTTTGTTATCTTATAACCAATCCAATCGTCTAGAGTCTTATTGAAATACATATTACCGAACTCATTGGACTCTGGCTTGACACCCACATGGTTGTGTATGTATGCCTCTATTGCTTGAGCATGAGATTGAATTACGTCTTGAGAGTTCGACGGGATACCTTTTGTTTTCACATTGACCTTTGAGCTTCCTGACTGTAAGTGAGAAGGGCGATCCATTATATACCCATCATACCCTCTTGACTCAAAATACCTTACAATTCCATACTTGTTATTCTCAACTAATAATGGGTACCCATAGTAAAAAGCGCACATCAATACATCCTCATAAAATATACTGGCTAAGTCTGGCCTAGAGGCATACTCAACAACGAACATATTAGAAGGAGCTTTCATATTAAACTTGTTGTACATATGTAGAGCTCCCTTAGAACCCCTGCCGTCAACAGTTTGATCTAGGTCGTAAGAGTCAACTCCCCCAACACCTACCTCTTTGTTTCCTGGGTGTCTCTTTCCTCTTTCAAGCACACACTTATTTCTTTCTGAAGCTTCAGGTTGCCAAGTAACTCGAAACCTTCCGTTAGGGTCTGGAGAGAAAATAACCTCTTTGTCCTTTTCCTTCCACATGAAATTACCCCTAACCACAGGATTAGGAAACATATTGTTATTCCAATCAATCTGCTGGTATATCTTACCTATATTGAATATGCTGCCCTCTATACTATCTCTAAACGCTTCGTCCTCGGTCCAAGGAAACTGCCTTATCACCTCGTTTAATTCAGATGGATCGCTCTTGAGGCTGTCGCGCTCATTCTTCATGTATGTTTTAGCCCCCATGTCTATAATCTCCCCATCTATGCCTTCTATAGGAGACTCAGGGTCATCAACAACTGGGTTGCCGTACCGATCAAAGAACCCTTCTAGGGCCTCATACGCTGGGATGAATATCCTGTATAATCCAGTTTTAGTTCTTCCGTTAGCATTTCTTTCAGAAGGATTTGAATCCTCCCACAAGGCTTTATATTCCGCTCCTCCGTTACCCATTGGGTTTACGGTAGATCCTACCAATGCTTTTCCGACAACCCTTCTACCAACAATAAGACAGGTTCTTTCTATACGCCAAGCTTCTCTAATGTCCACTGGCTTCTCCCATTTACCAGCCTCATCAAGGTATAGCATATGCAACTTCTCCCCGTCATAAGCGTTGTTAGTCGTGTTCTTCCAATTGATGATAGTGTTTAACGCGTCACCAGTCCTGGATGTCTTATTGGATTTGGTTATTCTTTTAGAGGGCTCTCTAAATGCCAACTCCATTCTAGGATTAGTAGTACCATCCTGGATGGGCTTAAAGAAAAAAGGGTACGATTTAAAAATCGGCACCACCTTCTTCATGAAGATGTTTTCCTGGGAGTCTTTACCAGTCTTCGACTGAATTCCAAGAAGCTTGTCTTTAACCTGACTGCCTTCATCAACAAGAACAGAGGAACAGATATTAGTATAGCCAGAACGCCGACACTTAGTATAAAGCTGACCGATACAATTGTCGTCAGCTTCGCATGCAGCCATGTGTATAAAGATCTCACGTTGGAACGCAAGATAGTACGGATATCCGATATCAATCTTTGACCACTGGAGAAGCATGTAATGTCTCCCTGTAATGTACGTAGGCACACCATTGTTGTAAAACCAAACACCGTTACGCCTGCGCTCAAACTCTTTTTCGATAAAAGGAGAAAACTTTTTTCGAAACTCGGAAGGCTTTTCGAACCACTCATCCATACTTCCAGTCCCTTGCAACTCCTTTGGCAAAGGTTGGCGGCTCCACAATTGCAGTGCTTTTGGTTTTTCATGGAAGAGAATTTCCGATCTGGGTGGCTTTTTCGGTAAAGCAACTTCAAGCCCGTGGATCTCGATGACCTCTCCAACTGTGCCGTTAGGGTCGATGACAATATATTCATTTGCTTCTTCCATACTTACCCATATTACCTAGAGATGGCACCCCCTCTTTTGGTTCAGAAAGGTACATGTATCTATCGCAAGGACACTTAACGTCATGTACCACGCCATTTTCTGTTACCTTAATTGAAGCGGAGGATTGTTCTGTTTCGTGGTCTCCACAGCCACATATGTACTTAGACATTTTATTTAACTTTTAATCTTTTTATGGATCTATCTTTAAACTCAGGTATGTAGTCGAATAAGCTTAATGCAAAGTGATTTTCAAGTCTTCGAAACCTGCATACATTTCTAAAGCTATTTATGTTCTCGTTTGTTTTTACGTCAGCTAAATAAGATCCGTAATCAAATGAAATTGGTATGACTCCTGTGCTTTCGTATATAAGCTTTTCTGAGTTGTAATCTAGGATTCTGTTTAAGTCAGGAGGATAGATGACTCCATCTTTAACTTTATCTAGAACTTCCCTTTTGTACCACCTTCCAGCACCTATTCTTCCACACTCTTTAAATTCAAAACCCTTGTTTCTATTGTATATGCTAAATATGTACATAGAGGTGGGCATGCCCGCATCGCTTCCACTTTTTAGCTGTTTTACGGCCAGATCAACTCCGTTTTCTGTAAAAAAATCATCTGACCCCATTGCCATCCAATAGTCCCATTCATCTTTCATAGAAAACTCCATAAGGGCCTGCATCTTATTGGAGACTGGTTTATTTTGAAAATGTATGTATTTAGCCCCAAAAGATGCCGCCATTTTCCTGTGCTCTTCTTCTGATCCAGCAACATACAGGATTAAATCATAGCCATGCCTGTAAAAGTCTTTTGAGGCTCTTTTCATGCCTTCGTAAAACTTTTCTGTTAATTCCAATCTTCCCCAAACTGGGACCGTCATAGCTATTTTCTTCATGATTTTTTTATTTCTTCATAACCACGGCAAAACCATCTAAAATTAAATGTCCGTTCCCGTTATAAACCTGAGTACTAAGGTAAAACTTATACTTTACTTTATCTACTTGCTTTACTACGTACTCAAGCTCATCTCCGATGTAACATGGTTTTAAAAACTTTAATTCTTGAGAGAGGTATATGCTTCCCTCGCCTGGAAAGTCATTTGCGATTATGCTCGATATGAATGAGGAAACCAGCATTCCATGCGCTATCCTCTTTTTAAAAAAAGTTTTTTTAGCGTAGCCTTCGTCTAAGTGAATGGGATTCTTATCTCCAGTTAAATCGGCATAACTGCCTACCAGAGAATCTGTTATAGTTATCTTTTTAGTTACTTCCATTTAGAATAGCCTTATAGACGTCATTAAACTCAACCAGCTGATCATCAGTTACCTTTCCTCTTTCCAGACCCAGTGTATTTTTCTTTATAAATTTTGCTGGTGATCCAACGAAAATACCTCCAGGGGTAATACTTGATTTAGTAGTCACTGTTGAATTCATTCCTATCATAGAGTATGCGCCTATCACTGTTCTTTGATGCACAACAACCCCCAACCCTAAATTAGCCCCCTCCATAACAAAAACGTGTCCTGCTAAAGTTACATTTGCAGATATGTTGGCCTTGTCGCTTATTAGGCAGTCGTGAGCAATGTGGCTGTGATTGAGGATAATTACATTGCTTCCTATTACAGTGGTATTGTCAGATGTTCCGCAGTGTATAGTCGTAAATTCTCTTATAACATTGTTGTTTCCAATTGACACCTTACCTGAAGTTGATCTAAAGTAATCTCTATGTTCCGCTGGGGTCCCTATAGAGGCAAAACCCTCTATCCTGTTGTTATCACCAATAATTACATTAGGGCCTATGTAACAATTAGGACCTATGTAGTTCCCCTTACCTATAATGGCTGAGGGTGATACAATAGATGAACTATCTACTTTGTTATTTGGGTAATCGTAAATCATTGAATTAAATTGTACCCCCGCTAGGATTCGAACCTAGGACCCACAGCTTAGAAGGCTGTTGCTCTATCCAACTGAGCTACGAGGGCATGTGCTCCCTCCAGGACTTGAACCTGGGACCTGCCGATTATGAGTCGGATGCTCTAACCAACTGAGCTAAGAGAGCTTATAGTTTATACGGTGAAATTCGCTTGTATTGTTTTGATTCTCTAGGTATTCCGCAGAGCAGTCGTAATCGTCCCAGTATATAAGTCCACTAGGTTCATTTAGAGAATCTTTCTGCAAATCCTCCCGAATAGTCTTTTTCTTCTTCGATTTTTCCATTTTCTTTAAGGTCTTTCACCATCTGCTCTAGCTTTTGTCTTTCAACAATTAGCTCTTTGCAGTCTATGGCTGTTTGCTTTACTGATTGTAATTCTGCCTTTCTAGCTGATCCGTTTATCTCTGGGTCTACTGGTTTTTTAATCTCTTCTATCATGTTCTCTATAGCTATAGCCATGCTATCCATAAGCTTCTCAGAGGCTTGAGCTGTATTAAACTTGCTTGTAGAGGATTTCCGAGATTGCGACCCTGTAATATTCTTTGCCATCAATTTTAATTCTATAGTCCCTATTTTTCTTAAAACCTACAACGTCTCCCTTGATCAATGATAACTCTTCAATATCCATAGAGACAACCCCCTTAGTAACTGGGCTTTCTTTAAGGGTTACCAATTTAATAGCCCCTTCATCTTCTTCTTCGACCTCTTCGAAGGGCTCTAATAATGCCCACCCATAAAGAGTTTTAACCTCCTCTGTATTTTGGTCTTTGTATGCTATAGCCTGGTTAGTGGAAGCTTGTACTTCATTGTAAAAGACCAGATACTTATTTTCCTCTCCAGGCATTATCTGCCCTTTGTCTAACACTACGTGGTGATGGAAATAAAGGGTATCGCCAGGCTTTACGCCTGTCTCATATCTGGCTGGAGTGCCGTGGACCTTAGCTTCAGTAGCCCTGTACTTAAACTCGTCAAACCTAGTATCTACATACAACTCTAACCCTGAATCGGTGGTTATAGTATCGTTTACATGTTTGTCGAGCTCTATTATAAAAGAGTCGAGTGCTTGCATTAAAAACTTAAATCAAATTCAATTATACACGGCATTTCGTCTACCGCTTTCCACAAAGATACACCTTCTTCGTCTTTGATGTAGACAAGGTACCTGTTCTTTGAGAATTTATGCAGAAACGATTCGTCGTGCACTATTGCTTCGACCTTTCCTCCTCCAGCTCGCATACCGACGAAATAAGCCATTCCGTCCTTGGGTTCTTTCCCAATTACAATCTTTCTAATAAGTCCTTCCATTTTAATTTAAGGATATTCCGAGATCACCAAGAAGCCCCTTTAAACTATCCTCTGGGTCCTCGAAGGTTTGGTCCATAATCGCTTTTATGGTTTCCAGTTCTTCGATAGAGTCCAGGTTGTAGCTAAACAAGGACTTCATTTCAACTTGGTCTTGATCTTCAAATTCAACTTGCTCTAACAACCCAAAAACAAAAGAGCTGAGAACCCTGTCAGAGTATCCTTTGTCTAGGATAAACTCCTCTATTTCGTTTATCTTTGAGTAGATTTCAGAAAGGAATTCAGCGTCTTCGTAGTTCATGTTAGATTTTTTACTAAGATACAAATTAATTAATGCCTAAGTCTAGAGTCAAGAGAAAGCGGTTATTCAGGGAGGTGTCGTTTTTAGAGGATAAATATGTAGGTAACAACTACTTGAAAAGCCTTAGGGAATGCAGGACTGTGTTCTGCGAGTCAAACGATATATCATTCAGCCATTTAGAATTTCTACTGTGGGCTTACGACAAAGAGTTCTGGACTATAAACTACGCCTCTAGCGAGTATGGGTTCAACAAGCACAACTTCTGTAACAGAATCCTATACCCTATGGTAAGGAGTGGGTTTGTTTACAAGCATTTCGATAAACTTACACCTAGCGGAACGGCTGACGATCATTTATTCAGAGAAGAGACTAAGTACAACTACAGGGTGAGATACGGAATCACTCAGAAAGCTAGGCTTCTGGTTCAAAGATTTTATAACACTCTTCACGAAAAAAGCCCTGGTCAAGAAGCCTAAGCTCTTTGTACTTCTTCACTAGTTGTTTCCTAGGGTTATATTTAGGGTACACCCTTGGGGATCTTTTGATGTAGGAATTATATGAGTGAATGTTGGTTCCGTCTTTAACATCAAAACAATCGAATGGTTCTGAGCTTATAGTTATAGGGCACCCATCATCACCCCACTTTTTAATCAAAGCGTCGTTGATTCTTCCATCAAAATTATGAGTCTGATTTGGCGCGTACAGATCCCTAAATTTCATTGCGTTCACCATGCTGTGTGTTAAGTAAAACTGCCCTGAAGAACATAAGTGTTGTTTCTGTCTGGTTTTAAAAACACACGTATCCTGATATTTATTATCAGTGTGAACTATGGTAAACCTATTGCTTCCAAAGGAAACCTTTTTTTCCCTCCCCATTGACTCTATACAGAGGTCCCAGTATCTGTAATCGTTAAAGTTATTACTGCCTAAACCGCATATGTAATCTGAATTACTGTACAGAGCAGCGTCAAAAGCAAAAGAGAATTTCAACCCTAGCGGTTCATTATTAATCCTCATGTGGTCTAGACCCAAGAAGTCAGCATACCTCTTCTGATCTTCTTCATCTCCGAAAACAATACCTTTAGCTTTATGCCCAGCGACATTAAACCTATCTATTACTTTCTTCATGTGCCACATAGACATCCGAGTAATCTCTGGACGCTTGTGATACAGCATAAAGAAACATACTGACCTATAGTTCATTTTAATTAGTTTGATTCATACAACCAGAGGTTGCCTACGTAGTACTTATCATCTGGATCTGTTCCTGCTTCGCTGCTGCCGTAGACAAACAAACTAGAAGTGCTAGTAAATTCTTTTGCTGGGGTTGTATATCTTTGCCACTCTCCTTTAGTAAGGCTTTGAACACCTGTATCTTGATTATTACCAAACTTGATAGACAGAAGGTTATCTACTGTGTCGTTAGATGAAGGAACAAGAAGATCCGTGACAACTATATAGGTTTTTCCGTTGCCTTGAGCGTTACCGCCTAAAGTTGTCGCCATATTGCGTTGAACCCAAAAGAACCTGCTGTCAGTCCCTAAATTTCTTGACGCTTCTAACACATCGTTTAACACAAGTGAATTATCGTCAGAGACAGTATCAACATTTCCAGTTATTTGAGCAACACTTCCACCACTACTACTCGCCCACCCATCTGTATTCGAAGAAAAATCAGCTGTATACACAAGAGTGTATCCAGTAGGGGTTCCTGGAGCGTCGGTACCTGGGCCTGTTGCTGATCCTGTAGCTCCTGTAGCTCCTGTGGCGCCTGTAGCGCCTGTAGCGCTTGCAGCTGCTATTGTGTTAAAGTACTCAGACGGTGTAGTGGTTGTTCCATCACCGTTCGTTACAATAGCTCTATGGTGGTAGGTCTCTCCTGCGGTCAGACCAGTAATGTCAGCATCAAAAGGGGAAGTCTCTATAGGGCTTATGTTGACAGTTGTTTTGGTGCTAAAGTCAGCGTTTGTGTCGTACTCAAACTTCTGAGCAGTAACAGTAGTGTCGCTGGAGAAAGAAGCACTAAAAGTGGCTGTGGTTTCACCTACACCTGAAACATCTAGAAGCTTAACGGTGGGTGCAGCTGTTGATGCCGTTACTTGCCCCGCGCTTTTAGTCATTTTATTGCCTAGTCCTAACATATTACTTTGTATTGTGTTTTGCCGTCTTCGTCCCTAAAAGCCTGAAGACACCTATTGCGATTTTTAGTATAGTCCACATAACTAACGTGAACCCAGTCTGGATTATCCTCATCACCAAACTCCCAGATAAGTTGATCAAAGTTAAGATTGTCTTTGATATAATGAAAGAGTTCACTGTTTCTGACGCCCCCCAGTACATCGCAATCAATGTCGAGAGCTTGTCCGAGCATGTGCTGAGAACGTTTTGAGCCGCCGATTGCAGCATTGAGTTCAGGCGAGCGATAGCCGCTCGACACGTATAAAGGTACTCTGAGATGATTACGAGCAGGTTGGAAAACATTTAGCGCTATTCTTTTTAAATTGTCTAACTCATATTCAGAAGGAGTGTTGTTAATTCCAAGTCGTTTTGCAGTGGAAGATCTAACTACCTCATTTACAGACAGATTCGGAGATAGTTGTATTTTTTTTTGATTCATTCCTTGACTTGTATCAATTTTTTGCCGTATACTGAGATCAGCAAATACAAATCTACAAAATAATTCCTCATTATGAATAATTCAATCTTGATCTTAATCCTAAGCCTTGCGTTATCTATCCACAGCTTTTCGCAAGACGTGTTTCAAACGGCAACTTCTAAGATGCTGTTCTTCTCCTCCTTTAATGAGGATGTTGATTACATCGTTATCTGCGAACGTGAATCCTTGGAGATGGTTGGAGGGATGCGTAACGTTCCCTTCTCTAACCCTCACACATTCTTTGCTCCAGGAGAATTTGTTGCTGTAGGGGTGTCGATGAATCCAGACGGAACATACGCGTTAATTACTGACCCGTTCATTTTTGACGTAACGGACTGGACGGTAAACCTTAATGTAATCGAGCTTTAATTAAAGTTTTCTCATCTTGCCCATCTCAATGGCTTTGCGGATGATCTCATCAAACTCACCCTCCTTAAGCCTAGGTGGTAGCTTTTCTCCCTGTGGTTTACGAGATGAGGTATAAGCTCTGTTTTTTAGCTTTTCTATCTCTGATTCGTAGAACTCTTCGGCTGATTCTCGCCCCTTATCTGAAACTTGATCCAAGCCAGCGTAGGAATCATCTTCTTTGTTGAACAATAGTTCTGGGTCTCTAAAGTCTCCAGAGAATGATGTTTGTTTTTTCTCTTTACGGAGTCTATCCATCATTTCTTTTAGCTCTCTGCCCGAAATGGAACCCGCCTCAAGAGCTTCTAAAAGTCCTTTTACTTTTTCAGGAGCTTTGGATTCTTCTTCCATTGGACCCCCATCTTCATATAGCTTCCCTCCAGCCATATACTCTTTGATCTTACTGAGTAGCTTAAAGTCTTCCGCGCTAAGCTTGCCGTCCTTGTTTTGGTCGAGTTTGGTTTGACCACCAGTTAGGTATTGCTTGCCTCCGTATTTATATGCTCTCATAGTACAAATATAACTTATTTATTTTTGCCGCCGCGAGCTCTTCGATCACCAGGGGAGTCAACCTTGCTTCCTCTATTGGATGCAGCACTCTTAAATCCAACGATCCTACCTCCTTTATGGTAAGCATCTTTACCATCACCGTTTCCGTAGGTCCCATTATCGCGATTGTACTTATTTAGTTCCGCTCGCTTAGCCTTCGCTTTACCACCGCTACCGTACTTCTTGTACTCTTCTTTGTAGTTACGCTTCTTAACTTTCACCTTAATTCCTTTTTAATAGGGATTTTTTTACGGCCTTGATGGTTTTCTTACCCTTCTTTATGCCATCCTTAAGATTTTTCTTTGCTTGTTTTTTTTGACCCTCAAAGGTGAATCCACCCGCCTGGTCGTAAGCTTTTTGAAGATCTTTGCCTTGCCTTTTCTCTTCTCGCAGACGCTTCAGCTGCTTTCTGGCTGTTTGCCTTATGGACTTCTTTACTGGGTTCATACTGCAAATATAATTATTCCTTAATAGATAGTATCGGGTGAACAACGCCACTCATGATCATTAAGACCACGCAATAACAAATAAGTCCAGTATTAGATAAATGGGCCAATCCAATAACCCCTACAGAGGCAAACACACCAAACATGATTCTTGCTAGAATCCCTAATGTTACCACCCCTACAGAAGATGGTCCTAGAGAGTTTTTGGATAGAATGTGAAACACGCTACCAATTATACAATAGATGGACCCTACAACGAATCCTAGTATGGTTCCTATAAGCATAGTTTTTGCCCCTTCACAGTTGAAAGTTACAGATTTTCTTTGTACTAACAAAAAAACCTGCTCAAGAAGCTTAATAAACACTTAAGAAGCTCTCATAAGCGCCTAGCTGCTCGGCGAAGTTACAGTAAAAAACTTAAAAAGTCAAGCCCCTTACCTGATTTTACGCATTAAGTTATTCACGTTGCTATAGAACAGCATGAACCCGCTAAAAAAAGGGGTTAGAAATATAGATCCTGGGGATTATACGTACCTACTAACACACGCGTGCATATACCGAAACGGAATCGCTAACCCCGTAGGGGTTAAAGGCATCAAGAGTCGCCAAAACATTTCAACCCTTAGGGTTGTGGCAATATGTTTACCATTGAGGTATCAGGTAGGGTAGCATCATAGATGCTGAAGTCGCATCGGTTGTCTTAGACCTTGGACAATCACCACCTAGCCTTAGGCTAACATCACATCACATCTCACTAGACGTCACACTACGCATCACGACATACATCATGACGTTGCAGGTCGTTACGTGCATATGCGGATTTCGCGTGATTTCGCAGTCGCATTATGCGCAGGAAAATGGCGGGTGAAATCAGTTCCATCGAAATTTGGAATTACGCTTCTCTCAATCGTAACTTTGTGGCTCAGCAATTCCGCTGAAATCATAAATCTTACGTCATGTCAAAGACATCACAAACATCCCGAGTAGACCTCCTAAAGGAGGTAAAGTCAAACGTCAACGCTGTATCGTTCTCTCCAACGGAGAGTCGTAAAGCAGATGCTCTAAAGAGCATTGACACACTACGTAGCTTCGTTGAAGCTATCGACCTTCCCAAGCCGAAGGCTACCAAGTCAAAGTCTAAACCGAAGGTTACCAAGTCAGATGACATGATGGCTGAACTGCTCAAGCAGTTCTTGATG